>JAEEGL014983778.1_pt1 | contig 21693 bp, 37 predicted proteins | sample 9134231 | NCBI WGS metagenome assembly JAEEGL01 (sample SAMN16246548, study PRJNA631951) | gut metagenome | biome: gut microbiome; feature: rumen; material: fiber-attached | host: Bos | place: Iran: Karaj | collected 2018-10
GGAAAATGCTCCTGATCTGGTCGAAGTCGAACGGAAGCTCATCCGCCAGCCCGAAGCGGTTCTTCGCATCCCAGCACGCGCTGTGCTGGGTGTACATTACGCGCTTCTGTCCACCGCGGGCCTTGAACTTCTTGTCCTCCGTCTTCACCACGTCGGTCTTGAAGTTGGCGAAGAGGACCATGTCGGCCCATTCTTTCACGATGGGCGTGATGTTCTTCTCGTTCAGCTTCAGGCTCCACCGGTCGTAGGCGCCCATCTCATCCGGCTGCTCGAACTTCTTCAGCTGGGCGTGGGCGGTGATCACGATGTTCACACCCTTGTCCCTCAGCTGCGTCAGCTTGTCCAGCAGGTTCTGGACGGCGGCCTTCAGGTACACGTATCCTTTGCCGTACCCCGGAGCCTCAATGTTGTCCCAGTTCCGCGGCACACCCTTGACCAGTTCTTCCTGGCACACGAACCGGATGCCGAACTTCTCGGCCCAGTCCATCGTGTCAAGCACGAACGTGCCGATCTCTTCAGGATGCTTGATACACCAGTCCACAGTGTCGATGATGTCCTGCCACTTCTGCGGCGGGTCAAAGCGCGCCACGTCCATGTGGTTGGTGCTGCCTTCCGTGTCGCAGAACACGGCCCCCGGGAACCGGCTGGCGAAGGTGCTCTTTCCGATCCCTTCCGGGCCGTAGACCACGACCTTTACCGCGCCCGGGATCTTCCCCTTGGTGATGTTCATTTGTCTTTCTTTCCTTTCTGTGGTACAATGACCACGGTTGATTTTGCTCACCGGCCGGCTGGATGCTGTCACATCCGCCGGTCATTCTTTATTCAGCCAGTCAATGATCAGCTGCTTAATGCTCTTCGGTTCCGGCCGGAGCCACACACCGGCCTGTCCGGAATACCATAACGGCTGCGGGATGTATGGCTGTATCGGTATCGGCTGCCCGATCACCGGATAGATCCGCTCATGCTTCCCGACCGTATAGGTCAGGACATGGTCAGGAATCTGCTGTTCCATTCGCCTTCGCCTCCGCAACCCTCACACGTTCACGCATTTCATTGGTCGTGTCGGTCCATCCGGCGCCGTTAATGAACTGCCACGACGCGATAAACTTCCCGGTCTGGGTGATGTCCATGTAGATCAGGCCGTCCCGGATCACAACGCTGATCCTGGCATCCGTCGGCAGCACGCCGACCCCGCGGAACGCGATAGCCTCGATCAGGGTGGCGTTTCCCTTGATGCACTCTTCCAACGCTCTCTGTGTCATTCTTTCTCCTCCTCAATCACAGCTTTTTCCGACGGTCAGAACAACTTCCCATTCGTCCGTCGATACTTCATACACGAACGTGATACCGTACACGCCGTATCCGCATTTCAATGCGGTTCCGTAGTCGCCCAGGTCTCCCAGCACCTTATCCTCAGCCTTTTCCGGAGGCAGGTGACTCAGCAGCTGCAGCTCGTCCGGCTTGTAACCGGTCACATGGACCTTGTCGAAGCACCAACCTTTGTCATCGGTATACCAGTTGATGCCTTCCATTGAATTGTCTTTTCTCACCTCTTTTCAACCTCTTCTCTGAATGGGATGGCGTACTCGATGCCAGTCCCGAAGATATCCCGAATGGAGTATCCGCCGGCAAGGAACCGGAGCACGCTGTTGATGCTGATTCTCAGCTCGTTGCCGGCCCACATATACAGGATGCTGCCGAGCGTACCTTTCTTTTCAGCTGCGTTCCGAAGCGCTTGAGGTGTGCATCCCAGCACCTTGGCGGCCTCGCCTACGGTCAGCCACATGATGCCGCGCTCCATCATGGCGCGGAGTTCTGCGATCTCGATCATGCTGCCAGCACCCCCGACGCGATGGTCAGAACGACACCGAAGATGACCTCGAGACTGATCGTGCCCCAGAAGAGCCGGATCCAGCTGCGGAGCTCCGCGTCATCCCGGCGCTTCTTCACCCGGCGGCCGTCAGCTGCTCTGAATGTCCGCATCATCCGTCCCCCTTTCAGCCATCGTCTTTGCCATGTACAGGTGGTAGTATTCCTTCTCTTTCCCGTCCGGGCTGATCACCCAGTAGGTCGTGCTGTACCAGAAGCCGCTGCCGTTCGCGTGCGGTATCGCCCGCTTCCGGCTCTCGATCGTGTTCGGGCAGCCTTCCTTCGCGTAGACGATGGTCTTCTCGCCGCCGTGAATGCTCTTCCCGATCTGCTCCCACTTTGCCAATGCTCTGCTCCTTTCTGCTGAATCTTATTCAGCTTTGATGGTAAAAAAAACCTTGTCCCTGGTCTCAGCTGAAAACCGGAGAAGCTCGGAGATGGCGCTGATCTCGCTGGCCGTGAACTCTGTCTCATTGTTAATTCTCCCGCGGAGAGTCGCATAAGACTTGATTCCAGCGGCCTTCATGATCGTTTCCATCTTGATTCCGGACTTCTTGATTTCCTTCTTGAGAAGTTCTGTGTCTGTCACCCTGTTTCACCTCCTTATGCGGTTGTGCTGAATCAAATTCACGATGACAATATACACCTATGCTGAATGATTGTCAACAGCTTTTCAAAAATTTGTTTAATTTTTTTCACTACTGTAATATAATACGCTTGGGAGGTGCTCTATTATGGAAACAATGTACGACAGGATCCGCAATTTGCGGATCGCGCAAGATATGTCTCAGGACGATCTGGCGCGGGCCATGGGCTATAAAGATAGGTCCATGATCACGAAAATTGAAAGCGGTAAGGTAGACATATCCCAGAAGAAGATCTTAGCCTTTGCTCTTATCCTTAATACTACACCACGGTACCTGATGGACGGTGACGCCGTTGAACAGACGCGGGAAGAACTGTCGGAAGAGCAGCGTGTCCTTTTCCGTCTCGCTAAAAACGCCAAACCGGAAGCGCTCCGGGCCGCTGCCGCCGTCCTGAAGAGCATGGAAGAGACGAACGATGAATTTTAAGTCCGATTCTTCGGACACCTCCATCAGCATACTGACCTTGTGGAGGTGATCCGATGGGTTACGAAGATATCATTGTTCGGGAGATCTCCCTGCCGCACGGTGTGCACGGTATGATCAAGGAGGACCCGGACGGAATGTCGAATATCTACATTAATCAACACGATTCGTTTGAAGAAAAGCGCCGGACGCTCCGGCACGAACTCAGGCATCACCGGCTCCGGCATCTCGGATCCGGACGAACTCTCAGACAGATAGAAAAGGAGGCTGAAAAATGAAAAAGCTGCTGTGTATCCTTGTGGCCGTGCTCCTGATTCCGGCCGCAGTCCTGGCAGGTCCCGATGTGTCTTCCATGACAGATCAGGAGCTTCGTGACCTGATCGGCCAGTGTTCAGCTGAGCTCATGGCCAGGAACAATGATGATGCTGCCGGTGTCCTCATCTTTGATGAAAGCGGCGTCCGTGTATATCAGATAGGCAAGGCATATATTGATAGCATTATCGGCTATCTGATGGTCCGTGTCGCTATTTATAATGACACAGAATATGACCTGCGTATCGGAATCAGTAAAGCACATTGTAATGGCTGGGATATTCAAGGCGAGTGCGGGAATGTTTCTGCACATTCAAAGAGTAAAAATGATTTGCTTCTCACAGTGGTGGATGCAGATGTATCAGATCTGAGCCAGATTGACAGCCTGTCGTTTGCCTGGACGGCATTCAGAACGGATATATATGATTACTATATCCTTCAGGAAACACCTGAAGAGTACCGCTTCTGGTGAGGTGATCACATGGATGAAATGGATTTTTACGCAGACGTAGATCTGGACGAGTTCCGCAGGATGACTCCGGGCCAGCCGAATGAGTGCGGCGCCCGGTTTGAAGGCTGTGACGAATGCGACTATTATCTTGAATGCTTCCCGGATTGGAGTGAGCATAAGTATGATTTGCCCGAGATGTAAAAAAGAAGCCCCCGAAGGGGCTTCGTATTGCGCGTATTGCGGGCGCCTTATTGGATCCATCCAGAGATCCAAATCGAAGCGAGGCAATCGCCAGGGCACGGCCTTCCGGCGCGGATCCTCGTGGACGGCCCGGTGGACCGTGCACAGCTTCACGGATGACGAAGGAAAAACACATCTTGTCCGGAAGACCAAGGCCGGCTTCCAGACCAAGAAGGATGCGCTGAACTACTGCACCGCCCACATTGATCTGCCGGAGAAGGCAGTGCCGAAGCTGATAGATTACTGGAGGCAGTATGAGGCCTCACGGCTACCGGACCTTTCAGCTGACAAACAATGTGCTTATAAAATTGCCTGGCATCGGTGGGAGGCCATCCAATACTGGCAAGTTGACCGTATCACGACCGCAGATCTACAGCGCACGGTGGACGCCCAGACAGATACATATTACCCGGCCCGGGATATGAAGTCTATTATTAGCAATCTGTTTAAGCTGGCGGCAGCTGACGGATTTGTTAATAAAGATCTTCCGACATTCATCCGGCTTCCGAAAATGCAGGAGACGGTGCGGGAGGCATTCTCGGACCTGGAACAGGCCGCACTCTGGAAAGCGTATGAGAATGGATGCTCAGCTGCGGCGCTTCCGCTGGTTATGATCTACACAGGCATGATGCCGGCAGAGGTCATGCACCTGACGAATGACATGATAGATCTCCGTGCCGGCACGATCACCGGGGCCGGTCGGAAGACCGCCGTCCGGAAGGCAGCCGTGGTGTACATTCCGGACGCGATACTGCCGGTACTTCAGGAACGCGTCACAGCGTCACAGCAGGCCGGCACGGCAGGGCCTTTCCCACATTCCCAGGACAAATTCTACCAGCTGTACTATGAGGCGCTGGAATCGGCAAAAATTCGCCGTCTGACGCCATACTCATGCCGGCACACGACAGCCACCGCCCTGGCGATCACCGAGGGCATCGCGCCGCAGACGATCAAGCAGATCATGAGGTGGTCTACCACCAGAATGCTGGACCGGTACGCCCACCCGGACGATCAGTCAGTAAGAATTGCGGTCAATTCGATTGGAAAAGATGTAGCCAACCGTGTAGCCAACGCAGACGATATTTGACAAAAAGTAACAAAAAAATGCCTCCGGGGGAAAATCCCTCGGAGGCTTGTTTTTGGCGGAGAAGCCGGGATTTGAACCCGGGCTGCCATCACTGACACTACTCCCTTAGCAGGGGCGAACCCTGTACAGGTAAATCAAGGCTTCCAGCCGTTGTGTAGCCAACGCGTAGCCAACGGAATGATTATTCTTCCAAAGGCGGGTCGGTTTTCTCTTTGTTGTACTGCATGGAGCTGATGCCCAGGATCGCGCCGAGGAACGCATCCACCGCGGTTATGGTCCCGACAACTTCCTCCGCGAGGGGGAAGTCCCAGATCCGGGCCAGCGCGAAGTAGAGCGTGCCGAGTGCCGGCAGCAGGATCTGCGCGATGAACTTCATGACATCATATGCCTTGTTGGAAAGCTTCATTTTTACCATCCTTTCTGTCGTTTCGCTAAGTTCATTTTCTGCTTATATTGTTTATTTAATCCTGCACCCAGCCGTACACTCCCGGCTCATATACGTTGTAGTCGATTGTGCTGTGCCAATGCTTCTCCGCATGGCTCACCTTGTCACCCAGCCGATAGGCATCGTGCGCTGCGAGCGGCTGTCGCCAGTCAGGATATTCGATGGCGGGATCGTCCACACGGACATACAGAGATACGGCCGTGTCCGGTGTCCAGTCTGCCTGTGATGTGTGCGCTTGAAGCACCTTGTACAGTTCGCCGCTGTATTGTAGCTTTTTGTCTGCCGGGTAATTCTCGCCCGGTTTCCAATGCTCAAAAAGCTGAACCGCTTCAAGGCTGTCTGCGTCAGACAGGCTCTGTGCGGCCTTTTCGATGAGCGGACGGAGTTTTCTTGCCAGTTCGATCAGCGTCATTCACTCCCCCCCCAGCAGGATTTTGGCCGCCTCAAGCTGTGCTTCCAGTTCGGCTATCCGTTCTTCTTCGGACAGTACGGGAGCAGGAGCGTTTTCCTGCTTGTTCAGCAGTTCCTGTTCTTCAGCGGCAGTTGCGTCACGGTAGACGCCATTTTCACAAATCCTCATGCTCTCACCCCCAACAGACGAATCCTCGACCCGGCAGGGATAGGCTGTGCCGAGCTACTGTATTTGTACAAATTGATTTCACGAATCGTTGGCGAATTGTACAGAATATTGTAATAATACGGCTCGTCATATGTTGTTTCGTCCCATCCATGCGGACGATTTGCGTACATTCTGACAAAATCGCCATATCTTTCTGTCCAGTAATATGTGGTTTTATCAGAATCCGTCAGCATCTGCCCGGTGGGCATATACTGTGTCACTCCGTTTGAATCCTTGAAAAATGCACCGAGATAACTTGATGAAGGAGCGGCTTTAAAATTGCACTCCAAAATAAAGTCGCTAATAAGTAATGGTGAATTATCAGAAAACTTGTTTATTACAAGGTCTTCCGTGTCTTCTTCCAGCGTGATGTCCGCAATCACTTCATAGCTCTGCGGATATTGCGTTTTCCACACCGGATTCAGACTTCCATCCAGTCCCAGCACCTGCCCCGCTGTTCCTGCGGTAGCAGGTTTGTTCTGTTTACCGCTTATGTCCTGATGCTCTTGGATGGCGGTGTCAGCTTTTCCGAGCGAAGTCTGAACTGCCTGTGACATATCCGTGGACGGGATGCCGCCGCTCGGCTTGGCGTACTTACCGGATACAGCATTGGACAAGTTCACAATCGTCTCTGATTGTGAATTTAACGCGGCCGCGATCACCTTGTTCTGCACTGGGTTCGTGCTGGTGCCGGAGAGCTCACTGTCCACGGTCACCGCCGGAGGGATCGGCGTGCTGGACGGCAGCGCTCCCACGTCGTTCGCGTTCAGCACGACCACGCCGGTCTTGCCATTGACCGACTGGACATCACCTCCGCCGCCGCCCTGGCTCGCCGGGATGCCCAGCTTCAGCACCGGGTGATCTCCCGTGTGATCCATCTCCGCCGTCGGCGTGGATCCTGCCGGCAGTTCCTCCGCCTCAGCGGTCATTTCATCGTAGCTCTCAACGGCCTGCTCCACGGCGTTGGCCGCATTCAGCAGCTCCGTCTTCCAGTCACTCCAGCTGGGCACGGTCCCGGACCCGGAATTGATGCTCTTCCGGACATTCGTCTTCCAGACTTTGCTCTTCGCCATGCCGGAGAAGGCGTAATTCAACTGCACCCGGCCCTCGCCGTGGCCAACCGTGTAAGGCTCCTTCACGGTCCACAGCAGGGCGTCATCCGTCAGCTGAAGGTCTTCGTTGCCGACAATGTGTTCAGCAGGATCATCCGGCAGGATGATGCTGACAGTAAAGCTCCCGCCGGGAAATTCATCCGTGATCTTCTGTCCAGATTTTTCGTCGACCAGTGGAAACCTGACTACCAGACGCTGATCCTCGCCCTGGTAGCCAAGCACCAGTGTGCCTGTTTCGCTCGCGTTTATGATTCTCATGTTTATTCTCCTTCATCTTCCTTACGGAAGCTCGGTTTAATTGCCTGTATGCCGGTTATCTTGAAGCAAGGTACTCGTCCAGCTTCTCTTTGACCTTTTCGAGTGCCGGAGCGTCGTCCGCAGAAGTTGAGATAAAATGCATAAGCAACGCGTTCTGCGTGTTCAGGATCTGTTTGGTATCCTCGCGCAGAACTTTCATTTGTTTATCACCTTCCTCCAATCGACGGTCATGCTCGTCGAGCGTAGTCTCGATCTTGTCGACCCTTTTGCTGACACCCTCAATGGACATTTTGATCTCCCCCATTTCCTGCGCTCTTTTGTTCGCGCCGGAGAGATTTCTCCATGCCTCTATGCCCTTCCAGACAGCGGCGATCCCTCCGAGCACGGCCACGATCACCACAATGGCCTTGATGATATCATCCCAGCTGATTCCTTCCATTTCCGCTTCCCCCTGTTTGGTCTCCTAAGTTGATTCCGTCACGGCTGCCGCCGGGTAGATCGTCTTCAGCGCGGCCACCTCCTCTTCCGTCAGATTCGGTATGGTCGCTGTGTACAGCTTCACCGGCTTCGGCGGTTCCGGAGCCTTCAGCGCGTTCCATGTCTTCGGTCCGCATATCCCGTCGGCGGCCAGTCCGTTGTCCGTCTGGAATGCCTTCACGGCTGCGATGGTTTCCGCGCCGTAGTCCCCGTCGGCGCCGAACTTCGGCAGTTCGTAGCCAAGGCTCATCAGCTGCTCCTGCAGCTGTTTCACATACTCGCCCTTCGCGCCCTTCCGGAGTGTCGGCCTGTAGTCCGGGATATCCCCGTCCAGCCCGACCGGGATGGCCCAGTGCGTCCACTTCTTATTCCGCGTTTTGAAATGCTGCACGCCGACCTGGCACTCCAGCGTTTCTCCGCGGTATCCGAAGCCGGTATGGCACTTTTTGTTTCCATCAGCCTGGAACAGGCATACAAGGATATCGTCCGGCACGCTGTCGATGGTCCCCTGGGCGCGCCAGAATTTTTTGTTGTTCCACTGCGATGTCGCGCCGGCAGCCTTGATGTTGATGCCGAACTGGCCCAGGCACCACTCCGTGAAACCCTGGCAGTCATACATCAGCACACGCTCACCGCCCGGGAGCCACTTGCACCCGTCGCACCCGGCTCCGTTGTTCAGCGCCTGGCACTTTGTGACGATCGTCGGATGGTCGCTTCTCGCCCGTCTCTTCCGTCTTTCCGGCGTGCATTCCTCGCCTTCCGCACCGAACACATACGGCCAGCCCTCACAGGCCAGCGCCGTCTCCCAGATGGCAGCGGAAAGGTCGCCGCCCTGCTTCTTCAGCTGTTCAATGATTCTTAGCACATTGTCAGCGCTATTCACGTCCCATCACCTTTCTTTCGCAGTCCGGACAGACCATCAGGCCCTCCGGGATCTCCGCTCCGCACATGATGCAGTGATTGGATGCTTCCCGCTCCTTTTCTTCCGTTCGGCTCAGCCGGCTGGAGGCGGCCGTACTAACGCCGGCCAGCGCTCCGCCGATAATCAGGATCAGCACGGTCAGCATGATCCAGTCCATATTCCCGCCTCCCGTCAGGTGCTGATGCTGGCAGAACCGTAGATGACAAGCAACGCGTAACGGTTCGTGCCGGTGGCGGTGATCGTCAGTGAGTTGGTGTCAGTCTCAAATGAGTAGTTCGGGCTATCGGAGTCGTAGATGGTCGTGCTGACGGACACAGATCCGGCACTCGTAACAGTCACAAAACGAATCACGTTTCCGCTTGTCCCTGCCTGCATACCGATCAGGATGCCGCGGAAGTTGTTTCCGAGGTCCAGCGTCACAGAGCTCCCGTTATTCACGCTGAAGGTCATGAAATTCATTTTCCCACCCATGGCCGCGCTCAGCTCGTCCACACTGGCCTTCAGCGTCTTGCCCTGCCTCGCGTCCAGTACCTTGCCGCTGGCCGTGGTGGTCAGGTTGTTGGCGATGTCCGTCTTGGCCACCTTCCCGTTGTCCAGCGTGTCGATCTGGCTCTGGATGGTAGCGCCCTGGGCATCAATGGCGTCGCCGGTCGCCTTCGCGTCGGCAGCCATGCCCTCAATGCTCAGCGTATCGTCCACCGGCGTGGCGTGGTTTGTGCCGGCGGTGACTGAAAATACGATTTCGTGGGCGTCATTGTTGAGTTCGCTCATATTCTTATACCTCCCCTACCGCGTTGATCAGGTGCAGATTCATCGGCTGCTTCGGCGTGACGACCTGGTCGCCGTTGATGATCCTTCCGTCCGCGTCATAGTACGGTCCGATCACGTACCGCACGTCCCAGTTGTACATTCCCGGCGCCAGGCCCTCGGTGTCGGCGTTCAGGAAATCCACATCAAAACTGCCGTTCGTCATTTCGGCCTGCTGCCGCTTGATCTCTGTCCCGTTCGCGTCCTTGATCGTGAACACCGCCCGGTCGCCGCTGTCAAACGTGTACCCGGTGGCCGTCAGCGTCAGCGTTCCGGTATCCCCGCGGGTCAGGGTGATGTCTGTTCCGTTCACAATAAACACTGTCTATCACTCCCTTTTGATGCCTACAGAGACGAAATCGTCTCGGGTCTGTACTGAAAACAGGTCCGTGTACCCGGTGAAAGTGTCCTGGAAATTCCCGGTATCATAGACCATTTCCCGCGTTTTCTCCGGATCACCGAACCACATACACGCAGCCATCATGGTCATGCCGTAGACCTGGATCCACAGCACACCGTCAGCTGCTCCGCAGAGGCCGACCTCGCACTCCGTTCCGTCAGCCATGATCAGTCTGTATCTCGGCATTTGGCCTCCCTCTCTTCCTTCAGGATCTCTTCCCTCAGCTGCTCCAGCGTCTGATAGATGCCTTCTATCCGGTTGCTGTTCCACCGGGTCGGCCGGATGTCCAGCTCTCCCAGCGTGTGCATCACCGCCAGGATGGTTTCGCTCTTGTCCATTTTCTGCTCCTTACGAATAACAAAGGCAATATTTCGTTACGCCGTTGATATTCTCAAACTTGTCAAATCCCAGCGCGTGGCTCTGCACGGTAATGCCCTGATTGGCATACACCGCCTGGGCCTTCAGCGCGCCGGCAGTAGTCACGCCGGTTGTCAGGTTGTCAATGGTCGCCTCCACCGCGCTCAGCTGGCTCGCCGTCACATAGCCGTACAGGTTGATCCTGTTTGCCTGGATATTCACATAGGTGGGCGAAGACGGGTCCTGACCGTTGATTCCGGCCACGATGCTCGCCGCGTTGACCACATTCTGCCCGCTTTCCTCGCTGACCACCAACGAGATCTTGTTGGCGTTCACGGTGATCTTCCCATCGAGGGTCGTGTCTGCGTTCGTGCGGTCCGTCACTTCCTGAGTGATCCTTCCGGCTTCAACGGTGATCTTTCCATCAAGCGTAGTGTCCGCATTGGTCCTGTCCGTGACCTCCTGCGTGATTCGTCCAGCTTCAACGGTGATCTTCCCGTCAAGCGTGGTGTCCGCGTTGGTCCGGTCAGTTACTTCCTGAGTAATACGTCCAGCCTCTACGGTGATCTTTCCGTCGAGCGTAGTGTCCGCATTTGTCCTGTCAGTCACTTCCTGTGTGATACGCCCGGCTTCAACGGTGATCTTTCCGTCCAGTGTCGAGTCTCCGTTCGTCCGGTCAGTGACCTCCTGCGTTATACGCCCGGCCTCCACTGTGATTTTGCCGTCGAGCGTGTTGTCAGCGTTGGTCCTGTCGGTCACTTCCTGCGTGATGCGGTTCTTTTCCACCGTGATCTTGCCGTCCAGCACGGTATCCGCGCCCGCCCGGTCGCTCACCTCCTGGGTGATCCTCCCGGCCTCCACGGTAATGCGCCCGCTCAGGGTGTTGTCTGCGTTCTCCCGGTTCGTGGCCTCCTGCGTGATGGCCTGTTCGTTCTGCGTGATGCGTGTCCCATGCGTCACGATCTCGCCCTCGGCCTCGACCACCCGGCCTTCTATCTGATTCCCTTCCACCATCAGGGTGGCGACCTTGGACCAGTTCGGATTCCCGTCCGCGTCCCGGCCTACGATGGATTCAGCGACCATTCCGACCTTGGTGGTCGTGTCGACGAACCACGCGTGGTCTTCCTCCGCGTTCTTGGCGCTCGCTCCGGCGCCGCCTCCGGCGCTCTTGCTTATGTTGCTCACGATGGTCTGCACGTCCTGCAGATTATTGGCCATCGTCACGCTGACCTCATCCGGCCGGTTCTCCGCGTCGCTCCATTTCAGGCTGATGATGCGCTCGGTGATCACCGCGCCGATCTCCGGCAGCGGGATCCGGCAGAGTGTTCCCAGCGTCAGCCGGTCCAGTTCCTCGCCGGTGGACGCGCTCAGCTCCAGCCCGGAGACGGTCACCGTCACGATCGGTTCACAGTGCCGCGCCAGCTTATCCACAGCCCAGGCCCGCAGCATTTCTTCGGTGTCCTTGCTCTGGTCTGTCTCCTGATGGCAGATAATGCCGTAGATCTGTTCGTTCTGGCTCACGAACTCGCCGGTGATGTGCATATTCCGGTTGCCGACCGGATAGAAGCGCGTGTACATATTGCTCCGGTCGATACGCTTCGTCAGGGATACCAGGTTCCGCGTCTCCCGCATTTCACAGCTGACGCTCTCGGACTTGTGCCTCACGCTGATCGTGAAGGCCGTGTAGTCCACATCCCACCACCAGTCCTGCAGGCCGCTGCAGATGGTCTCCAGCGCGTCGTACAGCTTCGCGTTGTTGAAGTCATAAGGGAGGCTCACGTCATACTCGAAGTCGCCCAGGCTCCACAGCTGCTGCCGGCCGAGGATGTACTCGAACGCCTTCCTCGCGCTCACGGTCTTGGCCCCGGTCACTCCGGCCAGCATCTCCGTGGTCACCTCGCCGAAGATAAGCCCGTCCCGCAGCGTCGCGGTCAGGTCCTCGGCCTGTATGCTCCGCGTGCCGGTGTTGTAGTTGTCCTCGGCGCTCTTCACGCGCCAGATCACGGTCTTTCCCTGCGGGGTCGCCCACCGGACCCAGCTGTCAATGGGGATGTCAGGCTCGTTCGGCCCTACATTGAAGGAAAGGGAGCTGCCGCCTTCCAGCTTCAGCTCCGCACTCACGTTCTCCGGCCTCAGCACGTCCTTCTGCGTCAGGCTGTGGCCGTCCAGCAGCATCATCATAAGAACCGCCCCCTGCACCGCACGGTGATGTCACCGGCCTTCTGGGCCGACAGCGTCACCCGGTTGCTTCCGGGGAAAAGCCATACCTCGTCCGCGCTGGCCTCCGTCCGGTTCGCCATGGCGGAGCGGTACACGCCGTCCGTGTCCCGGATGCGGATCCGCTGCAGTCCGTCGCTGTCGTGATCGATCACCAGTGTCTCATTGGTTTCCAGCCCGAGGCCCGTCAGCCGGATCACCCGCCCGTTGGCGCTGATCTGTACCGTATTGCATTCCGTGCTGTTGTTGGTAAACTCCATTTCCAGCGGGCTCTTCGTCGTGCCGGCATTGCTCAGTGTCAGCGCCTTGCTGCTGACCCTCACAGCGCTTTTCTGCGTCTCGCCCTCGGATACCCAGTACGGTACACCATAGGCCCGGAAGGTCAGGGAATAGTCGCTGTTCCACTGGGTGTAATCGCCTACACCCGGCGTCGCGGTACACTTCACATAGATCATTTTCCCGGGCTTTCCGCTGTACTTCAGCCACCCGCCGCTGCTGGCCCACAGCAGCACCTTGTCATAGATCTTGTCGCGTTCCTCTGCCTGGCGTTTCCCGAGCATGATGGCAAAGCGCACGGTGATGTCCAGCGCCTCCCGGCGGTCGCCGGTCATGCGCTGGCCGTCCGTGCCGTAAACGCTCACCGCGTTAACGCTCCGCCTCGGCGTCCCGTCATCCACGCCCTGGATCAGGATCCTGCCGTCCAGGCTGTCCAGCTGCACGTCGTTCAGGCTGACACGTCTTGTCAATATCATTCAATCACCTCATTAAGGCATCACGATCAGGCTCCCGATGCTCTGGCTCACGTACGGGGCCACCAGCCGCCCTACCGTCTGCCCGTCCATCACAACGGATATCCCGCTCATGCCGGCACGCACGGCTGCGGCCGTCTGCCCGGGAATGCTCTTCATGGACGAATTGTTGTTCTCCAGCATCCGGTCGATGTCACTCTCCCAGTCCATGGGCCACAGGAACCATTCCTGAGGCAGGTTCTTCACGTCGTTGTGCGTGCCGTCGTCCCATTCCATCAGCATCCGGTCAAACTTGTCCCACAGGTCATCTGGTATGGCGGACTCTATCGCGTCCAGCACCGGGTCCGCCACAGTATCGTCCATGGCACGCCCGCTCCGGATCACGTCCCACCACGTTTCCAACAGCTCGTACTGCTGATTGGTCACGTCCAGCTTGTCCGCCAGCTCAGCTGCGGCCTTGGCGGCCTCCTCAGCTGCGGCGGCCTCACGCTTCTTCTTGTTTTCCTCCTGCCATGTCTGCGGATCGAAAGCCGCGCTGATAAGGTCCCGGAATACCGCCGGGTCGCTGGCGTTCTTGATTTTCTGTTCAGTCGGCGTCTTTTCGTTGGCCTCGTTGAGCACCCGCTCGGCTTCCCGCTGCTCCGGTGTCTTGTTCCCTTCCTGGATCAGCCTGCTCACCATGGCGATCGCGCCGGCAGCGAACCCGCCGATCATGATGCCGGTGGTCAGCGTGCTCAGGATGCTTCCCAGCGTGCTGGTCAGCGTAGCCGCTTCCGCAGCTGTGCCGGCTGCGGCCGCTCCGCCAAACTTGCCAAGGGAGCCCAGCGCGCTGAAGCCGCGGATCGTGGCAATGTTGCTGGCAATGCTGGCGATCTGGGATGCGAACTCCGCGCCCTTCCCGGTCAGCCACAGTCCGAAGAAGGTTCCAAGGACTATTTTGACATCTTCGATGTTGGTCAGCATCCAGTCAAGAGCGTTGGTGATGCCCGTCAGCGCCTGTCCGATCGCGCTCACGATGGGATCGTCGCTGCCGGCCAGTTCCTTCCCGACATCGTTCAGGATGGCAAGCCCCTCACGGATGGCGTCAGCCACCTGCGTGAAGAAATCGGTTACGTTGGCCTTCAGCCGGTTCAGCGCCTCTTCCTTTTCCGCCGGGTCGTCTGCGTTCATGTAATCGTTCAGCGCGTCCAGCGAGCCGGACACGCTCGTGGTCAGCTTCAGGGCGATCTCACCGAACCCGCCGGCAAACTCCTCCTTCAGCGCCTTCCACTTCTCTTCGACTTCCTTGATCTTGACGTAGACCTGGTCCATGGTCTTCAGCGTTTCGCTGTCCATGCCGAAGCCGCCGTTGTCAGCGTCAAAGGTGGTCAGGTTCTTCTGAATGGTCTCCCAGTCGTTCAGCAGATCTATGACCTTAGTGGACCGTCTCTCACCGAACAGCTTTTCCAGAACGTTGTCGCGTTCTCTGATGTCGGTGACCTTGCTCAGCTGATCCATCACAGTCATTGCGTACTGCCACTGGTCGGTGTAGTTCTCGTCGGATACGCCCAGCAGCTCGGCGATGTCTTTGCCCTTGCCGCCCAGCACTATGCGCGTCACGGCAGAGTTCAGGTCTTCAAAGCTGTTGGCGCTCGCCTCCACGGCGTGCGCGTATTTCTGGATCCTGGTCGCGTCTGTGTTCCAGTAGCCGGCAATATCCGTCCAGTTGTTCGCCCTCGCGGCCGTCTCGGTGGTCGGCTCCCCCAGCTCCGTCACGGCGCCGCGGATCACGTTCACCACGCCCATGAAAACGTCCTGGATCGTGTCGGAGATGCTCCCGGCGGCCTGGCTGACAGACCCGATGGCATCCGCGAAGCTCTTGGTGGCCACAACACCCATCTCTGTCGCGGTGTTCGTCTGCTCCACGGCCTTGCCGACGTCCGCCAGGCTGTTCTTCATATTCGCCAGCGTGGTCCGTGCGTCGTTGTACTTGGTCTCCCACTTGGCGATGACGTCTGCGTTGTCCTTGTACTCTTCCCGGGCTTCCTTCAGGGCCTCCTGCAGGGCCTTGACGATCTTCTCCTGTTCCTTGATCTGCTTGTTGAGGATCTCGCGCTTTTTGGAAGCCTTTTCTTCTTCGCTGGCGCTGTTCTTCATCTCGGCTGAAGTCGCCTTCAGCTCGCTCTTCATCGTCTTTAGATTCCGGTTCGCCTCTTTGATGGCCGCGTTAAACTCTTTCTCGCCGCTGAGTTTAATTTTGGCCCCGGTAACGGCATCCGCCATGCTCTCACCTCATCAGTCCATCAGGCCCGTCCGCCTCTTGATCTTCGCCCCGGCCATCCTTGCGTCGTATTCGGCCCGGAGCTTGTACATATCCAGAATAAAGCCCGGCAGTGTATGCCGGGCCTCTGTCATCGTGATTCCTGAAATAAGCGCGAAGCTGTAGTACTCGCGTACTCTCAGTCCGCGCCCTCTGTTTTTTTTTCGCGGTCTATCTGTTCCAGATAACCGTCATGTACGTTGTCATCGGCCGGACCGTTCACGGTCTCGACCCTCATTCCCTCATCCAGCGCGTCCTTGATGGCCGTGCTGATCTCGTTCAGCTGAGGGATCCGCAGATGCTTCAGCGCGCTGTCGACCTCCGGGTCCTCTTCTTCCCCGTCGTAATTGCGCTGAGCGTTCACCAGGATCCGGAAAAGCGTCCGGATCGTCTTCACGTTGTTCTTCCCGGCCTTCAGCGCGTCAAACATATCCTTGATGCCGCCGAAGGCCTCTTCCGTCATTTCCATGGCGTACATATCGAAGCGGAGCTTGTACTCCGTTCCGTTGATTTCGATTTTGGCCATTTTTTTCTGCTCCTTTCAAAAAAGCCGGAGCGGAGGACGCGCTCCCCCGCTCCGTCAGTCTCAGCTGATTCCCGCGCAGCCGTTCAGCCAGGTCCGGATGGTCGACTCCGTGTCGCCGGACTTGGTCATGTAGAACTCGGTCTCGCCGCCGCTGGTCAGCTGCACACCCATGATGCTGCCGGTCAGGTTCTCGGTCTGGAACTCGGTGTTCTCGCCCTTGGTGTGGCTGCTGTCGCTGTTGGTGCCGAACTGTACCTTGTGGAACCAGTAGCCGATGTAGTGGCTCACGCCGCTCAGCACCTCGTTGGTGATGTAGCCGAAGCCCACATACGGCGCTTCCACGTCGGAAACGTGCAGCACGCCGTCGGTCTTGACATAGCCCAGCATCTTCTCGCGCATGGTGTCGTCAATAGCGGCCAGCTCCAGCGTGATGGTGCCGCCGGTCACGCCGTTGGCGTGTTCGACGCGCCCGTTGTCAGCATACAGGCTCACATCCTCGCGCTCGATGCTCACGTCCGCGCCGATCATGCGGTTGGCGATGCTCGTGCCGTTCGCGTAGGTGATCGCCCCTCCGGCGCCGCCCGTGCTCAGTACGGCGTAGGTCAGGCCCTTCAGTCCGATTCTTGCCATGGTCTTTTCTCTCCTTTACTCGTTGATGGTCAATCCCAGTTCTTTCAGGCAGAGCTCGAACTGATACTTCATCATCTCTGCCACCGTGTGCTGGGATTCTCTTTCCAGTTTCTTGATGTACGGGTCAGCCTTCCGCTGCCGGCGGCCTGTGTTCGCGCCGTAGTATCCGGCAACGATCACGCGGTGCTTCATCCGGTTGCTGATGCCGCGGGCATCGTACCCGTCCGGCTCCACATAGATGGTCCCGCCGTCAAGGTCCTCGTAGATCTCACCGTGCGTCACCCCGCGCGCCATCGCGCCGGTCACATGGTGATGCTGCCCCAGGTAGTTGCTCATTTTCTTTTCCATGGTCCGAGCGCCCGCCCAGAGCACCTTCTGTGTCACCTGTCTGCGTACGGACGGCTCCGTGATCTTCATGATCGGCAGATCGTCCATCGTCTCAATCGTCATCTGCGCCATCGTTCTCAGCCTCCGGCGTCTCTTCGGTCCATTCGTCCGGACCGTACCGTGTCACAGTCCAGTGCCACATGATCTTGTCGATGTCGTACAGGTAGCTCCGCTCCGGCATCGTATAAGCAAGCAGCAGATCGTCGCCGATCTCTTCCAGCTTCTCTGTCACCGTGCGCCACCAGCCGCTGGAGCCGGGATTGACGTACAGATATACGTCAAGGTTGTGGCTCTCGTTCACGATGTGCCCGTCCGCCCACTGCAGGCTGTTGATGTTCCGCTGGCTCACGACTCCGTATTCGTCCGGGGCCTGCTCGCGCCAGGCGTCCTCGGCGAAATCCACGCCGACCGTGTTCAGCTGCGTGATGATCTCATCCACGATGCGCTTGTTGACCGTCATTTCACGTCACTCCTCTGAATGGTCAGCTCCACACCGCCGTCCTTTGTCCTGTAGCTGCGGATGATCCTGTACCGCTTTCCGGAGTATTCAAGCTCGGGTTCATCGTTGTACTCCGACGCCTCGCTCAGCTTCAGCACCAGCTCGGGCTGAAGGCCGGCATTGTACGCGTTGTAGTACTCGCTTCTCCCTACGCTCTGTACGTCCACATAGATCAGGCGCTTCACGTCCTGCTGGGCGATGTGCACGCCGTGCGCGTTCTTGGCGCTTGTGATGAGGTATGCGATATCCGCGTATACCATTACCAGGCACCTCCCCCGTCGCCGGCGCTCTTCGTGCTGCCGTAATCGGTGTAGCCGGTCGCCAGCATCAGCTGCGCCTTCTGATTGTCATAGGCTTCCTTCAGCCTGTCATAATCGTCCGGGGAGCCGAACCTCATGCGAACATAGGTCAGCACTGCCGTGATCACCAGCTCGTCCGTGATGGAACAGCTCTCCGACACATTGGCGAAGCCACCAGACGTCACCGTCACGGTGAAGGCGACCGAACCGCCGGGATCGATGCCGGCTGTCTTCAGGTCCTTCACCCCGGCGCTGATCAGCCGGGCCACCTCCGTGTCGTACGCTGCCGTTGTCAGCCGCAGCGCCAGCTTTGCCTCGTTCAGCATTTGTTCATTCCCTCCTGCGCTTTCCATGCCAGGAACGCTTTTTCGTCATAGACCGTCCGGCCGTAGTGGCCTACACGGACTCTCGGATCGCACCAGATGTTGTAGCCGCTCTCACGCGCCCGGATGCAGAAGCTCAGATCTTCTCCGAACTGCGGCAGCGGGGTGAATGCGGTGTGGAACTTGTTGGCCACGCCCAGAAGCACGTAAGTCTTCATCAGCACGCAGCCGAAGCCGCAGGCCTCCACCTGGAACATCCTGTCCTTCGGGTATTCAACATCGATACCGTACTGCCGCACGTATTCCTTATCGTTGATCTCCCCGCCTTCCCGCGCCCTCTCCCAGATCACCGGGGAGAACGGGGGCCGCCTCGCGAAGGCCAGGCCGCACACGATGTCTTTGTCATCGTCCATGTCGGCCATCAGTTTCGTGAGCGTCATCGGGTCGAATACCATATCGGAATCAAGCCACAGCACATAGTCAAACCCGCCCGTAATGGCCTTCTCTGCCAGCATATTGCGCCCGGTGTACACAAGGCTGCCGACATGGAATGCCGGCACCACCTGTCCGACGGGCTGCAGGCCGATCAGGCTCTGTACGAAAACGGTGTCCATCTGATCCTGGCACGGGATCGCGATCATTGTCTTCATTTCGCACTGCTCCTTCCTGCTCCTGAAAAAAAGCCCCCGGCAGCGCAGGAGCAGTTGACACTGCCGGGGATATCCTCAGGCGTTAAGCCGTCAGATCAGGATTTTGTGACCGTCACCGTATAGACCCGGGCATCTCCGCCGGTCCCGACCGTGATAGTCAGCGTGTTCTCGCCTTCCTCCCACGTGGCCGACTGGCCGTTCGTGACCTCCGTCTCTTCTCCCAGAATGATCGCTACGGTGTCGCCCTCATACGACGGCGTGGCCGTGACCTTGTTGGTGTTGTTGGTGGTCGACACCGCATACTCCAGCACGTCAGGGTCAAACGCCGGCGTCAGTTCAAGCGCTCCGATCGTGAGGGATCTAAGGGAGCTTATGCTTTTGTGTAGCGGATCAGGCCGATGCCGGTGGGAGAGCCGTCACCCAGCGCCATGCCGCGGAAGCAGACAGAGCCGGTGCGGAATCCGATGGATTCATCACGGTCCACCTTGACGTCGCTGGCGAAGTTCCAGACATAGCCTTCCTTCAGGTCGCCGAACACGATGTTCTCGCCGATCTCATCCTCGACGATGACCGGGAAGCCCAGCACGTTATACTTGGCGGGAGCCTGGCGGTCCGCAACGGTGATGGGAGCGCCGGCGCTGTCCACGATACCGAGCACGCCCTGGAAGAAGTTCTCGCGGCTCATGACGAACTGCGCGTTGGGCAGGTATTCGGTCGGCAGGTTGCCGATGATATCGAGGATATTGGCATAGGTGATGCCGGTGCTGGCATAGGTGTACCCGGTGGTGGTGTACGCGGAGCTCAGGCCGGTGGGTTCACCGTAGGTGGTGGTGCCGCGGCCGGCAGCGACCATCTTGGTCACCAGGCGGTAGAGCTTGTTGGCCAGGCGGTCGACCAGCCAGGTCTCGAAGGCGTCAACGCTCATCGCGGCCACATCGGCGGTGATTTCAATCGTTTTGATCAGCTTCTTGGCGCCCAGGTTGACGGCAGACAGAACATCCGCGCTGTCGGTGGAGGCGGTCCCCATGGAAACGACCGCGCCGGCACCCAGGGAGGTCGCGACCGGGATGCTCACGTTGCCGGGGATGTGCATGACATCGATGGCGCCGAGCAGCGGATAGACCTCAGCCTTGTCATAGATCTTGTTCAGGGTCTCGGTGGGGATGGCGGCAGCCGCGGTCACGGCGGTGCGCTCTTCCTCGTTCAGGGGCCGTCCCTGCAGGTTCTTCAGCCACGCAGAGCGGTACTCTTTGGATTCAACTTCAAACATTTTTCTTTCCTCGCTTTCTTTGAAAGTCTTTTCGGGTTCCTTGAGGCTCCTGGCGGCCTCTTCGCACTTCCGGGCCTCGGCTTCAGCTGCGGCCCTCCGGGTCTCCAGCTCGGCCTCAATGGCCTCGCGTTCCTCGGCCAGTCCTTCCAGCTCTTCAACGGACCGTTCTTCCGGGTTTTCACCGATACCGGTCAGCTCAGCCAGCCTGGCCTCCAGCTCTTCATGAGAGCGCTCGGAAAAATCATTCATTGATCTTTCCTCCTTTCAGTCTTGCCAGAGCCGCCTGCCGGCGCTCGGCCAGTCTCTGAGCCTCCCTCTGTTCGTTCAGCTCGGCCCTCGCACTCTCCAGTGAGGCCAGCGCGCTGTCCAGCGCACCGCCTGCGGACCGTGCCTCCATAGAGGTCTGCTCATATGCCGGGAACGCGACCGCGCTCACCTCAAACACCTTCCGGATGCTCCGGATGTGCCGCACAGGGTGATCACTGTCAATGTCATCCCAGCTATCCCGATCGACGATGAACGCAAAGGACATACCGGTCATGTCCCCGCGCCCGGTCGCCGAATAAAGGGCTCTCGCCTCCGCGTTGTTCTCAATGTCGAGATCAGCGCGCATATCCATGCCTTCCGCGTTCGGCATCAGCTGCATGGTGCTGTGCTCGTTGTTGTTCCGGCTTCTCGCCACCGGAATGCCCTGGTCGTTGTGGCCCACCAGCAGGCGCACGTCCTTCAGATCTGTCAGGTCCAAAGCGCCCCGGTCGATGATCTCGTCAAACGGGCCGATGTTCGTCCGCTGGCCGAAAACGATAGGCCGCCCGACAATGTAGTGGCCGTGTTCCTCGTTCTGTTCAGCGCGAAGTTCGCATTCAAACAGCCGCGCTTCCCTTGTCTCAGTCATTGTTGTCACTCTCCTTTTGTTCCGGGTTCTTCTGACCCTCCGCCTGTATTTCCAGCAGGATCTCCAGCTCCGTTTCCGTCAGCATCAGGACCCTTCCCTTCATCAACCATGTAGTACTCGCCGCGGATCGGCGCGTGCTGCCCGGCGCCGTCCGGCAGCGGCGGATAATTGAACAGCTCGCGGATCTCATCGATCAGCAGAGCGCCCCTGTCGCCCAGCTGCTGGGCCATGCTCACCTTGGCGGTCACGCTCATGTACTGCAGGCGGTTGGCCGTGAACGTGATGCAGTTGCCGTTGTTCCGCTCGGTCTGCGTGTAAACCAGTTTTGTCAATGCGTCGCTCAGCTTGATGGCGAAAGTCTCGATCGCGCCGTTGTAGAAGGCGTCCAGGTCATCGCCGTTCGCCGTATTCTGCATAACCTTCTCACTGACGCCGAAGTAGTTGCTCACGTTCTTCAGGATCAGCTCGCTCTGCTTCGGATCCACGGTAATGTGCTGCGGATCTATCTGCTTCACGTTGGTCA
>JAEEGL013115505.1_pt1 | contig 21692 bp, 20 predicted proteins | sample 9134231 | NCBI WGS metagenome assembly JAEEGL01 (sample SAMN16246548, study PRJNA631951) | gut metagenome | biome: gut microbiome; feature: rumen; material: fiber-attached | host: Bos | place: Iran: Karaj | collected 2018-10
GGCGTGCGCAAGTGCTGGCCGCGCAGTTCGTCGAGCTTCTTCTGGTCGAAGGTTCCCTCGTCCCACATCTTGTCAATAGCCTTTTGTGCCCTCTCAGCGAAGAAAAGCGAGAGGGTGAGCCGCAGCGCATCAAGGTCTTCCTGCGAGGTGACGTTGGCCGCCGCGTTCATCAGTTCCAGTTGTGCCATTTCTGAGTAACTCATATGCGTTATAATTTAAATTATGTCTGCAAAGGTACAACTTTTTCTCGTCCCCCCGCACATTCTTCCCCAAAAATTTTGCAGCGAGCGCAAAAAAAGCGCCGAGCCTCATCACCCTGCGCCTTGATATTCAGTCGTTATGTCGTTCGGTAGTTAGTATTGCATCATTGCCTTGAAGTCGGCAAGTTTCATGATTCTGGTCTGGTGATACTGGCCGAGGTCGGTAAGGTCGGCATCGCCGCTGACGATGTAGTTGGCGCCGATGGTTTCGGCCAGCGAGAGGAGGTACAAATCTTTAGGGTCGCGGATGGCTGTGACCGGGGCCTCGGTTTGGATGACGGCAAACTGGCAGAAGGCATTAATAATGGCCAGCAGGTCATCGATGTCGACCTGGGTAACGTACTTGCGTATTTTGTCACGGGTAGCCACGTCAAGAACTTCCTCAATGAGGCGGGCGCAGACATAGACGTCGAAGCGCATGTCGGTGAGCATCCGGCGCACGAGCTGCGTCTGATGGCCGATGAGGAAGGAAATCCAGAGATTGGTGTCGATAATGACCTTCATACTCTACTTAGCGTATCTTACGGCTCTGACCTCGTCCATGATTTCGTCTTCGCTGATGGCGGGATTGGCGGGGCGGCTGCTGACGAAGCGGTCAAGGAGCTGCTCGCGGGTCTCGGCCTGCCAGCCGAACTTGCGGATGAGTTCGCGGAAAAGCGACCAGTCGACGGCCGGCACGTTCACGTAAACGCCTTGGGTTGTTGCTGCTGTCATAATTGTGTTGTTTTTATCGTTATCGGGTGCAAGACTGCTGTTAAGCGAGAGCCTTTTATACCCGCTGTTTTTTCGTATTTCGATTAGAGTGTCCTTACAATGCCGAGAAACTCAGTGAGCGTGCGGACGTCCACCTTCGGAAAGTCGTATTGCTGGAGTTCACGGAAATGACGGTCGTTGCTGACAATGTAGGTGGCTCCGGCGATGACGGCGCAGTCAACGAACTTGTTGTCGTCGGGGTCGGCCTTAATGAGATTGAAGTGGTAGGCGGGATTGACGTGCTCCACATTGGTAGCGTTGGAAATAGCCTCTATGACAAAGGTCGTGAACTCACGGTCACCAGTCATCTTCATCAGTATCTCCTCGTACTCAAAGAGTATTTCCGTGCTGACGCATAGTGTGTAGCGACCTTGACGAAAAGCCTGCCAGATATCATGCCCGTAAGATCCCGGCACGAGGATGGGTATGAGACAATTTGTGTCGAGTACGATTTTCATTTGTAGGACGTGCGGAAATGTTCGTTGGCCATGTCATCAAGTGTTTCCTGCGTCCAGCCTTTCTGTTTGTAAATCTCTGCAGCCCGCTGCTCCACCTTCTTGAAATAGTAGTCGGCCAGCACTTGCTGAACTTCCTTGAGCTCCTGCTCGGAATTCATGCGCGAAAACATCTGCAACAGATGCAGCTGTATGGAGTTGAAAACAGTCGTTTGCATAATCAATTGTCCTCTTTAATAGTGAATATTTGCCTGCAAAGTTACGATTTTTTCCGGTATTCCCGCACATTCTTCCCCAAATTTTGCAGCGAGCGCCCAAAAAAGGCGCCGAGCCTCATCACCCTACGCCTTGTTCTTCAGTCGTTATGTCGTCGGGGATTACTTCTTGTATTTCTTGCTGAACAGGTCTGAGTGCGTGCCCGTGTTGAGCATGACAAGAATAAGCTCCTGGTCACGCTGCTCCCAGATGAGGAGCCAGTCGGGCTGAATGTGGCACTCCCATTGGCCCTTGCGGTCGCCGTGGAGCAGATGTGGCCTGTATTCCGAGGGCAATGTGCCCGTCTCGGCAAGCAACAGAATAGCATCTTTGATAAGCTGCATGTTATAACCACGCTTCTGGCAACGCTTCATGTCCTTTTCGAAGCGTTTTGATGGTATAATCTTGTACTTCATACGTTGATGCCTAAATCCTGGAACATCTCATCAACAGACTCGTAAGCCTTCAGCCTGCCATGCTTCATGTCCTCATGGGCCTGCTCGATGGATTTCACCACGCTGTCCTTCAAGTAGCAGCCCGTCTCGGGGTCGTAGATACGGGTCTTGGTGGCAGACTTTTTTTGCGACACCTTGTGCATCTTCACGCCCAGTGCCTGCAGATAGTCCACCAGAGCCTTGCCCCTGGCGGCGCGCTCGTTCAATGTGATAGTATAAGTTGCCATAATCTATATTTAATCGTTTGCGTCCGCAAAGCTGCGGTTAAGCGAGAGCCATCAAGTTTACTTGAATGGCCGAGCGTGAGCAGCTTCGCACGTCTTGCGTGCAAAGTTACGACTTTTTCCGGTATTCCCGCACATTCTTCCCCAAAATTTTGCAGCGAGCGCAAAAAAAGGCGCCGAGCCTCATCACTCTACGCCTTGTTCTTCAGTCGTTATGTCGTCGGAGGGATTACTTTTTGTATTTCTTGCTGAACAGGTCTGAGTGCGTGCCCGTGTTGAGCATGACAAGGATAAGCTCCTGGTCGTGCTGCTCCCAAATGAGGAGCCAGTCGGGCTGAATGTGGCACTCCCATTGGCCCTTGCGGTCGTTGTGCAGCTGATGAGCGCGATGTTTTGGGTCAAGCGTCTCTCCGTTCAGCAGTTTTCGGACAACTGCCCATAGGTCATCCAGCGGAAGCCCACGTTTCTTACAGCGCTTCAAGTCCTGCTTGAACTCGCCGGTGATGTGCAGTTCATACTTCGTGCTACTCATCCCTCTATTTCCTTGATCAAATCATCCAGACTGTCGTACTTGTATACGCGTCCCTCGTCGAGGTCGCGCAGCGAAAGCTCGTAGGCCGAGTAGCGCTTGCGGCGACGGGGCAGGGTAATCTTGCCAACGCCCTTAACCATGCTGATGGCCTTCTTGATGTCCTTGAGCATCGACATGTCCTCGATGTTCACCAGAATCTGTCCCTCCCCGGGAATTGTTGCAACATTTGCCATAATTATCTTCTTTTGTTCAGAATGCGAGGTTGGGGAACTGGGCCTTCTCCTGTTCCGTGAGTTCATCCACCTTGCCTGCCATCCAGACACCAAGCAGGAAGTCAACAAGTTCCTTACGCTTGAGTCCGTTCTTCTGTAGCAGCAGTTCAAGCACGCCGCGGCGTTCCTTCTCCACTTGTTTCTGTTTCTCGCTCATATCAAATACGTATTTAAATTGAATATTCGCCTGCAAAGTTACGAAATAATTTCTGAACCATCACATCATTTTCAGAGAAAAACTTGCAAAACGTTCGTTTATTCCCGCCTTTTTTCGTACTTTTGTCGGCAAATTCAAATAAACAAAAAATACCAATAGCAATTATGAATCAGCAACAAGCAATGAAGCCTTACGTGATAGGCTTGGATTTAGGAGGAACAAACTCGGTGTTCGGCATCGTTGACAGCCGTGGCGACATCAAGGCCACGACAGCCATCAAGACAGGCGGCTTCGCCTCGGCAGAAGCCTACGTGGACGCCTGCATCGAAGCCCTGCAACCCATCATCGAACAGGTGGGCGGACTTGAAACCATCAAGGCGATGGGCATCGGCGCACCGAACGCAAACTACTATAAGGGAACCATCGAGATGGCACCCAACCTGCCCTGGGCACACGACGTGGTGGTACCCCTGGCGAAGATGTTCAGCCAGAAGCTCGGCGGCATACCCGTGGCCATGACTAACGACGCCAACGCCGCTGCGCTGGGCGAGATGGTCTATGGCGTGGCGCGCGGCATGAAGAACTTCATCGTGATTACCCTCGGCACCGGCGTAGGCTCAGGCATCGTGGTCAACGGACAGCTGCTCTATGGTTGCGACGGATTCGCCGGCGAACTGGGTCATGTGACGATGGTACGCGGCGAGGAAGGACGCCCCTGCGGTTGCGGTCGCAAGGGCTGTCTGGAGGCTTATTGCTCGGCCACCGGCGTGGCCCGCACGGCACGTGAACTGCTGGCCAAGACCACACGTCCCTCACTGCTGCGCGACATGAACCCCGATGACATCACCTCGCTCGACGTGTCGATAGCTGCCGGCAAGGGCGACGCACTGGCCAACGAGATCTACGAGCAGACCGGACGCATGCTCGGCGAAGCTTGTGCCGACTTCGCAGCCTTCTCCTCGCCCGAGGCCTTCATCTTCTTCGGTGGCATGGTCAAGGCCGGCGAACTCATCATGCGCCCCATCCGCGAGGCCTACGACCGCCACGTCATGCCCGTGTTCCGTGGCAAGGCACAGTTCCTCGTCTCAGGCCTCGACGGCGCCTCTGCCGCCGTCCTCGGTGCCTCCGCCGTAGGTTGGGAAATACAGTAACACCTTTTTCAAACATAGTAACCACGCAAAAAGGTAAGAAGGTGCTCATCGGAGCACCTTCTTACCTTTACTAATATACAGTCCCTTCTTCGTGGGCTGAGCGGTCACCCGCCGCCCCTGCAGGTCGTAGAATTTCTCATTTCTCATTTCTTGCGTCCCTTCGGTAGCAAGCGACCATGGGTCGAGCGATCCTTTATCATTTAGCATAGCGCCAATGCCCGTCACGTCGGCCTCGGCCTGGATGCCAATCTCGGCAGCCGACGTCCACGCCTTGCCATTCACCTCGCTCGTGGCCACAAACTTCAGGTAGCGGCCCACGGTCTTCTTCTTCAGCTTTGCCACCTGCAGCGACGTCGTTTTGGCAAACTCGCCCGAAGCCACAGCCGAGCCCCACGTCGTACCATCGGTGCTCAGATAGACCTCGTAGCCCTTCACCATACCGTTCTCCGAGCCGTCCTGACGGGCCAGATAGGTGAAGGCCGTCACGCTGTACTCCTTCACCATATCGACGATGAGCGTATGGGGGTGCTGCGGCTCATTGTTGCCCCAAGGTGTGTGCCAGAAGGTAGAGTTGTTGCCGTCGAAGGCCAGTTTCGCCTCGTTGCCGCCCTGCTGACTGTCAACCGACACCAGCTTCCACGTACCTTTATTTATATATAGGTCGAAACCGAAGCTCATCTTCGGACTCTCCAGCAGTCCGTCGGCCGTGCAGTAAGCAGTCACCGTGCAGGCCTCGTTGTGCGTCACCGCCGTCGAGTATTTCTGGTAGTCGCCGCCGTCGATGCTGTAGTAGATGGTGGCACCCTTCGTCGGCGTGGTCATCTTGATGCGACCGTTGGTCTGTCGCTCGCAACTCACGGGCTGGCACACGGGCATCGTCACCCTCGCCAGCTCAGCCGCCTTGGCCCCAGCCGTGAGCGGCATGATCATGAAGCGGAACGGCGTGTTCCGTGCCTTCAGCTCATAGGGATCGCGCACGTCGGGACCACACGAGGCATTGCCCAAGCCACGGGTGGCAGCATCGAGCGAAACCACGGTCGGCGTACAGGTCTTGAACTGATAGGTATGCTTCATGCGGTTGTTGCGGTCGGTATAGTTGTCCTCCGGACGGAAGTGAACAGCCGAGGCGGCCATCTGGTCGGGAGCCACAAACAGCAGTCCCCTACCCTCGTCGTTGCGCAGCGAAAGCCAGCGCACCTCCTGCTTTGTGCCGTGTTCCTGCGGCAGGATATAATCCTCGCGCTGGTCGGTCACCGTGCTCTCATAAAGTCCTGGCAGACAGGCCTCCTTGCGGTCGCGATAGCTGTCCCAAGGGCCGCGTCCCAACCATGCCAACTGCTCGAAGGCCGCAGGCATCTCCAAGCGGAAGCCCAACTTCGGGATAATCACACCCGTAGCAGAAGGCCGGATCATCGAGCTCACCAGTATCTTACCGTCGGCACACACGTAGAAGCACAGCGACACACCGAACGACGTACCGTTCTGACCCGTATGCGTACTCTCCAGCGACACCGAGGCCATCTTGCCGTCGGCCAGCGTCTCAGCCGTCATGGCCGTGCCCTTCACCGTGAGCTTGCGCAGTCCCATATTGTCCCAGGTGGCAGTCTGACGGCCGTCGTTGTCGGTAGGCAGACGGAAGGCATTCAGCAGCAGCGGCTTGCTCACCAGCGTCACGCCGTCATAGACATAGCTCGTCAGCGTGCCCTGGCTCTTCGTGAACGTGGCCTTGAACAGGCTGTTCTGCACCGTCACCGTGGTCGAGGTGGCACTCACCGTCAAGGGATCGAAGGCCTCTTTGCTGAACACGTCCAGCGCAGGCTTCACCGCTGCCCTGAGCGGCAGCTTTTCTTCTGCCACCACGTAGCCGGCATCGGCCCAAGCCGTCTTTTCCTTCTGTGTGGCCTTGAAATAGATGAACGCCTCCTTCGCGGCATCCACAGCCTCAACAGCCGAGAGATCGATGGTCACAGCCGCACTGTCGCCGGCAGCGACCTCCTTCTCAATCGGCCCCTGAGCGAGCACCTTGCCCTCCTCGTCCTGCAGCTCATAGCTCACGTCGTAGGTGGTAGAAGGCAGGAAAGCCAACTTATTCTTCATGCGGAACTGGCCGTTCTTGATGTTGATGGCGCGCCACTCCAGCGGCTGATACACCTTCTTGGTATTATACGACTTGGCCGTCAGACTCCAGTCGGGACGTACCAGACCGTTGATACAAAAGTTGCCGTCGTTAGGATTGTCACCGAAGTCGCCGCCATAGGCCCAATACTCTTTGCCCGAAGAACTCTTCGTCAGCAGGCCCTGGTCCTTGAAGTCCCAGATGAACTCGCCTGTCAGGCAGGGATATTTCTCGTAGAGGTTGAACATGTCGCGCACGTTGCCCATCGAGTTACCCATCGAGTGAGAGTTCTCACACTGGATGTGGGGTTTCTGACCGCTCTGTCCCTGGCGCGACGAGCCAATCCACTGGATGGTCTCGTAGCTGCCATACATAGTTGAGCTGACGTCGGCATAGTCGCTGTTGCCCTCATAGTGGGTCAGGCGTGTCTTGTCCAGCTTCTTGATGGCCTGTGCCACATACTTGAAGTTCTCGCCACCACCGCTCTCGTTGCCAAACGACCAGATGAAGATACAGGGATGGTTACGCATCCACAGCACATGGTTCTCCGAGCGCTCCACCATCGCTGCGCGGAACAGCTCCAGCGACGAGAGTTTCTGATGGGCGTGACACTCCACGTCGGCCTCGGCCAGCACATAGAGTCCCAGCTTGTCGCAAAGGTCATAGAACACGGGATCGTTGGGATAGTGCGAGGTGCGCACAGCGTTGATGTTCAGTCGCTTCATGGTCTTCAGGTCTTCCTCAATCTCCTCAGGGGTGATGGCACGGCCGTTCACAGGCGAGAAGTCGTGGCGGTTCACGCCGTGGAACACCATGCGCTTGCCATTGATGATCAAGGCACCATCGCTGCGGATGCCCACCTCCTTGAAGCCCACCTTCGAGCCGCGGATGTCCAGCGTCTTTCCGCCGGCATCCTTCAAGGTCAGCACCAGGTCGTAGAGGTTCGGCGTCTCAGCACTCCACAAGCGAGGAGCCGTCACATCCATATCGAGCGACACCTCCTTCTGCCCTTCCGAAGAAAGGGTGACAGATGCTGTCTGGCTGGCAATAACAGTAGCGCCATCCAACACCTTCGCCTCTACGGCCAGCGTCTCCCCTCCCTCGGAGGGGTCGGGGGAGGCCACCGTTACCTTCACATTGGCCTTGGCATTCTTGTAGCTACTGTCAAGATCGGTTGTGAAAAAATGGTCACGTATCTGTGCCTTGGGTGCAGCATAGAGGAAGCAGTGGCGATGGATGCCCGTGAGGCGCCAGTAGTCCTGACACTCCAGGAACGAACCGCTCGTGAAGCGATACACCTGCAAGGCTATCACGTTCTCACCCTCGACGAGGTATTTCGTGACGTTGAACTCAGAGGGCAAATAGGAGTCCTCGCTATAACCCACGCGCTGTCCGTTGATCCAGAGATAATAGCCGTGGCCCACGCTGTTGAAGCGCACATAGACATCGCGGTCATTAAGTATATCGGCCGAAACGGTGAACGTGCGGCGATAAGTACCCACAGGGTTGGGCATATTGCTGTTATACATGAACCACGAGGGACGGTCGGCCATCACACTATAGTTCGATTCGTTGAACGAGAAGGGATAGGCCACGTTGCAGTAGAGTGGCTTGTCCCACGACTTATTGTGGTTCAGTCCCCACACCTGCCAGCTCGAAGGCACGTCGATGTCGGTCCACGCCGCATCGTCATAATCCTTAGCACACATGGCGGTCGTTGCCTTCGTGGGGTTGCCCACCCAATAGAACTTCCACTTGCCGTCGAGCGACTGATAGTAGGGCGACAGCGACTGGTCGTTCTTCACCGCATCAGCCTCGCTCCCCATGGGCAGCGCCAGCGTGTGCGCCTTCTCACGGTTCACACTGGTGATCGAGGGATTGTCCCACTCTTTTCCTGTCATGGTCGTACCCGTCTGGGCCGTAGCCGTCATGGCGGCCCCTGTCAAGGAGAGCACAGCCACGAAATTGAATAGTTGTTTTCTGCTCATAATTGTTTTCAGTTATTCCTTTTGACCACAAAAGTATAAAATAAATTGCAAAAACACACCTTATTATATAATATATACGCACGATGATACATATCTTTAAAGATTTGAAACATCAAAAACAATCCCATAACCATATTTTTTATTATCTTTGCACGCAATTTAGAACATTTTTTAGCTAAAAACATGAGAAGACTATTTACTTTTGCAATGATGCTTTGTGCCTCACTCTGTATTTGGGCACAAGGTGTAAAGCCGCTGCCCTCACTCCATGTGGAAGGCAAGTGGCTGGTGGACACCCACGGCAACAAAGTGGTGCTCCACGGTGTCATGGACACGCCCAGCATGTGGTTCAACGACAACCGCTGGACCGGCGGCTACAATGAGACGGGCGCCACCAACTGTAAGACCTACTTCAACAAACTGTTCATCGGTTTGGAGAAGGCCAAGTGTAACGTATTCCGTCTGCACCTCGACCCTGCATGGACGAGTGGCGACAACAGCTACACCTATCAGCCTGCCATCTATCAGTCGGATGAATGGACGGGCGAGGCCAACATCAAACACTTCAACCCCACGAAACTGACCACCTTCATGAAGTCGCTCTATGTGCCCCTGATGCTCAACGCCTTGAAGCACGGCATGTATGTTGTCGTTCGTCCTCCCGGTGTGTGCCCTGGCAGCCTGAAAGTGGGCGACTATTACCAGCAGTACCTCATTCAGGTGTGGGACATCGTGTCGAGCAACGACTCTGTTCGCAAGTATTCCGGACAGATCAGCATTGAGTTGGCCAACGAGCCGGTAAGCATCAAGAACGCTCTGGATCAAAGTGATGCCAAGGCCATGCACGACTATTTCCAGCCCGTCTATGACAAGATCCGCGCCAACGGCTTCACGGGCATCATCTGGATTCCCGGCACAGGCTGGCAGTCGAGCTATGCCGACTACAAAACCAACCCCATCACAGGCTACAATATCGGCTATGCCGTTCACGACTACGACGGCTGGTACGGTATGGCAGACAAGGAATGGCAAGCCAAGGACGTGCCTGCAAGAATCAAGGCCAAGATCACGCAGTTCCACAATCAGGTGCCCGTGGTCGATACGAACCCCATCATTGTCACCGAGATTGACTGGAGTCCGACGAAACCTGGTACTGGCCACTACAACGAGCATGGCAACTGGGTAGAGTCGAACTATGGCACATGGGCTACGGGACGCACCTCGGTATGGGGCGCCGTAACCAAGGGCGTACACGACCACTACGGCAACATCTCGATGACCCTCTCAGGCACCGCCTGTCTCATCGACATCGACACGCTGATCAAGAAGAACAAAGTGGTGCCTGCCTTTGGCGGTCTGGAAGAAGCCTGCGGCAAGGCCTGCATGGACTGGTATGCCGAGTATTATGAGAAGAACTACCCGAAAGCCGATTTCTCCAGCGTGCCTGTGAGCGACTTCGGCACCAAGTACCAGAACCCTATCGTGCGTGCCGACTTCCCCGATCCCGACGTGATTCGTGTGGGCGACACCTACTATATGGTCTCTACCACCATGCACCACTTCCCTGGTGCCACCATTCTGAAGTCGCAGGATCTGGTTAACTGGGAATACTGCGCCCATCCTCTGCAGCAGCTGGGTTCTGACGCTGGCTATAAGTTGCTGAGCGGCAAGGATGCCTATGGCTGTGGCATGTGGGCCTGCTCCATGAAGTATCACAACGGCAAGTTCCATATCCTCATCAACGAAAAGCGCCCCATCGACGGTTGGAACCTCAATGGCTATCTGCTCACCGCCACCAATCCTGAGGGTACCTGGGAGATGAAGAAGCTCTCGCGCAGCTACTATGATCCGGGCATGCTCTTCGACAATGGCAAGGTCTATGTGGCTCAGGGCATTGGCAACATCTCTGTCTGCGAACTCGACGAGAACTTCAAGTTCAAGAAGGAGGTGACCGTGCTGGAAGGCAAGGAAGGTCTGGAAGGCTGCCACTTCTACAAGAAGGACGGCTACTATTACATCTACGCCACCTACGGCGGCTGGCCCAGTGGTCAGGCATTGTTCCGCTCTGAGAATGTGTTCGGCCCATACGAGGAGAAGATGGTGGTGGAAAAATTCTACAACAACGTGCCTAACACCATCCATCAGGGTGCCCTCGTCGAGGACGTGAAAGGAAAGTGGTGGACGGTAATGCAGCAAGACCTGGGTGCTCTGGGTCGTTTCCCCAACCTGCAGCCTGTCACATGGACCAGCGACGGTTGGTTGAAAGTGGGCAACACCGCCGGTGCGCCTTATGAGAGCTTTGTCAGCAAGATTACAAAACCGTCTTATGTGGGTGACAACAGCGTAAAGCGTCTGCCCACGACTGATGTCTTCCGCACCTACCCCATCGGCATGCAGTGGGAGTGGAACCATCTGCCCGTCGATACGGCATGGACGCTCTTCGAACGTCCAGGATGGCTGCGTCTGAAGAACACCACTATAGCTTCCGACCTGCCTCACGTTCGCGACATGCTCACCCAGCGCATCTTCGCTATACCTGACAAATACACCACGGGCTCTATCCGTCTTGATGTCAGCAACCTGAAAGAGGGCGACCGCGCCGGCATCTGCATCCTGCAGGATCCTTATGGCATGATTGCCGCTGAGAAGAAGGACGGAAAGATACAGTTGCTGTGGAAGCAGGACAAGGTGAAGGATGCTGGCAGCAGCTTCACTCCTGCCGAGAAGACGGTGGCCGTAGAGCTCACCGACAATATCATTTATCTGCGTGCTGCCATCAAGTATGGCGAGAACAAGGCCAAGTTCTACTATTCGCTCGATAACAAGAACTGGAAGCAACTGGGCAGCGAGACCTCGCAGTCGTTCAACCTCTCTGTCTTCGTAGGTGCCCGCTTCGGCATCTTCAGTCAGGCCACTAAGGAGAAGGGCGGCTATGCCGACTTCGACTGGTTCACGACCGAGGCTGAGTTCGACGAGGCAGAGCTCTACCCTGCTGAGTTCAAGGCTCCTACCGAGAAATCGGTGACCGTCAAGAGCATCACGATCCCCAACTCGACGATTCCTGTGGATGTGATGGTGGGCAGTCAGATGTCGCCCATTGTCAATGCCACTTTCAACGACAATACGAAGGAGAACGTCTATCGCGCATGTACCTACACACCTGCTGAAGAGGGCATTGTGGAGTTCCATCATGGTCAGATGTACGGCATCGGCCAGGGTAGCACCACTGTCGACGTGAGCTATACTGACTGGATGGGCAACACGATCAGCGGCAAGACGCTGGTGGCACGTTCCAGCTACTTCCCCTTGGATCTTGGCTACGTGAGAACCGACATCGTGAGCAATGGCACGTTCAAGAAGAACTCTACCAGCGGCATCTTCACCTTCACCAAGGCCGACAACCAGCAAGGATGGGTCTATCGCAGCAATACTGACTTGTCTGGATACAAGTATCTGGTCATCGAGCTGACCTCTAAGCAGCCTGCAGCCAATGTGAACATCTACACTTCTGAGAAGCTGTCAGGTGCCTGCTACTCGAGCCCTGCCTTCGGCAACAACACACAGATTGTCATCGACCTTGACACCTGTAAGTACACCTCTACCACCAGCAAGGGCAAGTCACTCAACCGTAAGACGGTGCGCATGGTCACCTTCTCCAGCACTACCGCAGCCAAATCGCTTTATGTCAAGAGCATGTTCCTCTCTAACGACACGAAGTATGATCCGACTGGCATCAACGAGATGGTGCGTCAGCAGCAGAAGGATGGTCCCGTCAACGTCTATACGCTCTCTGGCCAGATGGTTCGCCGCAGCGCCTCTCGCAAGGAGGCCACACAGGGTCTGCCCGCTGGCATCTATGTTGTTGGCGGACGGAAGATCATGGTCAAATAGCCAGTAACTGTCCGCAAAGGACAAACTAAAGATAGGGAGGGAAACAATTTTTTTGATTGTTTTCCTCCTTTTTTCTTTGTCATGTTCGGGATTTGTAGTATCTTTGCAAAGAAATAATAACCATCAGCAACAAAAAACAATTTATGGCAAAGAAAGAAACAGAGAACGAGAACCTGAGTCCTCAAGAACAGAAGCTGAAAGCCCTGCAGGCCGCCATGTCGAAGATTGAGAAGGATTTCGGCAAAGGCTCCATCATGCGCATGGGCGAAGAAAAAATAGAGAATGTAGAGGTCATCCCCACTGGCTCCATCGGTTTGAACGCAGCCCTCGGCGTAGGCGGCTATCCAAAAGGCCGCATCATCGAGATCTACGGTCCGGAGTCATCTGGTAAGACCACGCTGGCCATCCACGCCATCGCCGAGGCCCAGAAAGCAGGCGGCATTGCCGCTTTCATCGATGCAGAGCACGCCTTCGACCGCTTCTATGCCCAGAAATTAGGCGTTGACATCGACAACCTCTATATCTCACAGCCCGACAATGGCGAACAGGCCCTCGAAATAGCCGACCAGCTCATCCGCTCGGCTGCTATCGACATCATCGTCATCGACTCTGTGGCAGCCCTCACCCCGAAGAAAGAGATTGAGGGCGACATGGGCGATTCGGCCGTAGGTCTGCATGCCCGTCTGATGAGTCAGGCCTTGCGCAAAGTCACTTCGACCATCGCTAAGACTAACACCACCTGCATTTTCATCAACCAGCTGCGTGAGAAGATTGGTGTCATGTTCGGCAATCCTGAGACCACCACTGGCGGTAACGCCCTGAAGTTCTACGCCTCCGTTCGTCTTGACATCCGTCGCGTCAGCAGCGTCAAGGATGGCGACAACGTCATTGGCAATCAGGTGCGCGTCAAGGTTGTGAAAAACAAGGTGGCCCCACCCTTCCGCAAGGCAGAATTCGAAATCATGTTTGGCGAGGGCATCTCGAAGATTGGTGAAATCATCGACCTGGGTGTCGAATTCGAAATCATCAAGAAGAATGGCTCTTGGTTCAGCTATAATGGCTCCAAGTTAGGCCAAGGGCGCGACGCCACCAAGGATCTATTGAAGGACAACCCCGAACTCTGCGAAGAGATTGAGGCTCAGATTATGGAAAAACTGAAAGGTGAGGAGGCATAGCCCCTCACTTTTTTCTTTTTAGCAAAGCTTAGGTGAATGGCAGCAGCAATGGCGTCTGCCATTCACCTTTTTATAAAAAAGTTTTGCATATCTCACAAATAATAAGTACCTTTGCACCTTGATATAGACCCCATTCCTGGCAACTCTGCGAGTCGAAGGCTCTGGTGCGGAGGTGGTTTGACGAGCTATATACTTATGGCACAATAGGTTACATTCTTCCAACAGGCGCAAGAAAAAGCCCGTCAGAAGAAGGGAAAAGTGTGCCCATAGGTGAAGCCGCCCCACCTCGCAAGTATAGTTTGTGGAGGCTCTTGGCAAAAACTGCGAAGCCTTAGAAAAAAAACTGCATAGGCATAGAAAAAAACTGCATAGGCATAGAAAAAAACAAGGCTTGCTAGTTGGTTCTTCTTTCTTGAGAGAATCGAGATGTCACTTGAGTGAACAAGAAACGCATTTGAATGATCAAGAAACGCATTTGAATGATCAAGAAATGCACTTGAAAGAACAAAAAATGGATTTCATTGAAAAAAAATGAGAGAGTGGCCAACACCCACCCCAAATGAGCATAATCCCTTTGTGAATAGGGCTTTCAGTGCATCAACACCCACCCCAACACCCACCCTAACACCCACCCCATGACCCACCCCATGACTCCACCATTGCGTCCTTGCAGTTGCAAGCAAAGATCGACCGGAGGCCGAAGGCCGATTGGCCAACTAAAGTCGAGCAGGTGGGGTGATGGTGGAGTGATAGGTGTAGTGATGATGCAACACCCACCCCTCTGCTTCCCCTGTGTTTAAAGGGGATCCGAGTAATTGGGGTGGGTGTTGGGTCAAAACGACCTTTCCATCTGTCACCTTTAACAAATTAAGCAAAAGTACGATTATGGATAAGAGGAGGACATACATCAGTTTCGACTGGGCCCTGAAGCGCTTATTGTGCGACAAGGCCAATTTTGACGTTTTGGAAGGCTTTCTTACCACGCTGCTGAACACATCGGTCAAGATACACAAGCTGTTGGAAAGTGAAGGCAATGCCGATAGAGACGATGCGAAATACAATCGCGTTGACCTCCTCGCAGAAAACAGCGAAGGAGAACTGCTACTCATTGAAGTACAGCCGGAATTCGCCTTCTTCCAACGAATGCTCTTCGGAGCGTCAAAACTCGTGACAGAGTATATCAACAGCGGTCAGAACTATCAGCACATCAAAAAGATCTACTCCGTCAACATCGTCTATTTCGACCTCGGTCAAGGCACCGATGTGGTCTATCATGGAAAAAAAGAGTTCCGTGGCATTCACAACAATGACCTGCTGAAGCTTACACCATTTCAGAAACAGACCTTCAAAGTTGACGAAGTCTATCAGCTCTATCCAGAATATTACATACTCAAAGTCAATGACTTCAACCGATGGTCAAAGACCCCACTCGACCAATGGCTCTATTTCCTTGCCAACAGCGAAATTCCTGAAGATGCCGATGCACCAGGCTTAAAGGCTGCCAAAGAAAAGCTTCAGTTCATCCACATGAACCGTGAAGAACAGATTGCCTACGATAGGTACTGGATGGACAGAGCTATCCTGAAAAACAGCATGTTTACAGCGCGTGGAGAAGCTCTAATGGAAGGAAGAGCTGAAGGAAGAGCTGAGGGAAGAGAAGAAGGAAGAGCAGAAGGAAGGGCTGAGGGAAGAGCAGAGGGAATGGAGGAAGGTCAGAGACTGGAGAAAATCCAAAACGCCCGTAAAATGAAAGAACTTGGTGTCGAGGCGCATGTTATCAGCCAAGTCACAGGTCTCTCATCTGAAGAGATAGAAAAACTATAATATCCTTCATAAACGGTCAGTGACCTAGAATCATAATTAAATTCGAGCAGAATCTATATTAAATTCGAGTAGAATCTATATTAGATTCATAAGTTTCGTCAGTTCCTTCTCGATCATTCACTTCATACAGGCGAAAGGTGAATTACGGAGTTTACATTCGCAAGTAGACGTGACACGAACCTGTCACTTGTCCCCTGTCACTCTTGAGATTGACAGAATCTAAACAATATTTGTAAACAAATTAAATGATCATTTAGTAACCAACGAAGTCGCTTTGCTCTGCAAAGAAGGTTTAACTCAACGGTCGTCAGGGAAAGTTAACCGCCCCCAGTGATTTTCCCAGTAATCTAGTTAACCATCCCTGGTAATCACAAGAAACATTGATTCAACTAACGATATGATTGAGGAACAGCTTCCAAATCAATTCATCACGGGCGATGCGGCGGTGAGCGCCAATCCGCAGTATGTCCAGTGGATTGAGAGCGTGAAGAGTCGCTACCGGCAGAGCCAGATCAAGGCACATCTGCAAGTGAATGCAGCTGTGCTGGAGTTCAACTGGAATCTCGGGCACGACATCAGCAAGATTCTGCAGACTCATATTTGGGGCAGTGGTGTGCTGAACCAGGTGAGCCTCGACCTCAAAGCTGTGTTCCCTGAAGCACAAGGGTTCTCACGGGCTAACCTTTATAGAATTGGTAAGTTCTATAGCTTCTATGCCAGTCAAAAAGAAATTGTCGCACAAGTTGTGCGACAATTACAACCAGCTGAAAATGAGACGAATACAATTGTCGCACAAGTTGCGCCACAAATTGCGCAAGCACCGGTTGTCGTGCCAGGCAGTGCTCTAGCAGTGCCGTTCCCAGCATTCCTGGGCATGGTTCCCTGGGGCCATCATATCGAGATTCTGCAAAGCTGCAAGGATGTCAAGGAGGCCGTGTTTTATGTGGAGAAAACCATTCAAAACAACTGGAGCCGTGCGATGCTGTCGCATGCCATAGCGGCAAGTTTCTATAAGGATGCCGAGAAGCCGCTGCATCGCTCGAGCTTTGCTCGCTTGCCTAAGCAAGAACTTTGCGCTCACGCTGCCCAAGCCTCAGGGCGATCTAGCCGCAGAGATGATGAAGAGCCAGTTGAATCTGGGATTCCTGCATCTGAAGGAGGGTTATACCGAAGCCGACTTGGAGGCCGCGCTGGTACACAACCTGCGCAGGTTCCTGCTGGAGATGGGGCCCGACTTTCTGTTGAAGGGCGAGCAGATAGAGTTCAGCGTTGGTGGCGAAAGCGGCAAGATCGACCTATTGCTCTATAACCTGGAGCTGATGTGCTATTACGCCATCGAGCTGAAGGTGAAGCCATTTCAGTCGGAGTATGTGGGCCAATTGAGCCTCTATGTCACGGCGGTTGACAAACTCATCAAACGACCGCAGGACAATCCCACGATAGGTATACTTATATGTCAGAAGGCAAACCGCGAGAAGGTGAAATGGACGCTGGAGGGCTTCAACAAGCCCATAGGTGTTTCCACCTATACCGACAACCTGATGCGCATGGTGGAAGAACACCTCGATGCCTTGCAAGTGGTGACCGACAAAGAGAAATGAAAACTGCTCGGCGACGTAAGGAGATGCCTATCACTTCGCTCCGACCCTACTTCAGGATGCTATTCTTGGGATTGACAGACTCTAAACATAAATTATAAGCGAATTTAATGATCATTTAGAGTCCCTGGTAATCTCGTCCCTGGTGATTTTAAACGACAGAACAACGAAATATGATAAAATCAATATCCATAGACAATCTGGGGCCCATCCCTCAGATGACGAGCGAAAGGCTAGGCAAGGTCAATCTGATCATTGGCCCCAACCAGTCGGGTAAGACATTCCTGCTCAAAGCGTTTTTTGCAGGTATGAAGACTGTGGAGCAGTATAAGCGTGGAAAGGAGAACCGCACCGATAAGGAAATTCTCTCTGACAAACTATATTGGACTTTTCAGGCCTCTGAACTCGGCAGCATTGTGCGCAAGGGCGAAAGTTCTATGTCATTTACTATGGAGTCCGACAATCAGGAGACGCTGACCTATTCTTTCGGTCCATCAGCCAAGAAGCTGGCCAATATAGACAAGAATACCTTTAAGCCACGTAGTTCCAATACCATATTCATCCCTGCCAAGGAGATCCTGTCTATTCGTGAAATCATCCTTGAGGCCAAGGACGAAAATCAATTTGGCTTTGAAGAGCCTTATAGCGATTTGGCCAAGGCGCTCAATCGCACCCAAAAGGGACGCAATTTCGAATCCTTTACCCAGGCACGCGATATTGTCAGCAATATGGTGGGCGGCCGTTTGGAGTATAACGAGGATAAGAAAGAGTGGCAGTTTCGCGACAACGACCGCAAAATATACGAAGTATCTACTACCTCCGAGGGCGTCAAGAAGTTGTCTATTCTCGACATCCTTCTGGGCAATCGTTATCTGGACAACAACTCCGTGATTATCATCGATGAGCTTGAGGCCAACCTTCACCCATCCATGATAGCCCAGTTCCTCGACACCATCTTTATGCTGGCCGAGTCGGGCATACAATTCTTCATATCGTCACATTCCTATTTTGTCATAAAGCGACTGTATATTCTGGCTCATCGCAAGGACGTCAGCCTGCCGGTTCTCTCGTTCGACAAGGGCGTTTGTTCGGTAAGCGACCTACGCAACGAGATGCCCCAGAATCCCATCATCGACGAGTCGATAGCACTTTACAAAGACGAAATCAGTTTGTGATATGGAGTTCATAGAGTCGTTTATGAAATTCTCCTTCAGCGATGACGATATCTTTCGTATCGAGGAGGACGAATTGGTGAAGGATGTCGAAAACGTAAAGGCCTGCGAGTGTGTAGTGCTCATCAGCCAAAATGTGGCGCTAATCGAGGCCAAGTCGTCATCACCACGAATCGATAACGAGGAGAAGTTCCAGAAGTTCATCTCCGATATAGGGCAGAAGTTTGCCGACTCTCTTCAGCTATTCAGCGATATCAAAAGCAAAGCCAAGGGCGAAGAGGCTTTTCAGCGACTGCCTGTCAACCTGCAGAATACGCAAGTGCCGACCGAGGCATATAAGATATACCTGATTATCCATGGCCACCAGCTCGATTGGTTGTTGGGACTTACAGATGCGCTCCGCAAGGAGTTGACGTACGTTGTCAGGCAGTGGAACCTTCGCGATTCAAATATCAAGGTGTATAATGAGGCCACCGCTCTCGAAAACAAACTCATCGTAGCCTATATACCCAAAGTAGAAACCCAAGCCCTACGCCTGCCCGATGGCAGTGTGAATAGCTCAAAGGTGCAAGCCTGGTTCACCTCGCACGAATAGCAAGACGGGCTTGGGACGAGGGATTATACAACGCGTCTAAAACGTGACACGGACTTGTCCCCTGTCACTTATGTGCTAGACATCATCAGAAACAATTGGAAGAATGGCCAGAGCATATAAGAAAACATACCTAGGTGGTGCCATGCGCAACCTTGCCGTGATGTTGGATTGCGGTGTGCGCAAGTACGGCTACCCCATTGAGGAGTTCTACCAGAAGTTCCTCTCTTGCAATGTGTCGCGCCAGTTTGCTACCGGTAACCCACGCTATCTGGTGGGCATGTCGGGCGCCGAATTGGCCGACAGTGTGGTGGAGGCCGCAGGCGGCACTGTGCTCAGCGAGAACGACGGTTCCTATACCGTAGGTCCAGAATATTGGGCCGGTTTGGCGCTGGCCTACTACCAATGGCTCACCTGCCGAAGTTTCTCCTACATGCATAAAAAAGGTCTGGGCATCAGCAAGGTGCTGGCCATGTATTACCCTCTCCACGAAGCCGACCTCTCCAAGTTCGCAGATGCTGCCAACAGGATAATAGAAGGCTGCGATTAAGCGAGAACAGAATCTAAATTAAATTCGTGTAGAATCTATATTGAATTCATGTAGAATCCATATTAAATTCATAAGTTTCGTCAGTTCCTTCTCGATCTTGAGCTTCGTTCAGCCGAAAGGTGAATACTGAATTTACATTCGCAAATGGCGAACTAAAGACTGGAAAGTGATCAATTAGTAATCGACTTAGTCACTTCGCTCGTGGAAGAGTCCCCAGTGATTTTTAACCTAATAAGTACCCAGCCATCAGGATAAAGTTATTGCAATTATGTTCAATTTAGATAAATTCATAGCAGACTGCGTAACGAAACGACCAGTCAGTATGTTTTCCACAGACATTGAAGCAAACAAAGAGAGTCTAACAAAAGAAATAAAAGACAAAAAAGTCTGCGTTATTGGTGGGGCTGGTTCTATTGGTTCCTCTTTCATCAAGGCAGTATTGCGCTTTGAACCTAAGAGCGTGGTAGTGGTTGATCTGAACGAGAACGGCCTTGCTGAGCTTGTGCGTGATGTGCGTAGCACGAACGGTCTCTTTGTGCCCGATGAGTTCCGCTGTTATACGCTGAACTTCGCTGACCCTATCTTTGAGCGTATCTTCCGTGAGGAGAAGGGCTTTGATATTGTGGCAAACTTCAGTGCACACAAGCATGTACGTTCTGAGAAAGATAGATATTCCGTTCAGGCTTTAATCGAGAACAATGACACCAAAGCTAAAAAGTTGATGGACTTACTGACAGTCTATCCACCAAAGCATTTCTTCTGTGTTTCAACGGATAAAGCTGCTAATCCTGTGAATATTATGGGAGCCAGCAAGCGCATCATGGAAGACCTCGTAATGGCTTATAACAAGTATTTCAAAGTTACCACTGCTCGTTTTGCTAATGTCGCATTCAGCAATGGTTCACTTCCTGATGGTTGGATTCATCGCCTTCAGAAAAAACAGCCTTTGGCAGCACCGAGTGATGTAAAACGTTATTTCGTATCTCCCGAGGAGTCTGGCCAGATTTGTATGTTGGCATGTATTTTAGGGAAGCCCGGTGAAGTATTCTTCCCTAAACTTGGTGAAGACCAGATGCTTACCTTTAGTTCCATCTGTGATGACTTTGTAAAAGCAGAAGGCTTTTCTAAAAAAGAATGTGGTTCTGATGCTGAAGCTAAACATTTTGCTTCGGAGATGGATTATGATTCAGATATTTATCCCGTTGTTTATTTCGGTAGCGATACTACAGGTGAGAAGGCATATGAGGAATTCTATGTGTCAGGCGAGAAGATTGATTTGCAGCGTTTTCGGTCTTTGGGCGTAGTAGAGCAAACCACACGTCACAATATGGACGAAGTTAACGAATTCTTCGCCAATCTGGAATCTCTGTTCCAGAAAGATGACTTTACTAAAGCTCAGGTTGTAGATGCTATTAAAACATTTATACCGAATTTCGAGCATGAAGAAAAAGGTCGAAATCTTGACCAAAAGATGTAATTATGGCTGATTTTTCAAAAACAATTGAATTTATAAAGTCGGTATACGGCAATCAGAAGTTTACTCCTCTGGCTGTGCCGGTTTTTGCTGGAAACGAAAAAAAATATCTTAACGAATGTATTGATACTACGTTTGTATCATCTGTAGGTAAGTTCGTAGATCGTTTCGAAGAAGAAATAGCTAAATATACGGGGGCACAAAAGGCCGTTGTATGCGTAAGTGGAACCAACGCACTCCATATGAGCTTGATGCTAGTTGGCGTTGAGCGCGATGACGAAGTGCTTACTCAGGCACTAACATTCATTGCAACATGTAATGCATTGAGTTATATAGGTGCACATCCTGTGTTCATTGATGTAGACCACTCTACTATGGGGCTTTCACCAGATTCAATGAAGGAGTGGCTTGTCAAGAATGCAGAAATCCGTAATGGTGAGTGCTTCAATAAAAAATCTGGCCGTAGAGTAAAGGCATGCGTTCCAATGCATACCTTTGGTCACCCGGTTCGCATTGAGGAGATTGCTGATTTATGTGCAGAATATCATATAGAACTTGTTGAGGATGCTGCTGAAAGTATTGGCTCAAAATATAAAGGCAAGCATACAGGAACCTTTGGAAAGGTTGGAGCCATCAGCTTCAATGGTAATAAAACCATTACTACAGGTGGTGGCGGTATGATGCTCTTCAATGATGAGGAATTAGGCAAATATGCTAAGCATATTACAACCCAGGCCAAGATTCCACATCGTTGTGAATTCCGTCATGACCATATTGGTTACAACTATCGTATGCCTA
>JAEEGL014072919.1_pt1 | contig 21692 bp, 11 predicted proteins | sample 9134231 | NCBI WGS metagenome assembly JAEEGL01 (sample SAMN16246548, study PRJNA631951) | gut metagenome | biome: gut microbiome; feature: rumen; material: fiber-attached | host: Bos | place: Iran: Karaj | collected 2018-10
CGCTGGTCCGTCGGGTATTCCCGCCAGAGCAGTTCCCGTCCCATCTCGGTATTCAGGCCGGCCAGATAGGCCTCCACGAAGGCGGTATCGCTCTCGAACAGCGTGACGCTGTCTTCCGGCAATTGCGACGCCCCGGGCACGATCATCTCCTCGGAGAATTCCTTCAGGTAGAAATAGGTCGGCTCCGGGAAGATCGGATACGCCAGGATCGGATACTTGGAGCGAAGCAGGTCGTCCACATAGTCCGCCCGCAGTTTCGCACCCGTCAGCGTGTCCGCGAAGAACTCGGAATAGTAGTCACTGACTTCACCGACCGCTTCTTCGTACGGGACGTCATCCCGCATGGTCGGCGGCTGGACCTTGGGAGGAGCCGGAGCCGGGGCTTTCGGCGGGAACTTGGCCTCCAGCTGCTCCAGCAGGGTGTTGAATTCCTTCCACAGGCTCATGTACGGCAACAGATCCCGGTCGTCCTTGGCCATCAAGAAGTCGCGGTACTCTTCAGGGGAGGCGAAAACTTGGATATCGTTGGCAAAAGAAGCTTTATTCAACGATACAGAACACGGTGTATTCATCAAATACTCTTCCGCTTTCTCCAGATAGTACTGGTCCTCAGCATCCAGACGTTCTTTTTCCTCCATGGAGGAATACTCATATGGCGGTCCGCCCCAGTACCGCGAGCCATAACCAGCATAGCTGCCGTGATACCACACCCTCACGTTCTGCCTACCTAAGGGAATCTCGACAGGTGCGGAACCATTGACAAAGTGTTCCTTGACAGATATTCCGGCAACCGGAAAGGACAGGAATAGTGACAGCGAATTCTTCTGCTTGTCTTTGGGTGCGGTTTTATTGTAAACAACTTCCAAGGCTCTCAAATCGATCAAGTAGTCCAAGTTGGCGAAATAAAAATGAACACCCGACTCGATGAACTCCGTAATCGGTTTCGATTGGCCGAAGAATTGCCTGTAATCCTCTTCGCGCAGGCAGACAAGATTCCTGACCTGGCCGGAAGATTTCGTCTCTTGCACGGAACCGGCGACGGGATGACGGTCCAATCTTTTGTCAAAGAACATCTTGCGGCATTCATGGTTTTGACGGGGGCCCGGTTTGACCAGTCCGAATTCCAACGCATACCGGGTAAAGCCGCCGTACCATCCATACGTAGTACCGGGAATAATGTTCCGCAGAGGATGGTTATAATCTGGCAAATGGCCCAATTTGTCTACACAGACCCGGAGATCCGATAAACTGAAGTCTGGCTCCGGGCCCACCCGGTATCCATGTTCCAACGGCATCCCTTCCACATAATTTCCGCCTATACCTCTAAGTTCATCATGGCAGGCAAGACTCGTCGTGGTTACAGGAACCCCCGGCTTTCCAGTGGCCGCATCTTTGAAATAGTGACCGACAAAATTGTTCCAGAGGTACGCGAATATCGAGACAAACGCATCGTCCGAGTACTTCCGAAGCGCAGCGAGGGAATATGCTCCTTCGCAGTACGGATCCGGAAACGCGCAGGTATGATGTTCCAGCATGTTCTCCATCAAGGTCTTGGTATCCAGGCCCTCGACGATCTTGGCGACCTGGTCGGTCATCCGGTGGAACGTAGGCGTCGCAAAGGCCGCCGCCACGTCCATCCCCGCCAGTGCGGCGGTGATCGAGGAATCCTTCCCCGCGTCGTCCCGGGAATTCGCATCCTTCATCGCACCCAGGTAGAACATCAGGGAGGCCAGGTACTTGTTGTCCTTGCCATACTCACCGACCACCTTGCCCTGCAGGGAGTTGTTGGCTCCGATGCTGAGCAGGCGCTGGTACAGGACCTGGTTGAACGCCTGTACCGCCTCCACCTGCTTCCAGGCGCGGTCCATCAGTTCCTCCTGATTGTCGATGACGGCTTTCCGGCCCAGCCCGGCCGCCACCCGGTAACGCACATCCAGGTTCACTTTTTCCAGCCATTCATATTTGTCCAGCGAAGTCGCCATGGCGTGGCGGGCGCCATAGGCGGGCGGCACGACCCAGGGATCGTCATCCTGCAACTGCTGCAGCGGAGTGCCCTCGATCTTGGCATCGATATCCTCGGCATTCTCCAGGAATACCGGATTAAGTCCGACCAGGTCCTTCAGGTTCTTGTACAAGACGGCCTCGCCGCCTGTCTTGGCGGGGAAAGGAGCTTCCACCTCTCCCTGCTGGGGCGCACGGGTGGCCGCCGGCAGGATGATGGTCCTGCGGGCGTCGCCGGGCTTGATCACCGAATAGTCGAAACCGTTTCCCATATGGGCGACGTCGGTCGGAACACCGGGTTTGGTCGGCTGACCGAGCGTCAGGGCTTCGACCAGACCCTCGAAACTGAGGGTGCCGGTCTTGAACGACCACGAATAATAGACCGGGAACTCCAACCCTCGCGTCTTGGACTTCTGCACCTCATAGGAATCCCACGCGGCGGTCTGGGCCGGGATCTGGTCCAATGCTTCAGGACCGATGCCCAATCCCCGGAGGCGGCCGGTTTCAAAAGACGGAACCAGGCACACGACATAGTCGGTGTATTCCTTCAGGTCCACCATGTCGCTGTGCTCCATTCCCTCCTTCCAGCCACGGAGGCTGATGATGCGGGAAAGCATCGGTGCCTCAGATTCCGGGCCCTGGGCATGGGCGGCCCGGGACAGTTCCCGGATGTCAAAGAACACCTCCGCATATTCTTCGGGCGTGCCGGTGAAACTCAGGAAAGGAAGATGGTTCTCCGGCTTCTGGATGTTGATCAGGTCCGCCCGGAACGTCAGCAACGCAAGCCAGGGGCGCAGGCGTCCGTCCGCGCTCGGCTTGGCTGGCGTATACCGCCAGGGGAAATCCGGTTCCCAGAATTCGATATAGGGGAAATAGCTGACCGGAAGCCCTTCCGAACCCTTGTTCGGATGGCACAGGGATACGGAATTTTCATGGATGCCTGCCACGTCGGCGGGTCCATATAGCGCGATATCCTTCACCTTCGTATAGGAAGTCCCCTCCTTGTCAGACCTGCCGGCATAAGCCCGGTACTGGGAATGGATGGAAAGGGCCGCCCGCATGCGGGCCAGGGCATCGTTACCCTCGACCTTTCCGAAGACTTCCTCTTCCGAAATACTGTTGGCCAGGCCCTTGCGGACCCATGGGAAAAATACTGTATTGCTCATGACCGTATCTCCTATTTTTCCAGTTTATCGATGTACTCCCTGACGCTGTTCGCCATCATGGCGTCCAGATCCTTGATATAGCGTTGGAAGCCGGGCTTCTCCCGCCGGAGGGAAGGACGCATCACGATGTCCTTCTGCAGGTCTTTCCGCAGGGAGGCCTGGTCGCCACGGCCGACACGGTACATCCGGGTCGGAGTCAGCCCCTTCATGGCAATCTTCATGGGAGTCTTCGCAATGGTCTTCGGAGCCGCCTTCGCGGTCGTGGGAGCGGACTGCCTGTCGGCTTCCACCTGCCAGCGTGCCCAATCATCGTCTCCCATGTTCTGGACCTTCACGGACGTAGCGGCGATATCTTTCACGCACTCGGATCCGTACTTCAGCTCATGGCCCGCCTGCATGGCGAAACCGCCCTTCATGTCTTCATAGGAAGGAGCTATCAGCTTATCGTAGTCGGACATGGACTTGAACTGCGCACGGGCGAAGGAGGTGTTCAGGTCCGTCGGCTTGGTCATGGGCTGACCTGCCACCCAGACATTCTCGAACACGACCTTGTTCGCATCCTGCGGATAATACTCGCCGTATTTATCGATGACCTCGTCCAGCGGGAAGATCTGCTCGCAGAACGTCACCGTATCGGACGGGCTCATGACGAAGGAGCCGTCCTCGGGGACATAGGTGGAAACCAGTCCGTCGACCACGTCGTTGCGGATGACGGTCCAGTTGTTCTGGTCCGCAAGCGCCTCGTCCAGCAGCGGAAGCAGGTTGATGTATTTCTTGTCGCTGTCCGACTGGGACTTGCCCCATGTCTCGGACACGGACATCTCGTAGGTGATGATGAAGGTGAATCTCGCCTTTCCGGCGGCATGCCACTTGGCAGGACCGCTGACCTCCAGGTACAGGTCGACCGCCAGCAACGTCCAGTCGACGCACTTCACGGCTACGCCGATGCCCACGTCGAACATGAACCTGAACGGACTGAACTGGAAGAGCGTGTTGAAGAAGAGATAGCCGCTGACGTGGAAAATGTCCCAGCCGATCATCAGGCTGGCGTTCGCACCGAACTGGAAGGTATTGGACGTGATGGCCAGATAGGCATCCAGGCTGATCTCCACGCAGCCTTCCCGGAGTTTGAAACCGATCCGCTGCATATCCGGGACATTGAAGCCCGGTTCCGGCGTATAGCTCGGATGGAAGCCGCCCGCGGAGAACAGGAAGCCCTTCGTATCCCCTCCCCAGTAGATCCGCAGCGCGATGCTGCCGTGGAGTTCGATGCCGACCAGTTTCGTGTCATAGAGCGCCGCATCGAAGGAGAAACCCTTGCGGACATCCAGCGAAGCCAGGAAGTCGGCGTTCATCGATATCAGTTTCTCCGCCGCGTCCACCATCTTCAGGTGGATACCGCCGGCCATGATGATGATCACGTCAGGGACCTGGATGAAGAGTCCGCAGGAGATTTCCAGGATCTCCGCCCAGGTAAGCTTGGCCATGAGGCCGAAGAAGAAGTAGTCCTCCGCGACCGGATAGTAGGTGGCCATGTTCGCCATGATCGTGGACAGGTTCTCCTTCAGGTCCTGGGCGAACATGACAGACTCGAGGGAGCCGTCATAGACGGCCCCGCGCAGGGCATCCTCGTCGACCCGCCGGTTCAGGCCGAGCGCGGCGCCCACGGCGGTCAGGCTGAAGCCCATGCCCAGCTGGAAGCCCGGATTGAACGTAGCGGTGATCGCTCCCATGAAGGAGAAGCCCTTGCTGCCGTCCGGCATCTTGGTGTTCAGGATGAAGATGGCGCTTACGCCCACCAGTTCCAGGATCATCAGTTCGAATCCGCCGAGGAACTCGCCCTTGTCCAGGTCCCAGTGCACGAATCCCGCACCGGTGATGATATCCTCGATGTCGATGGCGATGCCGATGCCGTCCGGGAACTTGAAGGTCGGGCTGAAATCCCAGTCTCCGAAATGGAAGTCCGGCGTCATGAAATTGAAGTCGAAGCCGAATCCCAGATCCGAGAGCGTGAAGCTCATGACGCTGAAATCAGCCGTGAAGTTCAGGTCAATCCCGAACTCGAAACTACCGAACGACAGGCCGTTCCCGCTTCCGAGCACCAGCGCCAGATTGTCCAGTTTGATGGCGTCCAGGTCGATGGTCGGCTTGAGCGGGATCCGGATGTGGTATTCGCCGCCGAACGTGAGACCCTTCTTGATCTTCTCGTTCTCCAGCGTCCACTCCTTGAGGGCATAGCCCAGCGTGAGGGAATCGAGGCCGAACTCGATGTCGCCTTTCAGGATTTTCTCGAAGAAGGCGTTCGCCTGGTTGAGCCGGACGATGAAGTTCAGGTCCTTGAGCCGGCCCAGATAGGCGACGTTGAAGCCCTGTTCGCCCTGATAGCCCACATAGACGGTCTGCGGGTAATCCTTCATCGTAATGGTCAGGATGCCAGGATCTTCGGGATCTCCGTACAGGTACAGGATCTCCGGTTCCTTCCCCTTCTGGCCACGGCCGAACTGCAAGGTCACGCCGGCCTCGACGGACTTCTCGCTCGCGAGCAGGTCGACCTTCGGGAAATCGAAGCCTTCCGGCTTGGAGAAGAAGAATCCGGTCTTGTCCGCCACCGTCTTGTCTTTCTTGGAGGTACCCTTGTTCAGGGATCCGCCGGCATCGACCGTCAGTTTATGGCTGTCGCCGAGGTTGAACTCGTCCTTGTATTTCGCCTGGATGACCGGCAGGACATAGATGCCGGGCACCGCCTCTTCCTCGCCGTCGAACTTCCGCTCGCCGACGAAGGCGACCATGTCGAAGGAGAAGTTCTCCTTATATTTATATACGTTGACGGCGAAGAACTTGCCGTCCATGTCGAGCTGGTACTCAGGCAGCTTGACAGAATCCAGCAGTCCTTCCAGACTCGGCAGGTCGACCAGGTCCTTGACGGCGTCCTTGATCGGTTCCGGGATCGTCTGGTAGATCCGGACGGCGAAATGCAGGGCGTCCGCCCAGCAGGACACCTTCTTTCCGTCATCCACCAGATCCGTGATCTCCGTGGCCAGCTGTGCCGCGGCGGCGGAATATTTCACCACCTTCCGGACATCCTCGTCGCTGACCATTTCCTTGATCTTCTTGCTGACCGCGTCGATGATCTGCTTCAGGATCTCCCGCAGGATGGACTTGACCTTCTTTTCGATCATCATCAGCAGCGGACGGACGACCTCCTTGTAGACGGTCCGTTTCAGTTCCGCCCAATAGGCCGTGATGACATCATCCGCGAAGGCCTTGACCTTCTCCAGATAGGCCTCCGTTCCGTCCGCCAGGGCTCCGGCCTGCTTGTAGATCTCGCCTCCGGCTGCGTCGGCCGCGCCGATCAACTGCGCCATCGCCGTTTCCGTCACGGACTTGAACCGCGTGTAGTATCCTTCGAATTCGTAAGGGATCATCGCCTTGACATGGTCCGCGACAATCGTCATGTAGGCGGAGAAATCCACCGCGGAGAACGGATTGTCCAGACTCTTGCCCGCGAGCAGGTTATCCACCTGTGACTTTCCGAAGTTCTCCCAGGCCTTCTGGCTGCCGGGAACATTCTTCGTCTGGTTGTTGAACTCGTCTTCGAGGGCTTTCGCCATGGCGCTGAACCGCTTCTCCCAGGTGTCCGGATTGAACGTATCCGAGACAAATTTCTCGAGCTCGCCGAACAGTTTCTTGTACTCGGAGATGAACGTCAGTTGGGAGGCGCCGGACTTGGCTTTCCCGTATTCGGCGTCGAACGCCTTCTGCCATTGCTCGGGTTCGACCTCCTTGAATATGTCATGCTGCTTCGCCTTGTCCTGCACGACCTTGACGAGCGGTGCGATCAGGATCTTCTGCAGGTATTCGGCCAGTTCCGGATTCATTTCCTTCCGGAAGGAGCGGTAGACCGCATCCAGTTCCTTCAGCACAGCCTTCCCGTCTTTCTCGGCCGCATCGATGATGGACCGGGCTTCGGAAAGGATCTCGTTCTTCAGCCGTTCCAGTTCCTTACCCTTCTCCTTCAGTTCCTTCTGAATGCCTTTCTTGAAGTCCTCGGCGACCTGCACGAGGGCTTTCTTGACATCTTCCAGGAAGGTGACGAAGTCTTGGATGACCTGCCTGATGTCCTTGACGGCTTCGTTGCCGGCTTTTTCCAGTTCCCGCTTGAGGCGGGCGATCAGTTCATTGATGATCGCCGTGACGGAACTGAAATCCGGGACGTCGGGATTGAACGCCTGGACGAGGGTGTATATCTTGCTGACCAGGGCGGCGGCATCGTCATAGTCGTCGACCGGGAACTGCTCTTTGACATAGGCTTCCGGATCCGTGAACATCTGGGCGATCTTGGACCAGCGGAGCACATAGATCTCCACCGTAGGGCAGGCGCCCTTGACCTGTGCGACAGCCGACTTGATCGCGGCGTTGACGTCCGCCACGGCGCTGTCGACATTGTCCTGATAGGCCTTCGCCAGTTCCTTGCTGACTTCCTCCAGCGACGGAGTCGGCACGCTCCCCGGATTCGGGATGAATTTCGCGACCTCGATGGTCTGCGTCTGGATCAGGCCCAGGAAATCCAGGACCTTGTAGATCTTGTCCAGGATGTCCCCCACCTTGCCGAATTCGCCCAGGGCCTCGCGCATCAGCCGGTCCAGTTCGCGGCGGAGCTGGTTGTAACGTGCCAGCAGTTCGTCCCGGGCGGCCGTCGCCGCATTCAGGAGCTGCTTCTCCAGTTCGTCCAGTTCCTTCCGGATCTTCTCGATCTCCTGTGCGATCTGGGCGCGGACCTCTTCCTTCACCTGCTTGATCAGGGCCTCGACCTTCTCCTTCTGACGGGCCAGTTCCCGCAGTTCCTCATCGAAGACGGTCTTGGCATTGCGGAGCAGCACGACCAGGATATGGTCGAAGATCCGTTCCGCGAACTCCTTGTTGAGATAGGTGTCCGCCATGTAGTCGCCGAACGCCGGATACTCCTCGCCGAGTGCCTCCCACTCCATGTCGCGGAACTTCCCGATCAGTTTGAACAGGTTGTTGATCAGCTTGAAGAGCGGCTCCAGCTTGCCGAGGATACCGATGTCGCCGAACGAAAGCGATGCGGAGAAACCGCCCTTTGAATAGGAGAAGACATGATCGTCCCCGCCGGAGACATAAAACAGTTCCCCGACCGACAGTTTCGCATTTTTCCCGTCTCCCGCGGCCTGGACCTTGACATCCTCCCAGTCAATGCCCTCGTCGGCGAGCTCCTCCAACGCATCCCCGATCGCGTCCACCGTAGAGAAGACGGAAGCGATCAGGTCATAGAGTTCCTGGTTCTTTTCGAAATGGGACAAGTCATAGCCCAGACGCTCGAACACATGCTCGATGAACTTCTGCAAGGCAGACGCCTTGTCATTCTTGTCCGGGATGAGATAATTCCTCAGGTCGTCCACCGTCTTGAGTTTGTCCAACTCATCGGCGGCGGTGGAAAAATAGGACGGCATGTCTCCGAGGAAATCCTCAAGGAGCGCGTCCTTGGTCATGGTCAGAAGGGTTCCCAGTTTGAGGAAGAACTGGTCCAGTACGGAGGCTTGATCGGTTGGCATAACCTGAAGGATTAGGGGTTCACGATCTGGCTATTCTCTCGCGTCACGTATGCTCACTTCTTCGCCGTATGCAACAATACGAAATAATATCCAAAAAAACAACCGCCTTCCAAAGAAAGCGGTTAAAAAATGAAAGTATTTTTACGTACGTAACCGGATATCCTACTTAGGTAGTCCGAAAACCCGGGACAATTCCGCCATCTGGGCATCCGTCATGCCCTCCGGCTCGAAGCCCATGCCCTTTCCTGCGAGGTAGATCTGGGCGGCCTTGTTGAGCACATCGACCTGGTCGAAAGCGTCCATAATGTCCCTGTCGACTGCAAAAACACCGTGCTTTTCCCACATAACCACGTCATAATCATCCGAAATGGCCCTTATGGTCGCCTCGGCCAGTTCCACGCTGGACGGCAGCATGTACGGGACCATGCCCAGCCCCCGCGGGCAGAAGGCCTTGGTCTCCGGGATCATGGACCACAGCAGACGGGTCGCAACGTCCTTCTCCAGGAACTTTCCCGCATGCGTCATGGCCACCAGTTCGATGGGATGGGTATGCAGGGAGGCCTTATATGGGTAATTATTCGTAAGTAAATAATTATGCACGCTCAAATGGGACGGCAACTCGGAAGTCGGCGCCACGGGAAGGTCCGCCACGATCTCATAGGAGGCGCAGTCGTCCAGGATCCGGATGATGGAACCGTTCCCCATCGGGTCGCGGGCAAGGTCCCGCATCCGCTTCTGCGTCCCCTTGCAGTAGAACCAGCAGCCCTTCAGGGCCGGCAGGACAGCGCCGATGGGACGGGGACTGCTGATGGCGGGAAGGGCCCGCATCGCATCGTCGGCATATTCCGTGATGTTGACGGTGATGTTGCCGCCGTTCCGTTCGGCCCAGCCCTTTTGCCAGAGATATCCGGCCACCTCCGCGACCTTGTCGATCTCGGACTTCAGCGCGGGATAGTTATCCAGTATGCTTTTTTTCATGTCAGCGAATGGTTTGTTTTCCCGGGCAGCGCTAGAGCAGCTGCGGCAGGAAAGAGGAAACGATCAGGACCAGCAGACCTGCCACCAGGATGGCGATGGTCTTTTTCGAACAACCTTTCCATTCCTTGAGAAGGATGCCCCAGACATTGCTGAAGGTCACGTTCAGGGACTGGAGGATGCACCAGGAGAAGGCCAGGAGCACGGCCGACCCGGCCAGGAAGCCCTTGCCCAGGGCGAGGCCGAAGAACTGGCTGTACCACAGCAGGCCGGCCAGGCAGCAGAACAGCAGGTTATTGACATACAAATCCTTGCGCTTGTAGTCACCCCAGGTCTTGTTGCGGCTGTTCTGGTAGAAGCAGTAGCAGGCGTTGGTCAGGAAGCCGCCCAAGGTCACCAGGAACGTAGCCGGCAGGGTCTTGAAGATTTCCGGCGTCGCGCCCCAGGTCAGTTTCTCGCCGAAGCCCAGGCCGATGGCGAAGCAGGCGCTCATGAAACCGGCAAGCAGGGCCACCAGGATGCCTTTCCCGAAATTGAAATCCTTGACGGCGGACTTCGCGTCCTCTCCCGCCTCTGCCGCTTTCCGGGCACCCGCCCAGCCGATGACGGCGATGCCGAGAAGCGTTACGACGACCCCCACGATCACGGGACCGGTCAGGTCACCGGTCTTGCCCGTGAACACCGGCGTCAGGATGGTGCCGAGTCCGGCGCAGGTTCCCAGTGCGATGCTCTGGCCGAGCGCCACGCCCAGGTAGCGCATCGACAGGCCGAACGTCAGGCCGCCCACGCCCCACAGCACGCCGAAGAACATGGTCAGCAGCGTTTCCTTGGGATTCGCCGCGAACAGTCCGAAGAGGGACTCCCCTGCCGGCACGGCCAGCAAGGCGCCCAGCAGCGGGAAAACCAGCCAGGCGAACACGCCCTGGACGATCCAGTAACTCTCCCAGCTCCAGTCACGGATTTTGTTGATCGGCACGTAGCTGCTGGACTGGCAGAAGGCGCCGACCGCGATGATCAGCAGTCCGATGAAGATTTCCATGGCAGTTTACCGTTTGGAGGTTACCTCGCGCTCATAGCGCTCGATCTCAGGGATGAAATCCTCGCCCACCGGCACGCCGTTCTTGTAGTTGAAATAATCGAACACGGCGCCGAACGGCAGCGTCTTGGCCTCCTCGAGGAGGGCCAGGCGCTGGAATCCGCGGCCGGTATCTTCGTATTCACGCAGTTTGGCCAGCGGTTCGAGCAAGGCGCTGAGGACGCACTTCTGGGTGGCACGGGTGCCGATCACATAGGCGCCGATGCGGTTGATGGCGGCGTCGAAATAGTCCAGGCCGATGTGGCAGCGGTCCAGGGCATCCGCACGGACCATTTCCTTGAAGAGGTCGAGGGTCTGGTCGTTCATGATGGTGACATGGTCGGAGTCCCAGCGGACCGGGCGGCTGACATGGAGCATCAGTTCCGGGACGAAGAGCAGCAGCGAAGCCACCATGTCCGAGACGTTCTCGGTCTGCTCGTAATGGCCGGTATCGAGGGTGTACATCAGTTTGCGCGTAGCGCAGTAGCCGGCGACGAAATCATGGCTGCCGACGGTATAACTCTCCAGGCCGATGCCGAACAGCTTGGCTTCCAGGCAGGTTTTCATCCCCGGGAGGTCCTCCTTGAGGATTTCGTCGAGGGATTCGGCGAAGATCCGGCGATAGCGCATGCGCTCGACCGTCAGGTCCTTGGAGCCGTCGTGGACCCAGATGTTCATGATGCAGGGATCGCCCTGCGCCCGTCCCATCGCGTCGGCGATGCGGCGGCAGCGCCTGGTGTGCTCGATCCAGAATTCGCGGATGGCCGGGTCCGGGCTTGCCAGACTCAGGTCGCCGCTCTTGGGATGGCCGAAGGACGTGGAGTTGAAATCCAGTTTCATGTCATTTTCCTTCGCCCACTCGATCCAGCTTTGGAAATGTTCGACGCCGCACTGGTCGCGGTCCACGAACTTCCCGCCGAAGCCGCCGTAGACCTCATGCAGGTTGAGCCGCTGGGTACCGGCCAGCAGGCTCTTGGCAAACTTCACGTCCGCACGTACCTCGTCGATGTCACGGGCACGACCCGGGTAGTTGCCGGTGGTCTGGATACCGCCGGAGAGCCCGGCCTTGCTTTCGAAGCCGATCACGTCGTCGGTCTGCCAGCAATGCAGGGATATCGGGGTCTTTTCCAGGGTCGCGACGGCTTTGTCGGTATCCACGCCCAGGGCCGCATAGCGTTCCTTCGCGATTTCGTACGCTTTGAGAATCTGTTTTTCAGTCATGATACTATATTGTTAACTATTTGTCGGATAAAAAGTCCTGACGGAGAACGCATCCGCGATCATCCGGCGCATTTCCCAGCGGTCCCTGACCAGCCCGGCCGCCTTGGCCTGGACCATGACATTGCCGATGGCGGTCGCCTCGGTCGGACCGGCCACGACCGGAATCCCGAGGGTATCCGCCGTCAGCTGGTTCAGGTAATCGTTGGCGGAACCGCCGCCGATGACATGGAGTCTTTCAATCCGGAACGGCGCAAAGTCCCGGAGCATGTCCAGGACTTCCTTGTACCGGCGGGCCAGGCTGCGATAGATGCAGCTGACCATTTCCGCGTCGTTCTCCGGAACGGGCTGTCCGGATCCGGCGAGGGCGGCCTTGATCTCCCGGTCCATGTCGGCGGGATTGGCGAAACGGGGGTTGTCCGGATCGATGCGTCCGGGGAACGCCGCCGCGGAGCGGGCCATGTCCGTCAGCATGGAATAGGTATACTCCCGTCCCTGGGCCTTCCACGCCTTGCGGCACTGTTCCAGCAGCCACATGCCGGTGATATTCTTCAGGAAACGTGTCGTGCCCTCTATACCGCCTTCATTGGTGAAATTCATGCGGGCGGACTCCGCATTGATGACCGGCGCCGGGGTCTCGATCCCCATCAGACTCCAGGTCCCGCTGCTCAGATACGCGAACCGTTCGTCCGAGGCCGGAACGGCGGCGATGGCCGAAGCCGTGTCATGGCCCGCAACGGCGACCACGGGGACCTCTCCGATTCCGGTCGCGTCCGCGATGGCTTTCCGGAGCGTACCGACCACGGTTCCCGGCTGGACGACGGGCAGCAGCACGTCGTCGCGGACCCCGATCCGACCGAGGAGCGACTTGTCAAACTGCCGGCTCCGCTGGTCCATGAGTCCGGAGGTGGAAGCATCCGTGTATTCGCAGACTTCGTTTCCTGTCAGCATCCAGGACAGGAGATCCGGCATGAACAGGATCTCCCGGGCGCCGGCAAGCGGAGCGAACCCCTCGCGCGTCTGCGCATACAGTTGGAAGATGGTGTTGAAGTCCATGATCTGGATGCCGGTCGCGGCATACAGTTCCTCACGCGGAAGGACCTCGAAGACTCTCTCCGGGATTCCGGCCGTATACGGGTCACGGTACGCGCGCGGAAGTCCCAGCAGCGTCCCGTCCGGAGCGACACAACCGAAATCCACGCCCCAGGTATCAATCCCAATTGAATTGATTTTCAGTCCATTATGCGATATGTTGGAGATGCACTCCAGGAAATGCTCATAGATGGAATAGACATTCCAGTAATATTTCCCGCCGATCTCCAGGATCTGGTTCGGGAAGCGGCACACCTCCTCCATCCGGAAAGAGCCGTCCGCAAACGTCGCCAGGATCCCGCGGCCGGATGTCGCCCCGCAGTCGAAGGCCAGGAAAGAACAGTGCTGTCCCATGCTTTTGGTTTTTGGCAAATTTACGGAATTCAACCGACTGTCCGCTTAGTTAATTGCGAGAAAAACTGCGTTTTTTGACAAAACACATTCCCGCTGTTTCCCGGAAAAATGGTAAGAAAAAACGTAAAATCGTTATTGCATTATTCCCTTCTGACACTTATTTTTGCATACTGGAAATAAGATACAAATCGGAAATGCATATGAAACTGAACAAAATCCTCTGGGCCGCCGCGCTGATCCTGGCCGTTTCATGCGGCAACGCGAAGAAGAACGCCAAGGGCGCCGCTGACATTCCGGCCGAGCAGCCCGCCGCCACCCAAGACGGTCCCGCCTCCGTCGTCTATTTCACCAGGGATATCACGCCTGAGAGCCTGGTCAAGATCTACAAAGCCGTCGGCCGCGAAGCCACCGGCCGCGTCGCCGTCAAGATTTCCACCGGCGAGATGGGCGGCAACAACTACCTCAAGCCGGCCCTCATCGAGCCGCTTCTCCAAGAAGTCAACGGCCGTCTGGTCGAGTGCAACACCGCTTATGCCGGCTCCCGCATGGAGACGGCGGACCACCGCAAGACCATCGAGGCCCACGGATTCAAGAACGTGGACATCATGGACGAGGAAGGCGAAATCAAGATTCCCGTCAAGGATGACAAGTGGATCAAGTACGACATCGTCGGCTCCCACATCCAGAACTATGATTTCATGATCAACCTGGCCCACTTCAAAGGCCATGCGATGGGCGGCTTCGGCGGCGTGCTCAAGAACGCGTCCATCGGCGTGGGCTCCCGCAACGGCAAGGCCTACATCCATTCCGCCGGCAAGACCGAGGACTACCATAACATGTGGCAGAACCTCCCCGCCGGCTGGGACCAGAGCCCGGAGAACAACACCCCGTTCATCGAATCCATGTCCGCCGCTGCACAGGCCGTGCATGAGTATTTCAAGGGAGGAAAGAACATCCTCTACATCGACATCATGAACAACATCTCGATCGACTGCGACTGCGACTCCCACCCGCATGACCCGACCATCCAGGACATCGGCATCGCCGCTTCCATCGATCCTGTAGCCCTCGACAAGTTCTGTCTCGACCAGGTCTTCAACCTCCCGAACGACAAGGACAACGACACCAAGGCCCTGCTGGAACGCATCAACCAGCGCCACGGCACCCGCATCGTCTTCCGCGGCGAGGAAATGGGCCTCGGCACCACGAAATACACGGTCGTCAACGTCGACTAGGATTAACGGATGAAATGCATCGGTGCCCAGGGCTCGTCGCTCCCGGGCATCGGTTTTCCGTTTGTAGCCTTCAGCAAGGCGGCCATGTTGTCCGCCAGGGTGCGCATCGTCTGCATGCCTTCCGTGTCCAAGGCAGCCTGGCCGGGTTCGCGGCCATACACGATGTTCCAGTACTGGGAGGTCACGACCGGCATGTTCATCATCTGGAAAGGCATGTTCAGCGTCTGGAAAGCGGCAGTGGCGCCTCCCCTCCGGCAGACGGTCACGGCAGCGGCGGGCTTGCCGCGGAAGGCGGCGCCGCTGGAATAGAACATCCGCTGGATCAGGGACAGGACCGACCCGTTGGGCTGGCCCCAGTAGACGGGAGAACCGACGATCAGCGCATCCGCATCTTTCATCTTGGCGGAGAACGCATTGCAGACATCGTCCTGGAAGACGCAGCCGCCCGGATTTCCCTTGCAGGTATTGCAGGCGATGCAGCCCCGGACGGACTTGTTGCCGATCCAGGCGGTCTCGCTGTCGATCCCGCGCTTTTCCAATTGTTTCGCGATTTCTGCGAGTGCGAGGGAAGTATTGCCCTTCTGGCGCGGGCTGCCGTTGATCATCAATACTTTCATGGTCGAATGGTTTATCGTATGCGAAAATAATCATTTTGGTCCAAAAAACGCTATCTTTGTCTTTAAGCCAATTCATTACCACCATGAAAATCATCCTGACCGGAGCGACCGGATATGTCGGCGAAGGCGTCCTGCTGGAATGCCTGCACAACCGTGAGATCGAGAAAGTCCTGAGCATCAGCCGCCGTCCCTGCGGCCACCGGCATCCGAAACTGGAAGAATATATCGTCCCTGACTTCATGCAACTGGCGGCCGGCGATCCGATGCTGGAAGGCTATGACGCCGTGTTCTTCTGCGCAGGCATCTCCAGTCTGGGCGTTCCGGAAGAACGGTACAAGGTCATCAGCCACGACATTCCCCTGCACCTGGCGTCCATCCTGCCGGACAGGTCCCGCATGACCTTCGTCTATGTAAGCGGCGCCGGCAACTACAACCACACCGACCAGATGTGGGTCCGGGTCAAGAAGTCGACGGAGGAAGCGCTCGTCCGCATGCCGTTCAAGGGCGCCTACAATTTCCGGCCCGCCATCATGTGGCGGTACAAGGGACAGATCCACATCCAGAAGATCCAGTACCTGTTCTGGGCCTTCTACCCGCTCATCAAGTTCTTCGGCGGCTGGAACACCATGTCCGAGGTCGGCCGGGCGATGATCGCGGTAACCCGCAACGGCTATGTCCGCCACGAGATCGAGGTGTCCGACATCTCCCGCCTGGCCCGCCGCGACTGATCCCTGCCCGCCCTTACAGACACATAGCTCGGTTTTTAGCGTCGCAGATGTCCCGTCCATGGGGACATCTGCGACATTTTCGGCGTTTTCTGCAACAAACGTCCCGTTCCATGGGACATCTGCGAAATAGATTGTATTCAAGTGCAGTTGAGAAGTCCCTCCCGTTCAGCAGCGTAATCCCACCCTGATCCCGGAAAGACAGGCTAGGCACACTTTTCCGGTAAAATCGATCCCACCATACACATCGGGGTGGAGGGTAGACGCGCTTTCCAAGGGAAAACGGTCCCACCCTACCCTTGGATTTGGAGGTTAAATGCACTGGCTCCTAAAGAAATACGGAACAAGCGTAAAGAAAAACCCAAGCAGTGATGAGAGCGACGAGAGACCGAGCAGCAACGAGAGAACCGATGAGTAGAGAGTGAGTCAGGCAATGGCGCGAACGACTGGAAGACATGTACTGTCAAATGAAAAATGATTATCTTTGCGCGTCCGAAACTGCAGTATGAGAAACCCGATGATCCTGACCCTCTCATTAGTCCTGTGCTGCATCGCATTCACGACGTGGATGTGGTGGCAGATCCTGCCCTTCTCCCCCACGGGAAAGACCGTCGCGGCCGTCCTCTATGTAACCTGCTTCCTGGTCATCTTTCCGCATTTCATCTATGGGAACAGGATGCCCCTCTGGCTGGCCACGGCAACCTATGAGGTCGGAACGTCCTGGACGATCTTCTTCGTCTATGCGCTGATTCTCTTCGCCGTACTCGGCCTCGGGAAACTGCTGCACCTGGTCCCCGGAACTTTCCTGAAGGACTCCTGGGCCGGCACGTTCACCGTTCTGGGCATCCTGGCCGTCCTGCTGGCCTACGGCAACCTCCATTACCGCCACAAATACCGCGAACCCATCGACATCAAGACCGACAAGCCCCTCGAAAAGCCCCTGACCCTCGTGCTCGCCAGCGACCTGCACGTCGGCTATCACAACCGGAGAAAAGAACTGGAACGCTGGGTCGGCATGATCAACGCCGAGCATCCCGACCTGGTCCTGATCGCCGGCGACATCATCGACGGCTCCCTCCGTCCCGTCCGCGAGGGCCATTACGAAGCAACCTTCCGGAAGATCGAGGCGCCGGTCTATGCCTGCCTGGGCAACCATGAATACATCTCCGGAGAAGAGGGCTCCGAGCAGTTCTATGCCGATGCCGGCATCACCCTGCTGCGCGATTCCGCCGCCACGGCAGCCGGCGTCCGCATCGTCGGCCGCGACGACCGCTCCAACCGGAACCGAATGGAAATCAAAGACATGCCTCTGGACAATTCCCTATATACGATCCTGCTGGACCACCAGCCCTACCGCCTGGAAGAAGCCGAGGACGCAGGCATCGATTTCCAGTTCAGCGGGCATACCCACCACGGCCAGATCTGGCCCGGCAACTGGATCACGGACGCCATGTACGAAAAGGCCTTCGGCCACCATGCACGCGGGAACACCCGCTACTACGTCAGTTCCGGACTCGGCATCTGGGGCGGGAAATTCCGCATCGGCACCCGCTCAGAGTACATTGTCCTGACACTGCACAATTAATGTTGCAGGAAGCCGCAAGAATCCCTATCTTTGCGCGGCCGTAACACAAAAACGAATATGAATTTCAACGGAATACTCGTCGGAGCCGCCGTGTTCCTCATCATAGGCATCTGCCATCCCGCCGTCATCAAGCTCGAATACCACTTTGGCCGGAAAAGCTGGTGGGTCATGCTGCTGGCAGGCATCTTGTTCTCCATCCTCTCCCTGTTCCTCTCCGATACCGTGCCGTCCACCATCGCCGGCGCCGCCGCTTTCTCCTGCTTCTGGGGTATCCATGAAATCCTGACCCAGGAAATGCGCGTCCTGCGCGGCTGGTTTCCGGAAAACCCTGCCCGTCACGATTACTATGAAAGACGCCGCAAGGAACTGGGCGACAAACTCGACAGGCATCCCAGCCACAAGCATCTGAAAGAGAAAACCGGCCGATAAGGAAGGTTACCGGCCGCCGTACTGCCGGCGGAGCGCCTCCAGATAGAACGCCCGGCGCTGCTCCTGCGAAATGGGCAGTTTGATCAGGCGTGCGGACTCCGACAGACCGTCGTCCAGGTTGCAGACATACAGGTTCCCCACCTCCGCCAGATAGAGACGGTTATAGCAGATTTCAAGGTATTTCTGCAGGTTCATCGTATAGTGCAGGGTCTTGATGACCTCCAGGTCGGTGACGGGATCCTTGCAGAAAACGTACAGGCCCATCCGGTCGAACCGCCCGTACATGCCCCCGCCGCATTTGTCCACCTTGCTCGCGATGATACGGCGCAGCGGAAGGGCCATCGACCAGTACCGCAACTCCTTGCGGCCGACCCGGTCCGCCTGCAGGCCATAGGAATAGCCATTCTCCAGGATGGTCTCCAGATCCTCCTCTTCCACCGGCTCCGTCAGTCCCGCCACTTCTTTCAGCAGGACCCCGGCGGCCGCCTTGCTCTCTTCCATCGCCCGGGTAACCTCGATGCCCATCCTGCGCCCGTCCGGAGACTGCAGGTCCGGCCGGTCCCGGTTGACCAGGTCGTCGAAATCATGCCCCAGCAGCGCGGACAGGGTTATCTGCGCGTACTGTTCGAAGAAACAGGTTCCGTATTTGCGGGGACCGGACACGGACACAAAGATAAGGAAATCCTCCGGATAGTGTACTGTTGGATAATCAGAAGCGAATCATTATTTTTGCGTAAAGCCAAAACCGAGACACATGAAACGGATTCTCTCGCTTCTTTTCCTGCTGGCCGTCCTGGCCGCATCCGCCCAAACCCGCATCACCGGCCTCCGCGTCCAGCACGCCGACCAGCCCCTCGCCGTCGAAGACCGGCATCCCGTATTCAGTTGGATGATGGAATCCTCCCAAAAAGGCCAGTGCCAGACCGCCTACCGGATCACCGTCACACGCGAAAGCGACGGCAGTGTGCTGTGGGACTCCGGCAAGGTTGAAGACGGCCGCTCGGACGGCATCCTCTACCGCGGCGTCGCCCTCCAGCCCGAAAAAGGCTACGGCGTCAACGTGCAGGTCTGGGACAAGGACGGAAACGAGCACCAGGCCGAAACCCGTTTCGAGACCGGTCTGATGAATCCCCGGCAGTCTGCCTGGAAAGGGGCGGACTGGATCGGTTCCAAGGAACTGACGCTCGATGCGGCCTCCCAGAGCATCTTCGACATCCGGACCGGATGCAAGATCCTTCAGGGAGAAGAAGCCGCCCTCATCCTGGGCGCGGACGATTTCCGGCTCAGCCATGCCTTCATGAACGGCTATGGCGTCGCCAGCGAAGAATCCTATGTCAAGGTCGTCCTCAACCCCGGCAAGCCCGAACTGCGGATCTACCGGATCGGCTATTTCCCGGAAGACCGGGCGGATGTTCCCTTTGCCGTCATAAGCCCGGAGAAATACCCCGAAACCAATCTCGCGCAGATCCTCGCCGCAGGAGACGACCATACCCTTGAAATCCACGTGGAGGTCGGAGACATCAGTTTCCGCATCGACGGAAATGATCTCCTGACCACTCCGCCGCGCGCCCGCGGCGGCTTCGGAGGCGGTGGCGGCGCATTCTCCGTGGGCAGGACCGGCGGCGGTACGCGAGCATCCCGCATCACCCTCAACAAGATCGGCAGCGGCGGGAACTTCCCGTCCTTCCCCAACCTCTGTTCCGTCGGTTTCGCCGCAGCCCCGGGATCCGAAGTGGAATACCATGACTATCAGATCCTCAATGCCGGGCAGAGCGAGGACCGGATCGTTTTCGATGCCGCCTGCTATGACAGGTTCGCCGGGAAAGCCGGCGTCTCCGTCAGCGGAGACCGGATCACCGTCCGAGGCATGGGCAACCGCGAAATCCGCATCCTGGCCGATCCCTCCCATGGTGCCGAAACCCTGCTCCGCACGGAATTCCAGCTCGCCGGGCCCGTCAAGTCCGCACGCCTGTACGCCTCTGCCATGGGCATCGCCAACCTGTTCCTCAACGGAAAACCCGTCAGCGGCGACTGGTTCATCCCCGGCGACAGCCAGTACCGGGAAACCATGTGCTACCTCAAGTATGACGTCACCGACCTGATCCGGGAAGGCCGCAACGCCATCGGCGCCGAACTCGCCGGAGGCTGGTACGCCGGATACATGACCTTCACCGCCTCGAATTTCAATTTCTTCGGAGACCATACCGCCCTTCTCGCCCGCCTGGTCGTCACGTATGAAGACGGCACCAAGGAAGAGATCGTCACCCGCCCCGGGGCCTGGAAGACCTTCAAGGACGGCCCCGTCCGCCTCGGCAGTTTCTTCCAGGGAGAGCGCTACGACGCCCGCAAGGAACTGCCCGGCTGGCAGGAGCCCGGCTACGACGACAACGCCTGGCAGCCGGCACAACGCATCGAGAAACGCGACTGGATCGACTTCGACATCACCGCCCGGTACGACGAGCCGGTCCGTGTCCGGGAAACCCTTACCGCACAGCGGCTCATGCCGGTTTCCGACCCCCACACCCATATCTATGACATGGGCGTCAACATGGTCGGAGTTCCGGAGATCACGATTCCGGCCGGCTGGCTCAAGGAAGGCGATACCGTCATCCTGACCTATGGAGAACAGCTCTATCCCGGCCTCAAGGGCGACAGCAAGGAATACGTCCGACGCTTCGGGAAGAAAGGGCGGAACGTCGCCGGCCACATCCTCTACGAGACTAACCGCGCCGCCCTGGACGCGGATTTCTACACGGCGGCCGGCAGCGGTGCCGTGACCATCCGCCCTTCCAAGACGTTCCGTGGCTACCAGTTCATCCAGGTCCATATCCCCTCCCATGAAGGAGCCCTTCCCAAGGAAAACGTCAAGGGCCTCGTGCTCTCCTCCTCCGAGATACCGACCGGCCGCTATACGGCCACCACGTCCGACGGCAACAAGACCGGCGCCCTGGTCAACCAACTGTTCAGGAACATCCAGCGCAGCCAGCTGGGCAACTTCCTGACCATCCCGACCGACTGCCCGCAGCGCAATGAGCGCATGGGATGGACCGGGGATGCACAGGCCTATGCCCGGACCGGCATCTACAGCGCCGACGTACGGAATTTCTTCCGCCAGTGGATGGTCGCCCTCCGCGCCGACCAGGGCATCGGCAGCGACCGGGATGTACCCGGCGGCATCGGCTCGACCGTTCCGACCTACAACAAGGCGGATGACACCTCCTTCGCCAACGGGACGACCTGGAGCGCCGCGGTCTGCATGGTCCCCTGGCAACTTTACAACCAATACGGTGACACACAGGTCATTGAAGAGAACATCGAGGCCATGGTGAACTGGCTCAACGGCATGGCATTTTACGCCCAGCCCGACTTTCCCGCCCTTTCCTCAAAAGCCGGCGGCCTGGCCGACCACCTTGCCCTGGACAACCGCACCCCGCCGGACCTGGTCAACAACGCCATCTATATCTACATGATGGAAGTAACCGCCCGGATGGCAGAAGCCATCGGCAAGGACGACTATGCCGCAGTTCTGAAAGAGCGGCATGAAAGGGCCGTGGAAGACTGGAACAAGGCCTATGTCGACCCGGCGACCGGGAAGACCCGCGGACTGACCGGCAAGACCGTCCATACGCAGGCCTCCTACGCTACCC
>JAEEGL014054823.1_pt1 | contig 21691 bp, 16 predicted proteins | sample 9134231 | NCBI WGS metagenome assembly JAEEGL01 (sample SAMN16246548, study PRJNA631951) | gut metagenome | biome: gut microbiome; feature: rumen; material: fiber-attached | host: Bos | place: Iran: Karaj | collected 2018-10
TGTGTCGGATGATAGTTATCATTCGGCCCATACAGATTGGTCGGCATTACAGAGATAAAATCCGTTCCGTACTGGCGGTTCAGGAACTCGCAGTATTTGAGTCCGCTGATCTTCGCCAGCGCATAGGCCTCGTTGGTCTTCTCCAGTTCGCCTGTGAGGAGGCAGGACTCTTGCATCGGCTGCGGTGCCATGCGCGGATAGATACACGACGAACCCAGGAACTCCAGTTTCTTACAGCCGTTCTTCCACGCTGCATGAATGACGTTCATCTCAAGAATCATGTTGTCGTACATAAAGTCCGCAAGATGACGCTCATTGGCAATGATACCACCTACTTTGGCGGCAGCCAAGAAGACGTACTCGGGTTTCTCGGTCTCAAAGAACGCTTCTACGGCATCCTGACGGCAGAGATCCAGTTCTTTATGCGTACGGGTAATGATATTCGTATATCCCTGACGCTGCAGTTCGCGCACGATAGCACTTCCCACCATGCCGCGGTGGCCTGCTACGTATATTTTCGAATTCTTCTCCATCATTTCACTATTCCTTTCTCGAGGTACTCGGCGGCATTGAAGTGCTCGCGGGTCACTTTCTGCATGTCGTGACGAACCATCAGTTCGACAAGTTCTTCGAAACTGGTCTTCTGCGGATTCCAGCCCAACTCGCGCTTGGCCTTCGAAGGGTCACCGAGCAGGTTCACCACATCCGTCGGACGGTAGAAGTCCGGGCTGACAGCTACGACCACCTTGCCGGTCTTGGCGTCAATACCTTTCTCGTCCACTCCTTGGCCTTCCCAGCGCAGTTCGATACCGGCGTGGTGGAAAGCGAGGGTCGCGAACTCGCGTACGGTGTGTTGCACGCCTGTCGCGATGACGAAGTCCTCCGGCGTCTCGTGCTGCAGGATGAGCCACATGCACTCCACATAGTCTTTCGCATAGCCCCAGTCACGCAGCGAGTCGAGGTTACCCAGATACAGGCAATCCTGCATGCCCTGCGCAATGCGGGCAGCGGCGAGTGTGATTTTACGCGTCACGAAGGTCTCTCCGCGGCGCTCGGACTCGTGATTAAAGAGAATACCCGAGCAGCAGAACATGTCATACGCCTCGCGGTACTCCTTGATGATCCAGTATCCGTAGAGTTTGGCTACGGCGTACGGACTATAAGGATGGAAAGGCGTCGTCTCGGACTGCGGCACTTCCTCTACCTTGCCGTAGAGTTCGGAAGTCGAAGCCTGATAGATCTTACAGGTCTTCTCGAGGTGGTTCGTACGCACAGCCTCCAGCACGCGCAACACGCCTACTGCGTCCACATCCGCCGTGAACTCAGGCGCGTCAAAGGACACCTGCACATGACTCTGCGCCGCAAGGTTGTATATCTCGTCCGGCTGCACTTTGCCTACTAACTTCACGAGCGACATCGAGTCACTCATGTCCGCGTAGTGCAGGTGAAAATGCGGCGTACCCTCGAGGTGCGCGATGCGCTCGCGGAAGTCCACCGAAGAGCGACGGATGATACCGTGCACCTCGTAGCCTTTGTCCAATAAAAACTCCGACAGGTAACTTCCGTCCTGTCCCGTAACACCTGTTATTAATGCTGTTTTTGCCATAATCACTCAAATTAGCGTGCAAAAGTACAAAAAATTGTTGACGTGACCAAATAAAATTATTTAATTTTATGATATAGTTGATTATTTTGTATTTTTTGCACATTTTTCTTGCGCATATGAAATAGTTTTTGTATCTTTGCGCCAAATTTGGAATGTAAACATACAAACAATCTCTATTTATTAACTAATTTTTTTACATTTATGAAAAAGATTTTTGTTCTTTTTGCAGCTGCTATGATGGCTGTTACCGTTAGTGCTCAACACGAAATCGGTGGTATCGTCGGTGGTTTGAACGGTCTTAGTTACAAGTTCTGGTTCAGCAACTCCTTGGCTATCCAGACTGACCTCGCTGTAGGTCTGACGGAGGCTGCAAGCGGTTCGAACATTGAAGGTCATTACTACAGCTCACACTATGGTGTATGGGACTTCACCATCAACCCGAACGTGCTGTATCACTGGCAACTCCCCGCTAACTTCAAGATCTACTGCGGTGGTGGTATCAACTTCGGTATGATGAACAATCTGCCTGTTCGTTATTCCGATTATGGCTATCCGTACTATGCTCCTGCTAAGTATGATCCTTCGGATTATTTGGACTTTGATCCTTATGCTTATGCTTCGACTCCTGCTGTTTCGGGTAAGTTCGGTATCAATGCTGTAGTTGGTGCTGCTTATCATTTCGCAGCTGTGCCGGTAGTTCTCGCATTGGACTTCCGTCCCGGTTATGGTATGAGCTTCACAAAATGGGGTGCAGGTCACTTCTTCGATTGGAAGTTGGCTTTTGCCGTTCGTTACGCTTTCTAAGTGAGTAAATCGAACGCCATTATTATTCCTGAAGGGTGCGCAACAGTGCTATTACATGCCTGTTGCGCACCTTGTTCCAGCGCTATCGTAGAGTGGTTGCTGGCGCATGATGTCACGCCCGTCATCTATTATTTCAATCCCAATATCTACCCCTTCGAGGAATACGAGATCCGCAAGAACGAATCGAAGCGCCACGCAGAGTCTTTGGGAGTCACTTGGCATGACGGAGATTATGGCCATGAAGAATGGCTCTCTGCCGTACAGGGTTTGGAGCATGAGCCGGAGCGCGGCAAGCGCTGCGAGGCGTGTTTCTATCACCGTCTGCTGGCGACCGCGCACAAGGCGCAAGAACTCGGTATCCCGTTCTTTGCTACCACCCTCGCCTCATCCCGTTGGAAAAACCTCGACCAAGTCAACGCCGCCGGAGAAGCGGCCGCTAAGGCGGTTAACAACACCCCGCATGGCTGTTCCACGCCGAATGGCTGTCCGGGTGGCAATCCTATTGCCTTCTGGGCACAGAACTGGCGAAAAGACGGTCTGCAAGACCGTCGTAACGCTTTACTCAAAGAGTACGGATTTTACAACCAGCAATATTGCGGCTGTGAGTTTAGTTTTCGGGCTTCTCTAAATCATACCGAAAACCCAGATAGATCTTCCAACCCATCGTAGGTCCGCATACCATCGACGCATCGAAATTCGGACCGTAGGGTTCTTCCCATGCTACTATCGGATTCTCCTGACGGAAATTCGTCATGTTTTCTGCGCCCAGATACAGACTGCAGGTGCGGAAATACTTCGTGACCTGCGCCATGAGTTGCGGGTACCACGTGAAAGGCTGCGCAAAGCCGTCCGGCATGCGCCCTACGCCGTTAAACTGGGCAGTCACATCGAACTGCCATTTCTTGAGCGGCGTCTGATAACTCGTCGTGATGATGCCCTTGAAGCGGTTCGAGAGCGCTTTCGGACGCAGACGGGCGATACCATGCTCGTCGATGGTCGTCTGCCGCACATCGGTATAGCGGAAGGCTGCCGTCCAGGTCCATCCGCGCAGCACTTCGATGGACGCTTCTATCTGCGCGCTGTGCGCAAAGGATTTGGCGCCGGGCAGGTCCGTCTGGTTGTAGAGATATACGGCATGCGAGTCCTGGTCCATATCGACGATGAGGGAGTTCATGAAATGCGTGTAGTAATACTCCGCGGAGAGTTGCAGTTCCTTGCTGCCCAGCGGGATATAGAAGGTCGTAGAGAGACCGGCATTGACCGCCCGCTCCTGTTGGATATGATCCGCGAGGTGGAGCACCCTACTCGACGGCAGGATGTTCGCATTGTCGGCTATCGCGTTCGGGCTGCGGTAACCCATGCCGACACTTCCGCGCAGCGTCCACCAACTGAACGGCGTATAGCGGATGTTCATACGCGGGGTGAAGAAAAAGCCGTAGCGCGTGGAATAGTCGGCGCGGACACCGGCTACGAGCGACAGCATCTCATCGTATTTGAAACTGTATTCGGCGAAGATGCCGGGTGTCACTTCCGAGCGGTTCAAGGCGTTCGGAAAGATGTTGAGATCTTCCATGTAGCGGTCATAGTTGACGCTCAGTCCGGCACTCAGACGGTGGTCGTTATCGACATCGCCGGACCCTTCAAAATTACCTTGATAGATAGCATTGGCATAGGCGTTCAGTTGGTTCGCGTCCCAGGTCCGAACACCGTAGGTGTTATTGAGGTTATGATAGCTCACGGCGGTGATGAGGGCGACGGACGAACCGCTCTCGGGATCGAAGACATAGCCGTTCTTGAAGAAGCCTTCCACGCGCCAGGTATTGAGGTTAATCAGATACGGGTTATCGACCATCGAGTGATGGGCGTTCTGTCCCCCGCGACGGCGGTCGTAGAGTCCGCGCACAAAAGCCTGGAAGGTATAGTCGCCGTGATGGTAGAACCAGCGGTTTGCCACATTCACGTTCTGCACCTTCGGCATGTCGGCGAAGGTGTCGTGGTTCTCGTCCATCGCCATGTACGAGCCCGTGTAATGGGCCAGGATGCCCGTATAGAGCGACTCGTGGTGGCAGTGCTCGCCCTCCGCGTGCTCGTGCTCTTTGAGCGGAATCTGCCAACCGCCCATGATGTTCGCTTCCGCCATCACTTCGCTGTTGAACATCAGGTTCACGGACAGCGGGTTTTGTATCTGCGGCTTGAGCAGTTCGACATTGATCTGACCGGAAGTGGCTTCGTAGCCGTTGATGACGGAGGACGTACCTTTGCTGACCTGAATACTGCTCATCCACGGTCCGGGGATGTACTCCAGACCAAAGGTCTGCGCGAGGCCTCGCACGGCGGGTGTGTTCTCTTGGATGAGTTGGACATATGTGCCGCTCAGCCCCAACAGACGGATCTGCTTGGCGCCGGTCGCCGCATCGGCATAGGCCACATCGACCGAGGCGCTGGTCTCGAACGCTTCGCTCAGATTACAGCACGCCGCGCGGCATAGTTCTTCGGAGTTGATCTTCTCCGTGTCAAAGGCCTCCGTACGGCTCTTCACCTTGCCTTTCTTGCGCTGCACGACGGTGACTTCCTTGATCTGGAAATCACTGGCCTCCTGCGCGTACATACCTGCGCTTAGGCACACTACAAATAGGTATAAAAGATAACGTTTCTGCATACTGGTTTCGAAATTCGGTGCAAAATTACTGCTTTTGCCCGAACCGTGCAATACCTAAAAGTAGGTATTTTTATTTCGTTACCCTATCTACGGCACGCAAGATGGGTTCAATCGTCGGCGCTTCGCCTACGGCCTGAATGAGCCACTCTTTCGGCGTCAGGCGGCCGAGACGGTAGATGCGCATGTACTCGTACGCAAAGTCTTTCTGCGTCTTGCATTGCGCCAAGTGCTCCTCCAACTGGTACTGGACGATATGGCCCAGCGGATAGTTCGGCAGGTACATCGGAGCGTTCACCATGTGGCTATAGACGGCTAACAGGATGCAATCATGCTCGCCGAGTACCGGTTCGTAATACGCGTTCCATACCTCTTTGGCAATCGCCTGCGTCGCCTCGCAGAGCTCCTTCGCGGTAGCCTTCGGGTGCTCGTATATCCAGCGCCACATACGCATATCCACAAGGCTCACACCCATAATCTCGTACATCGACCAGAACTGGTCGAGGACTGCGTCATTGCTGATTGATGATTGATGATTGGTGATTTTGGCACCCGGCAGCAGCTGCAGGTCCCGTTGTTGCCAAAGGAAGGCGCTGGCCTCCGTGTAAGCCGTGTTGGGTACGCCGGAGAGCATGTAATAGTCGATATAGTACATGTCGAGCACCTGCTCTACGCAATGTCCGAACTCATGCACGGCGATGTTATAGCCCTTGTAATCCATGCCGGAAGCAGGGATTCGGGTGCGGAGACGCGCATCTTCTTTGCGACCGAGGCATGGCCATGCGTGTCCTGAACCGCGGGCGGGTTCTACGACGATATGATGGGCGATAGCACGGGCGTCCTCGCTATAGAAACCCATGCTCGTCAGCAGTCGCCACATGTCTGCGGCAAAAGCGTTCGCATCCGGATAGAGGTCGCGGGTCTGCGCACTCAGCGCATCTTCGTCCAAGGCCGCACGGGCTTTGAAGCCGTCATACCAGATATCATACGGACGAAGGTCTCGGCCCAAGCGCTCGCGGATGACGGCCGCTACTTGCTGTACCTGCGGCGAACCCACCAGGGCGCGGAAGAGGCTGTCTAACTCTTCGGCAGGGATCTCTACCCCTTCTTCGAAATTACGGATGATACCCGTCGGCGAAGTCGGACAATACGGGTCGGCGGCAAAGAACGCCTGCGCGATCTCCAGTATCCGCTCATAGCGGGTGTAGGGTTCCGCTGACTCCTGATCACTAATCACTGACGGCTTCCAAATAAAGTCCTTGCCGTTGATGGCGGCCTGCGGGATCGTCTGATTGACGATGCGCTGCATGACCTGATAGATCATCTCTTGCTTCTCCTGCCCGCCCTCAGCGCCGTAGAGCGCCTTGAGTTCGTCGCGCAGGTTCCAGTGGCTGAGCAGAATCTTATCTTCCGGCCATAGTTGGCGGTCGTCCTCTGTGCGGAGGTTGCCCATGTAGATGTTATAGTCCGCGATATAGTTCTCGGCGTTCGCATTGGCTTGCGCCATGCGGGCGTTGACTGCCGCCGGCACGCGGGTGGTAAAGATATCTCCCATGCGGGCAAAAGCCCACTCTTGGCGGGTCCAGTGCTTGCCGAGGGTGTTCTTCTCCTCGAGTGTGTAGTGCGGGAAATTGAGAATCGTCACAAAGGCGAGTTTGTTCGCGAACATATCGTCCGAGAAATGCGCTAAGGGACTGTAGCCCGAGAGGATCCAGTCGGGCGTCTGCGGGTCGGCGGCATTGGTCAGTTGGGTCGGTCGCAGCAGCTCCACCGTCAGCATGTCTGCTGACTGAAAGAGGTTCTCGAACGCCCTGCTGAGGGATTCAAAGAGCGCTACGCGCTCACTGTCGGTCTTACAGGTGTGGTCGGCAATAAATTGCTCCAACTCCTCCTGTGTTCCGTCTGCCGGCGTCCAAAGGGCGCGCACTTGTTGTTCACCACGCGGATAGTCCATCGTCTCTGTCGTTTTTGTCGTTTTGGACGTGCATGCCGTCAGGCCTATGATCGCGCCAATCGCCATGCAAAAGAATGGATTATGTTTCATATCAAGCAATTTTGCGGGGCAAAATTACAAAAAAAATCTGATATGTGCAAATAAATCTGCCACAAAACGGAATTGTGCCGATTTTTAACGAGGATTGGAGTCCGTTAGTACTGCATACGTACCCCATTATAAGGGGTAGTATGCATACGTACTAAGGACGTCGTTCCATTCCTGTTAACTCCCACTTTCATGATTTTTTGCTTTCATTCCCGCGACCATCTCGCGACCATTACGGACGTCACCGTTACGTATTGGTCCGGCTGCTTGATAAATTTTATCAGCCACAAAAATCACTTAATATTTGCGTATGTCAGAAAAAAGCCGTATCTTTGCAGCCGCAAAGATTTGATACTATGACAGACGAACGGTATTTACGGTTATTAAGTGAGAAATTTCCGAATGCGCAGGCGGTGGTGACCGAGCTCATCAACCTGCGCGCTATCCTCTCATTACCCAAAGGGACGGAGCACTTCGTGAGTGACCTGCACGGCGAGTCGATGGCGTTCATCCATATGATCAAGAACGCCTCCGGCGTAGTACGCAAAAAGGTGGATGAAGTGTATGGCTACTCGATGGACGAAGACGAGAAACGAGCTCTATGCGCATTGATATACTACCCCGACGAACGCATCGAATATGAGCGAAGCGTTCAATCCGATATCAATGCTTGGTACAAGAAACGCCTCGGACAGGTAGTAGAGGTCGCGCGGGCGGTGACGATCAAGTACAGCCGGTCGAAAGTGCAGAAGTTGCTGCCGAAAGACTATGCGTATATCATCGGCGAGTTGCTGCATGAGTCGCACCTCGAGCTCAAGGACCGCAACACCTATTATAACGCCATCATCAACGCCATCATCGAGACCGGCTGCGCCGAACAGCTGCTGATAGCCATCAGTTATCTGATACACGGTCTGACAATCGACACGCTGCATATCGTCGGCGATATCTTCGACCGCGGTCCGGGCGCCGCCAAGATACTCGACGTGCTCTCCACCGTACGCGACTACGATATCCAGTGGGGCAACCACGACATCGAATGGATGGGTGCGATGGCCGGAAACATGGCGCTGCTCGCCACCGTGCTGCGCGTGACTATCCGCTACGCCAATATAGAAACCCTCGAAGAGGGTTACGGCATCAACCTGCTGCCGTTAGCGAACTTCGCGATGACGGTCTATGGCGACGACCCATGCACGATATGGCAGACGAAAGATTTCGAGAACAACCCGCGTCTGACGCGCTCGGCACAGCTGATGGCGAAGATGCACAAGGCGATATCCATCATCCAGTTCAAACTCGAAGGACAGACGGTGCTGCGCCACCCCGAGTGGCATATGGAGCACCGAGCAATACTTCATCATTTGTCATTGGTAAATGGTCATTGGTCATTTAATGGTCAGGAGCTGTTAGACCAGCACCTGCCGACCATCGACCCGAAAGACCCGTACGCGCTCAGTCAGTACGAACAGGATCTGATGAACCAGCTATGGCGGTCGTTCCGCAAGAGCGAGAAGATGCAGCGTCACCTGCGCATGCTCTATGAGCATGGTTCGCTCTATCTGGTACGCAACGGTTTCCTACTCTACCACGCGGCGATACCTCTCAATGCCGACGGTTTGTTCACCGAAGCGGACGTATGCGGGCAGCGCGTGAGCGGCAAGGCACTGATGGACCGCACCGACGCCATCATCCGCCAGGCGTACTACGGCGAGGGCGAGGCGAAGCAGAATGCACTCGACTACATGCTATACCTCTGGGAAGGCGAGTTCTCGCCGCTATATAACAAGGATAAGATGACGACGTTTGAGCGCTACCTGATCGCGGATAAGGCTTCGCATGAGGAGATGAAAGGGGCGTACTTCACGCTGGCGGATGACGAGAAGGTATGCGAGCGTATCCTTGCGGAGTTCGGTTTAGACCCTGCGACGGGACGTATCGTGAACGGTCATGTACCCGTTCGTACCATCAAAGGCGAGACCCCTACCCGCGCGAACGGCAAGCGGTTTGTGATAGACGGCGGTTTTAGCAAGCCCTATCAGGAGAAGACCGGCATCGCGGGCTATACGCTGATATACAACAGCCACGGTATCCAGCTCGTAGAGCACGAGAGTTTCGAGAGCCGCGAGCAGGCGGTTCTGTCCGGATCCGACATCCACAGCCGGACGCTGCTGCAGGACTTTAGCGGCAAGCGAATCCGTATCAGAGATACGGACAAAGGAAAAGAGTTGCTCGAGCAGATAGAAGCACTCGAACAACTCCTTGCAATGTACAGGAATGGTTCCCTGCGGGAACGTTGATTGTTTTACTGCGTAAAACGTGTATAAATGTTTATACGAGAGCCTTTACGAGGCTCTCTTTTGTTCCCGGGAGGAGGTCAATCGGGGCAAGTTCGATCATGGTCTTGGCTCCGAAGTCACCGCGCTCTTTGAGGCGCACGGCTGCGCGGGCACAGGAGACAAGGACTTGCCCCGTGAGCGCAGGGTTATTAATCGTCATGTTAAACTCAAAACGCTGGTTGTGGGTCTCGCCGGATACGCCGTTGCGGACGAGGTTGACACCATGCGCGACATTATTCAGCGCGTCGATACTCTCAACGGGGATGACATGCGTCTCGTCGTGCGCAAAATAATCGTCGGCAAGCAGGGCCGCTTCTACGGTCTTGAAATCCGCCCCTTCTTCGAGTTCGATATACACCATGCGGCGATGGATACCAGTGCCGAGCGGAATAGTCATCGAGAGGGCATTCTTCACGCCCGGTATGGCTTTCGCCGCTACCGTGTGCCCCATCGAACGACCCGGACCGAAATTGGTGTAAGTCAGTCCCTTCGGCGCGAGGGCCTGCAGGATAGCGCGGATCATGGAGTCCGAACCCGGATCCCAACCGGCAGAGATGATGCTGACGGCTTTGTTGGGTACACAGACGGCATCCAGCGCCTCGCGGAGGTTCCATATCTGACTGTGGATATCAAAACTATCGACGGTACAGATACCGCGTGCAGCCAGGACGGTGGCGAACTTCTGCACCTCACGCGTCGGGGTACAAACGAGGACGACGTCCGCGTCGATGCAGTCTAAACAATCGTTGTGGTGGAAAATGCCGGTGAGTTGCATGTCCGGCGCTGCCTTTACGGCTTCTTCTGCGGCACGGCCTATATTGCCGTAACCAAGGATCGCTACTTTTATCATAATACTACGTATATTTGCGTGCGGATGCTATCCGCTTATTCTACTGTTACTGATTTAGCTAAATTACGGGGTTGGTCCACGTCGCAACCTTTGACGACAGCGATGTGGTACGCAAGGAGTTGAAGCGGGATGACGGTCAATAAAGGAGTGATACATTCTTCCGTCGCGGGCACTTCAATCACATAATCGGCTATTTTGCTGACTAACTCATCGCCTTCGGTGACGACCGCAATCACTCTACCCTTGCGGGCTTTGATTTCCTGGATGTTACTTACCACTTTCTCGTACGTTCCGCAATGCGGTGCAACAACGACTACCGGCATCTCTTGCGAGATAAGGGCAATGGGTCCGTGTTTCATTTCGGCAGCAGGGTATCCTTCGGCATGGATATAGGAGATCTCCTTCAGTTTGAGCGCCCCTTCCAATGCCACAGGGAAGTTATAACCTCGACCGAGATAAATGAAATTCTGCGCGTAAGAGAAGATCTTGGCAAAGTCCGAGATGAGTTTGTCTTGGCCTAAGACCCGTTCAATCTTAGCCGGTATCTGCCCCAGTTCCCGCACGATACGGATATATTGCTTTTCGGTGATTGTACCTTTCTCTTTACCGATACAGAGGGCAAGCATGGTAAGGGCGACTACTTGCGCCGTGAAGGCTTTGGTGGACGCCACACCGATCTCCGGTCCGACGTGGGTATAACATCCGCTGTCGCTCATGCGCGGGATAGAAGCACCGACGACATTACAGATGGAGAAGATAAAAGCGCCTTTGGACTTGGCGAGTTGGATCGCCGCAAGGGTGTCGGCCGTCTCACCGGACTGCGAGATAGCAATGACCACGTCGTCCTTGTTGATGACCGGCTTGCGATAACGGAACTCCGACGAATACTCGACCTCAACGGGTATCTGCGCGAACTCCTCAATGGCATACATGGCGATGAGTCCGGCATGCCACGAAGTACCGCAAGCGGTGATGATGATGCGCTTGGCGTTGAGGAAACGGTCTTTGTTATCGATAAATCCCGAGAGGGCGATGTTATCCTGCCGCACGTTCACACGGCCGCGCATGGAGTCCGTGAGGGTGCGGGGCTGCTCAAAGATCTCCTTGAGCATGAAATGCGGATAACCGCCTTTCTCCAACTGACTGAGCGAGAGCTCCAGACGCTTGATCTCCGGGGTTTTCGTCACATTATTGATGGTCGTGATATCGATGTTAGAAGTTGGATCGCTTTCGCTGTTAGATGTTAGACAAACGACTTCTTCGTCTTCGATATAGATGACCTGGTCGGTATATTCGACGATAGGCGTGGCGTCCGAAGCAAGAAAATACTCGTTTACGCCGATACCCACGACGAGCGGTGAACCCTTACGAGCCGCAATGAGAGTGTCCGGGTGCGTCTTATCGAGAATAGCGATCGCATACGCTCCGATGACCTGTTGCAACGCCAGCTGTACGGCGGTCTTGAGATCCACATGCTTATTGAGCTGGGTGTACTCGACAAGTTGTACGAGCACCTCCGTATCCGTATCGGACTTGAAGGTATAGCCCTGCTCCATGAGGCCAGCTTTGAGCACCGCGTAGTTCTCGATGATACCGTTATGGATGATCGCCAGCCGCTCGGACTCCGAATAATGGGGATGGGCGTTGACCGTATTGGGTTCGCCGTGCGTAGCCCAGCGGGTATGGGCGATACCGATACAACCGTTGGTATCCTTGTCCGCCGCAAAAGCCTCGAGTTCCGAGACCTTGCCTTTGGCCTTATAGACATTGAGTTGTCCGGCTTCGTTGATGAGCGCTACGCCGGCGCTGTCATAGCCGCGGTACTCAAGACGATGAAGTCCCTTAATCAAGATCGGATACGCCTTGCGTTTACCGATATATCCTACGATGCCACACATGATGTTTAATGTGTAATGTTTAATGTGTAATGTGTAATGTTTTCATTCTTGCGAGGGCTTCTTCGACATCTTCCCGTTTCGAGAAGGCAGAGAAGCGCACGAAGCCTTCTCCCGAGTCGCCGAATCCGACACCCGGCGTACAAGTGATTTGGCATTGATTCAACAGGAGATCAAAAAACTCCCAGGAACTTGTCTTGTCCGGCGTTTTGCACCATATATAGGGTGCATTCTCTCCGCCGTACACGTCGTATCCGAGAGCCGTCAGACCATTCTTGATGCGCGATGCCGTTTGTTTGTAGTATGCCAGATTGTGCTCCAAACCTTGCTTGCCTTCGAGCGTAAAAGTAGCCATCGCCGCCCGCTGGGCGACATAAGAAGTGCCGTTATATTTGGTACACTGGCGGCGCAGCCACATGGCATTGAGACCGATCTGCTTCGGCACAACGGTATATCCGCAGCGCACGGCAGTGAATCCCGCGCCTTTACTGAAACTGCGCACCTCAATAGCAACCTGCTTGGCTCCCTCCAACTCATAGATACTATGCGGCACATCGGGTTCGGAGATATACGCTTCGTAAGCGGCATCGAAGATGATGATACTATGGTTGGCTATCGCATAATCGACCCACCGCTGTAGTTCCTGATGCCGGAGCACCGTGCCGGTGGGATTATTCGGCAGGCAGAGATAGATAATATCCGCTTTCTGTTTCGGCAGTTCCGGCACAAAACCGTTCGCGATCGTACAAGGAAGAGGAATAATGTTCCTACCCGCCATAAGACTTCCGTCCATGTAAGCGGGGTATGAGGGGTCTAAGATAGCTACGCTATTATCCGCCGCAAACAACTCACTCAGGTTGCCCAAATCGCTACCTGCTCCTTCGCTGATAAAGACCTCTTCGGGGTCAAGCGTAATACCCCGCGGCGAATATTCATGGTCAATGACCGCCTGACGCAGCCAATGGTATCCTTCTTCGGGTCCGTATCCGCGGAAAGTATCGGCATGCGCCAATTCTTCGACGGCCTGATGCATGGCATCTACGATAGCTGCGGGAAGAGGACGCGTCACATCGCCTACCCCCATCCGCAACAAGCGAGCATCCGGATGAGCGGCAAGATATCGCTCCGCCCGAACCGCTATCTCTTTAAAGAGATATCTATCGGGCAATTGGTCAAAACATGTATTTTTATTCATTATGAGTAGTCAGTATTCAGTAGTCAGTTCGCCCCGGAAGACCTCCGTAGCCGGTCCGGTCATGAAGACCGGTGCCAGGTCGGATTTCCATTGGATATGAAGGCCTCCTCCGGGTAAATGGACCGTCACTTCACGGGCGGTCATTCCTCCATAGATTGCCGCCACAGCGGATGCGCAGGCTCCCGTTCCGCAGGCGAGCGTCTCTCCCGACCCGCGCTCGATGACGCGCACATCGAGTTCGTGCTCGTTGCGCACGCGTACAAACTCCACATTCGTATTAGGTGGCAACTGCGGGACCGTATCGCGGAAGAAGACCGCATGCGGGTTACCCATATTCACCGCCGTGTATCCCACCGGGTCGGCGCCAAGCATGATGGTAGCCGGCTGCAGCGTAGGTCGGCCCATATTGACCGTCACCTGCGTCACTTTGCCTTCGGCTACCTGCAACGCCAGATTCCGCACGCCCGCAAGCGTACGGATCTCCATATGGAGGTGGGTACAGCGTCCGCTCTCGTACAGGTATTTGCCTACACACCGGATCGCATTGCCGCACATCTCCGCTTCGCTACCGTCCGCATTGAAGATGCGCATCCTGGCATCGGCGTCTTTCGAGGGACAGATCAAGACCAGCCCGTCCGAACCGATACCGAAATGGCGGTCAGAGACACGCCGCGCCAAGTTCGCCAAGTTGGTCTTAGCTATTATGGCTGCCGTCTCCGGGCGGAAACAATCGATATAGATATAGTCGTTTCCCAGCCCGTGCATCTTAATGAACGGTAAGGTCTGCATACATTAACGAACGAACATGAGTTCACGGTATTTGGGGAGGGTCCACATCTCATCATCGACGATGAGTTCGAGGGCGTCAGCGTGGGCACGGATGTCCGCCATAAGCGGCAGGACGGAGTCGTGGTACGCGAGGGCTTTGCTGCGCTCGTCGGGCATACGGTTCGCCTTATGGCGCGCGTCGGTCATGCGATCTACTCCTTCGAGGATGGCGCCGGAGTGGTGCTCTATCTGCTTGATGATGCTATAGTCCATCTCATTGAGGGATGCGGTCTCATCGGCGGAGAAGACCTGCTTGACCGCCAGCACATTCTGGAGCAGCATGGTCTGGTAACGCTTCGCCGCCGGCAGCACATGATTGACGACGAGGTCGCCCATGACGCGGCTCTCTATCTGCAGTTTCTTGACATAGGTCTCCCACTTGACCTCACTGCGGCTCTGCAGTTCGGCTTTGCTCAGGACGTCGGTGTATTCGAACATACGGACGGTGTCCGGCGCGAGGTAGCGGTCGATGACCAGCGGCACGGAGGTCTCGCAGTCCAAGCCACGCTTGGCCGCTTCGGTTTTCCATTCGTCGCTGTAGCCGTTGCCGTCAAAGCGGATGGCCTTACAAGCCACGATATATTTCTTGATCACATCGAAGAGCACGCGCTCTTTGGGTTCGCCCTTCTCGATGCGCTTGTCCACCTCTTCTTTGAAGAGCATGAGTTGCTCGGCTACGGCCGCATTGAGGGCCAGCATGGCGGCTCCGCAGTTCGCCGAAGAACCCACCGCACGGAACTCAAAGCGGTTACCAGTGAAGGCAAAAGGCGAGGTGCGGTTGCGGTCGGTGTTATCGAGCAGAATATCCGGGATATTGGCTACACCGAGTTTCATCTCTTTCTTGGCATTGATGATGATGGCCTCTTCGGCTGTGGCCTGCTCGAGTTTGTCGAGGACCGCTGTGATCTGCTTGCCGAGGAAGACGGAGATGATGGCCGGCGGGGCTTCGTTGGCTCCCAGGCGGTGCTCGTTCGTCGCGCTGACGATGGACGCTTTGAGCAGTCCGTTATGGCGCTGCACGGCCATGAGGACATTGACCAGGAAGGTGATGAACTGCAGGTTCTGGTACGGGTTCTTGCCCGGCGCGAGCAGGTTGATGCCGGTATTGGTCTCCATGGACCAGTTGCAGTGCTTGCCGCTACCGTTGACGCCGGCGTAGGGTTTCTCGTGCAGCAGCACGCGGAAATGATGCTTCGCCGCTACGCGCTCCATGATGGACATGACGAGCAGGTTATGGTCATTGGCGAGGTTGACATCTTCGTAGATAGGCGCCATCTCGAATTGGTTCGGCGCGACCTCGTTATGGCGTGTACGCACGGGGATGCCTGCCTTGAGGGCTTCGTATTCGAGTTCGCGCATGAAAGCGAGCACGCGGGCCGGGATTGCTCCGAAATAATGGTCCTCGAGTTGCTGCGACTTGGCGCTGTTATGGCCCATGAGGGTGCGGCCCGTGAGCATGAGGTCCGGGCGGGCGTTATAGAGCGATTCATCGACAAGGAAATACTCCTGCTCCCAGCCGAGGTTCGCGTGCACGTGCTTGACCTGTTTGTCGAAATAAGCGCAGACCTCGCGTGCGGCATGGCAGAGCGCCGCCGTCGAGCGGATGAGCGGGGTCTTATAGTCGAGCGCTTCGCCGGTATATGCCACAAAGACCGTCGGGATACAGAGCGTGTCGCCGATGAGGAAGACAGGCGAGGAAGGGTCCCAAGCCGAGTAACCGCGTGCCTCGAAGGTATTGCGGATACCGCCCGAAGGGAAAGACGAAGCGTCCGGCTCCTGCTGGTAGAGACTGTCGCCGCTGAAGGCTTCCAGGAGCGTGCCGTTCTTGTCGAGGGTAAAGAACGCGTCGTGCTTCTCCGCCGTGCCTCCCGTGAGGGGCTGGAACCAGTGGGTGAAGTGCGTCGCACCGTGCTCGATGGCCCATTTACGGATACCGATAGCCACTACGCCTGCTATGTCACGATGGATGGTGCGGCCATTGTCCACATCGTCGAAGAGCTGGTCCAAGACCTCCTGGGCGATATACTCCTTCATCTTCTCGCGCGTGAACACATCGCGGGCGAAATAATCCTTTACTCTGCCTTCCGGCACTTCCACTTCCGCTGGTTTATGCGAAAAAGCCGACTTTAACACTTCAAAACGAATATTACTCATACTTTTGACGCTATTTTTCGTTTTTAATCCGATTGATTTTTGATTTTGGCTGCAAAAATAGTATAAATTTTTGAATCGTGCAAGAGAAAAATGCATTTTTACATAAAAAAAACGCCCCGAAGGGCATTTTTTAGAGTACAAGGATCTTTTTGGTGTGCCAGATTCCGTCATAATAGGTCTTGATGAAGTAGATACCGATGGGTAATTGGTCGGTAGGTACATTCCCCTCGAAGACGCCCAGGAGTTTGCCGCTAACATCGACGAGGTAGTGAATGCCTTCGCCGTGCGGGATGGACGGATCAGCCGATATATCCTGCTCATTGAACGGATTCGGGAGGAAGGGTTCAATGGATTGGTCATTGGACATTGGATATTGGACATCGGACGCTTCGCATGGCGGCATGAGGCTGAACTCCACGATGGTGCGGACGAGCATGTCGTTCAGGTGCTCCACCTTAAGGCTGTCGGTAGTGGGTTTGAGGTGCGGGTGGCCGATACCCGAGTCGTCTGTGAGGAAGAACGAGGTGCCGTTGGTAGCAAGGGCTATCGATCGCAAGAGGAGTTCCCCACTCTCACCCAGGCCGCTACATACGACAGGCACGATACGGATGCCTTGCGCGGCGGCATTGAGGATCTGATCGTGGAGCAGCGCGAGGGTCGCGGAGTCTTTGTGGCAGGGCGCATCTAAGATAAGGAACGCGATACGCGCGCGGGCGTTAGCGTCCCAACCGCTGCTGTTGAGCGCCGCCATGAGTGCTTCCGGCACCGCCTCGGGATAGTCCCCACCGCCGTTGGCGTGCTGCTTGTCGATAAAGGCTTGCGTCGTTTTGATATCCTCCGTCAGACGCGAGATACGCGTGATATACTCATCGCCGTGATCGCGATAGACCACTGCGCCCGTGCGGATGTTCAGGCCACCCGTCGCATCACTGGCACGCGCGATGACGTCCTTCATCTCCGCCTGCAGATAGCGCAACTCGTCGCCCATCGAACCCGTCGCATCGAAGACAAAAACGACGTCCACATCGTCGGAGTGGTCACAGGGTTCATCGACCACGATGGTCCGGAATGCAGGCTGGTCCACTTCCGCGGGTTGGCCTACGAGGCCGTTCCACAGTTCGGCCTTGCCGGTGTTGTCCGTGACGGCTTGAAAGACGGTGTTGCCTTTCTTGTCCGTCAGGTTGACGGGATAGTTGGCGACCGGATAGCCGCTTTTATTCACCACCTGCACGGTATAGCGCTGCCGCGGCGTGATTTTCCAGTCTTTAATGTATTGCTTGTGCGAGTTATCCAAAATGCTCGGCCATAAGTTCCACTTGGCAAAATCATTGACCTCGCCTGCGGTCAGTTTGCCCGCACTGACATTGTTCGGTTCGGTGGGCCGGTAAGGCATCGTATGCGCCTCTTCCGTTACTGCCATTTCTGCTACCGCGGCATCCGCCGCCATAGGCGCCGCGCCGAGCGTCATGGTTTTATACATCATGCCCGTTTTCGCTCCGCGGGTCGGGCCGTAGGAGTAGTAGAGCTCGTCTTTGGTGTGCTTGCCGTTCTTGACCGGTTTGCCTTCCAAGCGCACGATCATCAGGGTGTTGTCCACCTTCACTTTTTGGCCCTTAAAACCCTCGCAGGACACAGAAAACGACTGGATGCCGTTGATCTGCTCGGGTTGGAGCACGACGCGACCGTCAAAAGAGGTAGCAAAAGTCTGCTTGCCAATCTTGAGTTGGGCGCCTTGCAGAAGGGCCTGAGTGGTATCCATGACGATGACGGTGACCGGAGAAGTGAACACCGGTGCTTTGCTCTTGATACAAGCCTGCGTGGCAGTCAGGGCCATGACGCAGAGCAGAAATAAAGCGGAAATACGTTTCATATGCATTAATTTTTCGTACGATAGGTATTGTACAAATAGTGTGCCAAAGAAAAAAATATGTCATAAATGCATTTTTTTGCCAAAAAATTTGGTCATGTCAAAAAAAAGCAGTACTTTTGCACCGCTTTTGAGAAAAAGACACTTCCGGGTGCTATCGTCTAGTGGCCTAGGACAACGGCCTCTCACGCCGTAAACCCCGGTTCGAGTCCGGGTAGCACTACTGAAAAAACCTGCAATGCGCAGGTTTTTTTTATATTTTCTTGCGTATTTGGAAAAATTGTTGTACCTTTGCGGTCGCAAAGGTTTAAGCATATGAAGAAAACCGTCTATATTGCCTTTGTTTCGCTTTGCGCGATGCTGCTGTTAGCGCCGGATATGGCGGCTAAGAGTTCGCGTGAGCGTGAGCGCATCGTATGGTCGAAGAAACCTACCGGTAAGTCCGGCTTATATACGCAGCACAATTTCTTTATCTCACATGGTCTTACGCTGAACGCGAACGCGTTGTATTATTTCGGCGATGTAGATAATGAGGGAGTGGCTTTCAACGGAGGATTTAATATCAACAACCTGAGTTACGGCGGTTCGTTGGTATTCGGTTATACGATGCCGGCGAGTACGCATTGTAACATCCGTTATACCATCATGGGTGGTACGATTCACGGTAATAACGAAGAGAAATTCAAGCGTCTGAATCCTCCGCGCGAAGATTTTCGTCGTTTCAGAGCGGTATTGGTTCAGCCGGCTGTCGGTATCGAGATCTATCCTTCGGTTCGCGCAGGTTTCTATCTGTACGCCGGTGTGGCAGTGACGGCCAGTATCATCACCAGTTATGAGTTTTTCTACTACCCGCACGGCTCTGAAAAACTCGATAAGATAACAGGCAGCACCTTCGGTATCTTGCCTATGGTGCAGTTAGGATTGGGATACAGTTGGCGTCTGAACGAGTCTTGGGGTCTGAGTGTAGAACTCATGCTGCAAGAGGGCCTGGTGGACCAGCACTACATGAATTTGGATGCCTATCCGATGGCAGCCAATCAGAACAGCAAGGGAATTGCGATGGGAGGTACGGGTATGACGTACACCAACCGCTACGGCGAAAAGACCATGCACTGGAACGACGGATGGTTCCAACTCGGTCTAACGATCTCCTATCGCTGGAACACCTGCGAGACCTGCCGTATCAGCAATAACTTCTACAACATCAAGCCCGCACGCGGCAGGAAATAAGCGTGCTACAAGGGTTTCGGTCCGCGCTGTTTCTGCTGAACCGTTCCCGTCTCCGCATGTTCTACCAAGTTTTCCAAGATGGTCTCGAAGCGCCATTCGATGGCGTTATGCCATGTCTTATCCGAGATAAAGGTAGATAGCACCTTTCCAAAGACCAGTCGGAACTCATAATGCACGCGGGTTTGGTTTTCCGAGATCGGTTCCATCCGCAGCACGAAATCCCCACCCTCGAGGATGGAGCCGCTATAGGTAGCCGTCATACGCGCCGTGAGCGGGTATTTGGATTTAGCCGGCCGCGAGAGCACGTATTTCGTGCCAAGATGCGTGTCTTTCCACCACCGCACCCCCAGCACATAGATATCGATAGCCACATCGCCGGTCTTATGCTTTGGGTCATAGACGCGGTCCTTATACCGCAACTGAATTGCATCGCGACTCTCCTTGGTTTTCTTTGTTTCCGTTCCCGGCTCCGGCGGTATCTCGCTCATACCCAAATACGCCCACTGGAACAGGCTGTCCGGGCATGCCTGGAACTCGTAGCAGAACTTATTGGCGGTCATGAGCATGTCATGCAACGGTGCATTACAGATCGTATCTATCACGACCTCGCGGACTTGCGGACGCAGGGCGAAAGCCGAGGTCGAGAAAAAGAGCGCAAGAATGAACAGTTTATATTTCATATAAAAAGCGTTTTTGTGTGTTTTCAAATCTGATAGTCCAGGCAGGTGCGCAGTTCGGTGTTCGGACGAACCACACCGTTCGCTACTGCCAAGTGCGCCGGGTGCACGGCATAGCCCTTGAGTGCTTCTTCGGACTCCAACGTGCTGTCGAGCATAAGATCAACATTACTGCTCTCCAGACGGCCGTCTATCTGCACATGGATGTCGATGAGTCCGGGTACTTGGCCCTTGAGGCCTTCCAAACCCTGCTTGATAGCCAGGGCTTTCTCGCGTTTCTCTGCGGCAGTCAAGTCTGCGCGCAGACGCCAAAGGATGATGTGTTTTATCATTTTGATGCTGTATAAATAGTTGCTATACCTAAACTGAGCGGGATGAAGTGCTCGTCCCGAAAGCCTGCGTCATGGAGGTGTTGTACCAAGGCCTCGCCCCAACAGAAGGACTTCACGCTACGGTTGAGGTAGGTGTAGGCTGTCTTGTCTCTACTCACAACCCGTCCGATGAACGGAAGGATGCGCGTGAAGTATAAATCATACATTGCTCGCACGATACGGTTCGTAGGGTACGAGAACTCGAGTATCGTCACCTGTCCTCCGGGTTGGAGCACGCGGTACATCTCCTTTAGGCCCGCATCGAGGTCGCTGAAATTGCGGCATCCGAAGGCACATGTCACGCCATCAAAGGACTCTTCCTCAAAAGGCATTTTTTGCGCATTACCATGCACGAAGTCTATGTTTATCTTGAGTTTCTCGCACTTCGCCTTGCCGATAGCCATCATTTGATCGGACAGGTCAAGTCCCGTCACCCGTTCCGCTTTGCCCCGACGAATCATCTCAACAGCCAGGTCGGCCGTGCCTATTGCCACGTCCAGGACATGTCGCGCGGGCGGCATAAGTTGGACTGTCTTTCGCCGCCAACACCGGTCGATATTCAACGACAGACCATGGTTCAAACCATCGTAGGTGCCGGCGATGCGGTCGAATAATTGCCCTATGTGCTGCTTCTCTTCCATGCTTAGTATCGAAGCCATCGGAGGAACTCGTCCGGTTCGGTGGTAAACACCATAGGTTCAGCTATCGTATGCCCGTACGGGTCTAATTGTACAAAGAACGGCTGAGCGTTCGCCCCGAACTGCTCACGTTGTATCTGCGAGTTGCGATCCCCTATTCCATCGCGCTTGTCGTCCACAAAGAGTTGGATGAAGACATAGTTCTGCAAGCGACTCTTGACGCTATCGTCATCCAGCACATAAGCCTCCATCTTTCGGCAGTTCACACATCCGTAGCCCGTGAAGTCAATGAGCACGGGTTTGCCGGACTGACGGGCATAGGTCAGGCCTTCGTCATAGTCGTTGAACACCTCGCGTCCCTCTATCGGCAAAGGCGGCGCAAAAGCAGAGATAGCTTTTACAGGCGCACCTCTAAGACCCGGGACAAGGTAAAAAGCAAAAGCTAACGAAGGAATAATCACAATTGCACGAATAATCTTGCGTGTTATAGATACTTTCCAAATATTCCAAAGAAGATATATTCCAATTCCAAGGAAACAA
>JAEEGL010276114.1_pt1 | contig 21690 bp, 28 predicted proteins | sample 9134231 | NCBI WGS metagenome assembly JAEEGL01 (sample SAMN16246548, study PRJNA631951) | gut metagenome | biome: gut microbiome; feature: rumen; material: fiber-attached | host: Bos | place: Iran: Karaj | collected 2018-10
GGCATGCCAGTCGGGTACGGATATGGCTCATACCATTGGTAATGTGACTGCGATCATGTTGCAGTTTGTGGTTGATTTGTTTCCGGCAGACACATTCGCTACGGTGTTGCCATCCACTCGGATCGCGCACCGTCAGCTTCGGCATACTCCAAAACAAATTCGTACACAGCCATATCCAATGTGTAACGTAAATCCTCGAATTTCGCTATCTGGTTTGGATAATCGGTTGGCTGCGGGATCATATGCAACCACACTTTGGTCTACCACTTCTAATCGATTTCAGAATCGCTCCGAGATGGAGAAGTTATTCTTCGACAAACGGAATGGGATCGAATGGAGGGGAAAGATCAATCGCGTTATCATGTATTTTGATTTCGTGTTGGCTTTCCGTTCTATTACGGAACAGATTCGCTGGGCGTCCTATCTGATCAACAAGATTCCCACGGATGAAAATCGTCCATTCGACATCGATACAGCATTGGAGTTAGCCATTCCTGACGGTTTCTTGAATGAGACTGCAAGGTATGCTAAGATTCCTGTTAAATCAGAATCTGGTGATGTGTCCAGGTTTGTTGACTATCTCAATATGAATAGTGTCTATCCGATCTCGTACAGATTCTCATCTGGAAAACATCGTGATGGATTCTATGCAAACTACATGACGTCACTTCTGTGCAGGTTTCATGATCTGCGCTATGACGCTGTAAATAAGGTGGGACAGACGGAGACGGATTGCCCAATTACATTCACGATCAGTGTTGAGTTCAACACCATCGGAATGTTCGATCTATCGGTTCCGAATCCGGGACCGTTCAGGGACGTCACGACTCCGTCGACTGGAATCGCAATACCGATATTCTCCGATTGTTTCAACGAGAAAGATTTTCCGCTGTTGTATGGCTGGAAGATTTGGGCAAAGCCCATCATCAAACTCGATTGGGACGAACGTGAGGTCAATATCGATTCGTGTCTTGGACAGACATTGAATGAGGTTCTTGATTACCACCTGCAGAACAAGATGAATCCTGAACTGTTCATCAATGTTCATCTCCGTGAAAACCGAACGATAATCGACGAAGGATATTATATGGATTGGGAAACCAGAACATTGATATTCAAAAACGTTGATTACGCTCACACATACCGGCTCATCATTACCGTGAACCAACTGTATATCCAAACATTGTTGGCTGACCTTCATGGTAAGAGCTCAAAATTCTAGTAAAGGAGAATCATAATCATGGCAAAACTGTTTGATTACGTGCCTGAGTCCACCTTCGATGAGACTCAAGGTGAGGTCACCCAGGAGAGCTACATGGCATCTTCTTCTCGCTACTCTGACCTGTTCAATGAGAAGTTCACCCAGTTCAATCCTGATGCAATCGTTTCCGGCGGAAACAACCGTCTGCAGAGTGGCCAGTTCGATATGGAGATCGAGGAATCTGATCTCGCACTCGGCTACAAGCAGCCGGAGCCGGCAACCTCTCCGAAGCCGGGTCGTTTCTTCGACTAATGCTATCTTGATGATCTAATTAACACGGAAGATGAGGCGGGGGCATTGCCCCCGCCTGATCTTTGTATGTTAATCGAAAACGTTTCTGTAACTTTAATTCCGGAAAGGAGCGTAGTTATGTCAATATCCGCAAAAGAACGGCGGGAAATACCTGATAGTGAAATGGGTGTTCCCGGTAAAGATAAATACCCTCTCCGTAATCCTCACGAAATCAAATCTGCAAACAATCTCATCAATAATGGCGATATTACGCCAGAAGAGAAAAAAGCGCTTGCACACAAAATTCGTCATCGTGCAGAGGAAGAGGGTATGGATACATCAAAACTACATGCGGCTAACAAAGTTGCAGGTGTAACTGAACAAGTACCACCGATGAGTGACGGTACGAGTATTGGTAATTCACCACCTCGTACAATGGCTCCATATTATGATGAAGCAAATGAGGAGCTTGCTCAAAAGCTTGCAGCAACTTCCAGTCAAATGTCATCAGGTGTTTCTATGACAACTGAGGAAGATGACGAGTTGTTGTCTCGTGTCAGCAGAATTGGTGTTGCACAATCTGAGGCGATCGGTAAACGGGATATGAAAGCGGAACCTTTTCTATTTGCCCAGAAGATCGTGAAAGAGATCTCATCGCAGGTGGAAAAGGATAGCAAGCCGCCGACAGGTAATCAGAACTGTGAACTGTGTACATGGTGTGCTGAAGCACGATATCGTGGAATCAATGCATTACCACGTCCGATCTATTCACCACGCGATCCAGCATTACCCGGTAACGGACATCACAACGGTGAAGATATTGTTATGAATCCGATTAAGGAATCATTTAAATCTCAGAGAGATGTCATCAAAAAGGTTCGAGGAAATGTTGATTCAAGATGGTATGTACACGTCAACTGGAAGGATTCGACAGGTGGACATGAATTCCTGGTTGTAAACATCAATGATTATGCATACATCATGGATGCACAAGCTGGAATTCTAAAAGAGATTGACGAATCTGATTCCACTCACAACTACTTCAGAGATATCAACTTCAAAAATTCCTACATGGTACGTCTGGATACCCGTAAGTTCAATGCAGAATTGTTCAATGATGTGAATGATCCTTCAAAGGTTCTTCCATGGAATCCTGAGTTGGATGTTCCATATATGAAAGAACACGGTATGCTGGGTGACATGTCCGATAAGTGGACAATGCGCCCTGCAACAGAAGCTGATTTGGAGTTTGTATATTTCTCTGAGTTGGAAACCGTCGGTGAAAACAAAAATGATCCTAAAGTCCAGAAATACATCAGAGAAGATGCAAAGGAAAGTTTGGGTCATACTCAGATTATCATTGCAGATGATTCTGATATCGGTGTTTACCAAGCATACGCAACTGATTACTACGGTCTTCGTGAAGGTAAAAAGGACTGGTGGTATCTCGCTCATATCTATATCAAACCTGAATACAGAACACTTGGAATTGGTTCAGCTATCATCAAACGCGATATTGCTGAACATGACAAGATTCTGTTACAAGTTATGAAGTCGAATACCCGTGCAAAGAAACTGTATGAGTCATTAGGATTCGTTGTTGACATGGAGAATGATCATGGCGGATTGGTTATGCGGCTTGATAAATCGAAACCCATTCAAGAAAGTTCCGATCCAACTAAGCTCAGCAATAAATTGATTCCGGTTAAGGATTACCCATTTGATACGGTGTATAAAGGTGCTATGGGCGAGCTTAAGACGAATCCATTATTCGTAACACCATACAAAGGTATTGCAAGCATTTTTGCTGCACATGACGCCTTCGTCGAGAAGTTAAACAAGATGGGATTACGTTCTTTCAATTCGGCATACGATGAATGGAATTATCCTCCTGAAAAGCTTCAAGATATACTGAAAGTGGTTCATGTCAAGATTTATTCCTATGAAGGGAAAACATTCGAACCATTTGAGATCGATGCTGAAGGATTTGTGTACACCTTTGATGTCTCGAATCTGAAAGATAAGATCTATCGGTATAATTGGATGGATCCTGACAAAGAAGCACTTGTTGCGAACTATGGTCAGATAGAGATGCCTGGTGCTGAGAAAGTTACGATACATTACATTGTAGAGCCCGTAAAACACATCAAAGAAGGTGCCTTCCAGGAATCCACAAATGTCTTTGAATCGGGTCACTTCTCAAAATATAAAGATGATGTCCTTGGATTCAATGACGATGGTATGGCTGTCATGAAGAAATGTGATTGTGGAGGTAATATCAGTGTTTCCATGAAGGGTGAACCAGTGTACACATGTGAATCATGCGGCAAAACATATGGTGTTGTCGCATATCAGGAAGGTGCTTTCCAGGATCTCAAGAATGGTGTTAATCCATATTCAGATAAGATGGTATTTCATGTAACACCGGAGAAGCATGCTGATGGTCAGGTGTGGAAACCCCGTGTTCCTGACTATCTGGATCCATACAATCCGGAAGAAACTGGATTTGAGGATAATACAACTCCACGTATCTGTTTCTCAACATCAATCGAGGGTGCTTTGAACGGCATCACCGTAAATCTTCCGAGACAAAATCCAGATCAGTTCGACAAGCTTTATGTATACATTCCTGAGAAACCGTGGAAGCAGTACAAGCATAAGACTAACAAAGAACTGGTTAATGATAAGCTCGTGTATGATGCAAATGTCACGCGTGAAGTTTGGATCATGGAACCAGTTCGTATGAAGCTGTACGGTGTTATTCGTGTCGATCAGGTATCCAATGTGAAACGAAAGCCAGTGGTCCCAACATCCAAAGGCGAAAAGGGTGACCGCAATTACTTCACATACAAATGGCACTGGGTTGTCAAACCGAAGGTCCTTGCAAAAGGAACGAAGTTCGATTACTCTCCCGAAAATGTCATCGCTGATCTTTGCATTGATCTGAAGAAGTTCAAGTATGGTCTGATCAGAAACGGTAGATTGCAAAGTGGAGACGTTTCTGAATCAGATTATGAAAAGTATTGGGTATTCCATACTGGTCAGGAAGTCGATGAAGCTGGTGGTGGTAACTGCTACGACATGGTCGAATATGAAGCAGGATACCTCGAAGCCTTCGGTGTAGCATACAAAAAATACTTCATGAGTTCCACAAGACCCGGAGACAACAAAGCTGAAACACATACATTCGTTGTAGTTCCACTCAATGGAAAGTTCATATACATTGAACAAGCGTTCAAACGTGTTGTCGATGAATGGGGTTACGACCGTCAGAAATCATTTGATAAATTGCATGATCTGTTTGATTATGTCGCTGAATGTTCAGCTGATTTCTATGGTAGTGATCTGAACTTTGGTGTATGGGATTACACTGATGAACAATTCACCGCAGGAACACCGATGCATGATTTCCAAAATTGGATTTATAAGAAATGCAAGATGATCTATGACGGGGAAGTCGAATCACCCAACAATATTAAGGAAGAAGGTTATGAAATGTCGACAGTACCTACACGATTTGGTGGAAACGTGTATACGGAATCAGCCAAATCAAAGTCTAAAAAGACAGTGAACCGTGGGTTCATCAATACATCACAGTACAAACCGTTGTACATGATACTGCTTTCCGAAAAAGACTTCATAGCGAAAGTCATTCGTAAATGTACCAATTCAGACTGGTCACACTGTGCATTGTCTTTGGATGCAGGAATGAACAAGATCTATTCGTTTAACATTGCCCACAGTAAAGGATCTGCGTTTAAGATTAAGCCGCTTGGTGGATTCTCACAAGAATCTTTGTTTGATCCAGGTCAGGGCGATCTTAGAGCTCGTATTTACGCAGTATATGTTCCGGAAGCGGCATATGAACGCGTAAAGGATAAAGTTGATGAATGGGTCAACAACCCAAAGTCAACAAAATACGATTATATGGCAATTTTGAAGAGAATCTTTGTTGACGACATTGAAAAAAGCGAAAGCAACAATAAGATGGTTTGTTCCTCTTTTGTCAACAATATTCTGGCACTTGCCGGACGATCGATGAGTGCGAAAAACCTGCCGTCGCCTCAAGATATGGACGATGAAGCCCGTGTTCATCCGAATGACTGCTTTAAGATCTATGATGGTCTTGCTCGTGATTACGATGTTGAGAAAACCATTGAGATTCTTGATAAGAATTCGAAAGAACGTGATTCAAAACCGTTTGTTGAGTGGGATGATATTTATGGTCCTTACCGTAATACGAATGGCGTTCCTTCAAGATTCTATCAAGAAGAAGACATGTTGACATCGAAGGATCTCGAAATCAAAGTTGGTGATCTCGATCTTGACAAAGATGATGAGCCTAAAAGCGAAAACGATGAACTTCCTGAATACCTGGAAGGACGCATGTCCGACGATGATCTGAAGAAGTTCAAAGAAACCGAAGACATGGATCCAAATGATGTGGAACTCGGTCAATTCGGTTCGGATACCGGCGACGTCCAAAATGATTATGATCCGAAGGATGTTGAAACTTTAATGAAGCTGATGGCTTCTGAAGCAGATGCACTGGGTGAATATCTTGATGCCGCCAAAGAAACCAATACAGATGTTCTTCGTCGTCTGTATGCTGATATCGGTAATGAAGAACGTTTCCATATGGAGCAACTGCTCTTTGCAAAGTCTGAACTGACCGGTGAGAAATATGTTCCGAAAGATCCTGAAGTTAAAAAGGAATATGAGGAACTTCTTGAGATGGGTATGGATGAAGAGACTGCGATGCAAACTGCGGTTGATAAGTGTCATATTCGTGTAACAACGGACGACGATGATATGAGCTTTGAGGATGCTACAAAGGAACTCGAATCTGATATCAAGAATCTTCAGGAAACATTCGAGTTGATCGAGATTACAACCAACATGATTCTCGAGTCTTCCGATAGAACTGAAATGAACGGAACCATTTCAATGATTCTTGAGTCTGCTATTTTCCAAGAAGAGTTCGGTACTGCTGAACGTACATGGAATATTGCAACATCCATCAACCCGTTCAGACTTCTCGGCAATCTGCTCGGAAAGGCGATCACTTTCATTTTCAACACGGTGAACAAGTTCCGTAAGTTGTTCAATAAGTTCAGAAACCGTGTTAACGTAGCATCCAACTTCGTAAAGGAAAATGGATGGGCTGCAATTTTCCAACAAGGTATTCATCTGTACTTTAATCCAACATACCTGAACACAGGTGGTTATACTGTCACACCGGAAGTATACAAGTGGCAGGTTCTGATTGAGTCATTGCATAATAAGTGCGTCACTGATCTCAAGAAGAGAACACTTGTGAACAAAAATGATCCAGGAAACATGGCTATGACTGGATTGAACCCGATCCAGGTAACACATGTATCCGGTGAACAAGCACAAAAATATCAAGTATACAAGAATGATCCACAGGTTCAGACATGTAGTCGAGACATCCCATCAGGTATTATCATTCTCGATAGACTTGATTTGATGAGAACCAAGATTCCAGTACCGGCAGACGAAATGCAAAAGCAAATTCTGTTTACGAATTTGACAGGATACTCTGAAGACAAGAATGGTGCTGCAAAAAGTAGCAACTACGTCAACACGTTGTTTGCTCTTGCTGACAGCTGGAAGAAGATGATGGCTGAAATGCAGGCAAACTTGAATAACGTTACTGATCAGCGCAATCAAGCAGCAAGCCAATACAACAAACTTGCTACAAAGAATGATATTGCTTACAAAGGTATGAAAGCTTGTGTTGATTCTTGTTCGAAGTTCTGCAAGTGCTTCACATCTGACATCCAGGAGATCATTCATGTTTGTAACAGAGTATATGGTGAGACGGAAGCTGCTGACCAAGCTGATATCAAGAACAATCCTCAACTTGCAGCACGTGCCCAGAATTATACTGATAGAGTCGGTAAATATGCATCTGTTAACCCCGGTAGTGCGAGACGAAGCTTCTTCAGATGATAATAAATATCTATAATCAAAGACATATATCATTAAGGTGAAAGGAGGGAATGCGTATGGAAATAATCTATTCGAAAAACGAAACGCAATTCCACACTCGCGAATTGACACCGGCGCATGTGTATGTGTCAACAAGTGATTTCGCTGCAATCCTTAGTGATATGGAGAGAGGTCTGTTACCTGTTGGCACCGGAAAACCGTTTCCCGTTGAATTCGACAACGAAGGACGTCCTTCGCGAATGGAAGGCAACATGTCTCCGTGGGCCATGCAGAATACGAATCTGATGCATGAACCCGATCATCCAATTGGTCCGAATGAACTGTTCGGTTCTAAATTGATCTAATGATATGGGTGGGGCTAGTGCCCCACCCTAATCTATTTTATTGGAGGAACATATGGCGATCACAAAAGAACAGCTCGATGAATATATCAAAGCTTATGATCAGGGTCATCCATTGATTTCTGATGAAGAGTATGATACATTACTCGAGGAATATTTGAAAGAGAATGGTGGAGAATCCGCACGTCCGTTCAATCGACAGAAACAATCTGCTGATGTAAATGACATTGTTGGCACACTTCCGAAAGCATATGGCGTGACAGAACCTTGGCGACCTGGTCAAAAGACTTATAAGAAATGGCTTGACACAAACATGAAGACACATCCGGCACTTGATCAATGTAAAATCATATTGCAACCGAAATTCGATGGATGCTCAGTTGCACTTGATTTCGCAACCGGTCGATTCTTCACAAGAGGTGATTATGACAACGGTGAATCTGTTGATGTGACAGAAGTGTTCCAGCACCATCTGGAAGTAGTCAAATCATTTGCACGACCTGGAACAACTGCAATGAAGTTTGAGGCAATTTTGTCTCATGAACAGTTTCTGCATTATGCGTTGAATCTCACATATAAACGTCCACGTGATGTTGTGTCAGCAACAATCACATCCAGAAATATTGAAATGGCACAATTCATCACGTTGGTGCCATTAAGAGGATATGCTGATGGAAAACAGTATATTCCGAAACTGCTGAATGAAATCTGTGAACATGTGTTTGCAGATGACTTCAACTCAATCGAAGCATTCATCAAAGATCGATTGGCTGAATCCGCAACGACAAAAATCTTTGATCAAACATTTTCGATTGATGGTGTTGTTGCGTCGATAAATTCCGAATCATCAACCGATCCATCTACGATATTTGTTGATCCAGAACTTGAAGTTGCAATCAAGATTCTGAATGACGTGAAAGAGACGACGCTTCGATCGATTGAATATCAATTCGGTAAACAGGGACGTATCACACCGGTAGCAATATTTGATACAGTAAAATTCTGTGACGATAAAATATCGGTTGATCATGCAACATTATCAACTTTGGATCGGGTCAGGTCCATGGAACTGCGACATGGTGACACTGTTCGTATTATGTACAACATCGTCCCATACTTTTTGGAGTCATATCACAATGGTGATTATCCCATTCCGTTACCAACAAATTGTCCGATATGTGGTGCTGCACTTGATTACAATTCCGGAGTCATCGTGAAATGTAAAAATCCGGATTGTAAAGGATTGAAGTTGGGTGCCATTATTCGCCATGCTGAAAAGATGCGAATGGTCGGACTTGGTGAAGGAGTTCTGACGAAGTTGTATGACAATGAATTCGTTACTAAAATCGAAGATCTGTATGATCTAAGAAAATGGGACGATTGTATTGCACAGACTGAAGGATTCGGGTATACATCATATGACAACATGGTGAAGTCGGTTGATAAAGCGCTATCAGAAGCAACGCTTGCAAGATTCCTTGGAGCAATGCCATTCAATGATACGGATGAAAAGACCTGGTCCATTGTGATTCGTGAACTGGGAGAAGAGCAAATCATTCGGACAATGTTGGATGGAACTTTCCCGGAAACAATTATGAATGCTGGGTATATTCCATCGGTTGGTAAAATCAAAATCCAAAAGATCTTTGACGGATATCTTCGGAATAAAGAAGAGATTCAATCATTGATGTCTTGGATTCCAGAGAAGCTGAAACCGACAACACCATGGGGTGCTTATGCTGGACGTGTATGCTTCACAGGGTTCCGTGATAAGGAGCTTGAAAAACAGCTTGTTGACAACGGTTATGAGGTCGGTGGTTTCACAAACGATTTGAAAGCATTGATCGTAAAGGACAAGAACTTCCAGTCCGATAAAGTATCCAGAGCAAAGAAGCTGAACATTCCTATCTACACACCGGATGAAGTTCCGGATAATCTATTTAAACCATTTTAAGTTATGAAGGGTGGGGCATCTGCCCCACCCATTGAAAGGAGTATTTCTATGAATGAATTATGGTATGGAAACTTTAAGAGTATCCTGACGCAAATGAACAATGTCGCTGACAAGATTCAGGAGACTGTGGCTAAATGTGACGAAGCAACTCATATTCTTGTCGGTCGTAAGATGTTTGAGTATTATGACGAGACCACAAATATCTGTGATGGTATTCCGATTCATCCGGAACCGATCACAATTAATCTCAAAGAATCAACTGATTTCAACGAGGATATGATTTGGGAAGCTGAAATCACGTCAAATGGTGAGGAACTTTATCGGTTACGGCTGGGAATCTTCTACAATTTTGATGTTATGGATTCGCCAAAGCTTGGTGATGAAATTATCCAGTTCTGGGTAAACATTCGCCTTGGTATGGATAAGATGGACACTTGCAAAGAAATTCTATTTGATTTCGAGACAGCAACCGATTATATCGAGAACTTCATACAATCCCGGTATCCTGGAGAAAACACATGTAAACTTTCAGGACAATATACGATTGATGATTTCAAAGCATTGATTTCCGAGCTATTCGATGATGAACGAAATGTCAAAATGTTCCATGATTGGATTGACAAGATTGTTGAAATTGTAAACGAATTCTCGGTTGATTCAACGCGTGGAGGTGATACTAATGCTAACTAAAGGAACTCAGATTGTTATCAAAATTCCTGTCAAAATCAATAACGCGTTTACAGGAGATTTTACAACAATTGACGGTTATCTTTTCAATCCTTCCGAGAGAGATCAGCTGTACGCATATTTTCTCGAAAAAGTTGAAAAAGATAGATCGTATGTGTACGAAATGTGGAAAGCTTGTGATGCAGCCGGTGGTCGTGTATATATTGCAAACACTGATCCGGATTTTAATCCACAAACAACATTCCTCTGTGACAGAGGTCATACACAAATACTCGGATATTTTCTGACAGGGACATCTCTCGAAAAAAAAGGTTATATTGCACAAAGTGGTGGGTGGATTGAGGTTGCGGCATCTCATCCTGTTGCTAATAATGAGAATGATTCCAATACAAAGATTGATGATATACCGAATCACATGTTCCTGATTGCATGGCTCGCGGCGGGTAATGTGTTTATACCTGACCTTCCGAGCAATTTTGAACGTTGGCTGGTTGCAATCGGAGTTCCGTTTAATAAACGGATTGCGATCATGAATACGGTTTCTCTTCGCGGAGTTGATGTCAGGTTATTTGATGCTGCGGCAGATCGCCACATGCAGCAAATCAAAGATCCTGCGGAGCGGAGAAAAGTACGCCGGACACTTCAGCATCGGCGTGACTGGATCATGGAATTGAAAGAACGGAAATAATTACATGGGGGCATATGCCCCCATGTTTTTTCTTACACCGATATATCATTATTCCGAGATTAGCGGAAAAACGATTTCATAACGAATCTCGGAAAGGAGAACATATGCATGAGCAAATTTGACAAGGTGATGATGGAGTATTCCAGGCGTCATGAGGAGGAGATCGGTAAGGAGATTAAAGAGTCAAAAACGAAAGAATCTTCACCGATTGCTGCACTAATTCGTTCAACACTGAACAAAGGTCACAAGGTTTACTTGTGTACAGACTGGCATCTTTGGATGTATGACAAGAAAACAAAACAGAAGACACAACGTTCCGATTACAAGCAAATCATCAATCGATACAATGACATTGTAACTGATGATGATCTGGTTATCAATCTTGGTGATCTGACAGATGGCGAGGTTGAACGTAAGAAAGAACTTGCAGATGTAATCAGTCAATTGAAAGGAACCAAGATTCTGGTACGTGGCAACAATGACTTGTATCCGGATGAATACTATACTTCAATCGGATTCAAGTATATCACTCCGAAATTCGTATACGATAATATTTTATTCTCACACATGCCACAAGAAAACAATAACCGTTTGAATATTCACGGACACATTCATGGATATAAAACATATTGGTGCCCTTATACAAATCAGATTGATGTTGCTGCGGTTGGTGGACGTAAGACCCCAATCGATCTCAATATGGTAATCAAAGCGCAACCAGCATATGCAAAAACTGTGAAGGTGTGTCCGGATAAATTCGAACAAGAGTGTTATGTAGATCCATATCCAGACTAAGGAGTGATTGAAATGAATGCCTCAAGATCCACATTAATCCACAAGTACATGGACAGTTTCATCAATGCATGTGAATTTATCATTCGGACGAAATGCACGATTCGTCAAGCAGCACATGTATATGGACTGTCAAAATCAACACTACATGTTTTCATCCACGAATATTTTCCATTTGTAAAAGGTGGCGGAAAACGTAAGTACAAGAAGCTGTTGAAACAGCTTGACTATAACTGGTCAGTGAAACATATTCGCGGCGGTCTTGCGACCAAGAAAATGTATGAAGAGTCGAAATAAATAGTATAGCGGGGGAAACCCCGCTATACAATGTTTTGAGGTGATATTATGGAATTACCATCTTTTGAGGAACAGCAGAAAGTTCTTCATTCTCCGTTTGATGTCAGAGTCCATAAAAAGACATTCGTTCACTATCTCGAAGTGATCATCCATCCCGACGGAACAGTTGAATACGCAGTTCCATCCCATATGATGAAACTCGCTTCAATCTATGGTAAATCGATGGATCAGATCTTTGAAGAATATGCGAAAGATTATTCTGGTATGGATCCGAATGAGTGGCTATGTGATAAAACCGGATGTATATCCGTATGGGAAAATGGATACACCGGAAAAGCGAACGAAACACAAAAGAGAGCCTTATGGTTCTTGCAATATAACGAATTGTATGGAGGTATAATATGAAAGTATTCATCTCTCAGCCGATGGCTGGATTGACTGACGAGCAGATTCTGCAAAGAAGAAATGAGATTATCCAGAAAGTTAGAGACTGGTATTCTGGTCAGGATATTGATGTCATTGATTCTTTCACGAAGTCTGAAGAAATCGTCGGTCGTGGACGAATTGCAATGCTGGGTGATAGCATTGCATTGATGCGTGATGCAACGGTATGTGTATTCGCAACAGGATGGCAGAAATCTGCTGGTTGCAAAGTTGAGCATGAAGTATGTGTACAATATAAAATTCAACGATTATATGAAGACCTCATGAATGAACAGCATAAGCCCCCGAAACAAAAACTCGCGGATTCATACAAAGGGGATCTATCTGCAGGTGCTAAATATTATTGGGGGTGATAATGATGTCCCAGATTAATTCAGCTGAATATCTGCAAACGAATCGAACGATCGATAGTATCATTGAGTCAAATTGTCAGGATGGTACAATCCGTCTTCCGGAAACTGGTGAAATTTCACATGAGCTGCGGCAAAATGGTATGTATGATGTATACCTGATCGACCGTCTCGGTTTTCCGAATATGATCGGCACATATGTTTTTGAAAAAATGGACGGTGATCAGTACGTTCTGAAACGTGTTGATTGGATCATTGGTATCAATTATAACATGTTGCTGCTCCCTGTGATGTTGGCTGACAGATACATGTTCGGTTCAAGGGAATATGTTAAAAACGATATCAAGGCGGTGGAATAATAAATGTATGCATTTATGGCGGATATTCATATCGGTGTAAAATTACCAAAATCCCAATTCATGGATTCGTTATACATGTTTCTCGAAACCATCAAAGAGTGTAAAGAACCGTGTCATGCGATTTTTGTCTGTGGTGATTTGTTTGACGGTAGACTTTCTGTGGAAGATGCTAAATTCGCAATGTTCTTTATGGTGAATCTTGTGTGTAATTTCTGTGGAAAGAATGGTATGGAGCATGTGCCGGTATATTTCATTCACGGCACAGATTCCCATGACCAATCTCAATATGAGATCTTCACACAAGCACTTGACAAACTTCCGAACGCAAAAGTGTGGTTGATCAACAAAGCTTGCGAAGGAACAATCCATGGTAGTGGGATCAAGGCATTGTTCCTCCCACAGGAATACACAAATAACTATGACGAGTTACTCAACAAGAAATATGATCTAATTGTTGGACATGGACCAATGGCATCACAAACCAAGAATCCATGTAAAGCAGCTAATTATGAAATCATACATTCTGTGGAGCAGCTCGGTAGTATTTCGAAATTATGTGTATTCGGTCATTACCATGGATATACGGATTTCGGAAATGGTGTATATTACACCGGACCATGGTTGCGCTGGAAGTATGGTGAGGATGAACCACGTGTATTCTTCTTCTGTGACGATAACTTCAAAGTCTTCACAAAACCGAATCCGATTGCACTTGAATACGAGACTGTTGAGGTTCATAATCCTGAAGAATTACGGGTGATCACATCACAGGAATGTGACCATCCGCGTCGGTTCATTATCGAAGCTGCTCCAAAGGATATGGAAACATATCGTGGTATAATCAATACAAACAGATCAGACCCGAACCTAAAATTCAAGTTGACTGAAACTGTTGATGAAGAAGATCTGCAATTGACAGTGGATGATGTCATGGATGCACAAATGGAAGCTGTAGCACCAGTCTCCATGTTGGATACATACATCAAAGACAAATATGGAATTGACACACATGATCAGTTGGCTGAATATGAAGCGCAAATCAATAAAGAGGACAAGAAAAATGAATGAAGATCGTTACATCCCTCCATGGGAACAAGATCCCGAAGACGACAAGAAACGTGAAATACGTGAAAAGCTTGAACATGAAGTTGAAGCAGAACGTATGAAGAACGTGAAACGTGATAAGATCCTGAAATGGGTTCTAATCATCGGAACAATCGTGTTGATTGTTAGTATTGTATCATGGGCAAGAATCGAACTCACACGTTTGATTGCTAATAAATCTTAAGGAGGAATTTGTCATGGATGACACCAAGAAGATTGAGGAGCTGCTAAGCAACTCACGAGGATGTGTAAATCGCTTCAGAGATGAATACGCTTTCCTTTCGAATTTTCACAAATGCAAAATTCGGGATTATGAAGGAAACGAATTCACATCCGCTGAAGCGATGTTCCAGTCCTACAAGACTACCGATCCAAAGATCCGTGCAAAGTTTGCTAAGATGGGACCGAAAGAAGCAAAGGCTGCGGGTCGTAAGGTCAAGCTTCGTTCAGACTGGGAGGAAATCAAATTCGACGTCATGTGGTATGTTGTGTATCAGAAGTTCTCTCAGAACAGTCTTCTGACACGGCAGCTTATCGAGACATCTGGAATGCGGCTGGTTGAAGGAAACACATGGGGTGACAAGTACTGGGGTGCTATTCCGACGAAAGTCCCGGTCAACGACAGCGAGACAATCATGCTTACAGGTGACAACCGTCTTGGACAGATTTTAATGCAGGTCAGAAAAATTCTCGTTGACAGAGCTTTACCGATATGGGATCCTCCTACATATGAAGACGAGGATGATGGAGGAACCCGATATTACAAAAAATCAAACATGTCGATCTCTCCATCCATAACATATATTGTTGATCGTCGTCCGTTCCATGATTACTTACAGATCAAGATGAAGGCGATCAAGATGATGATGGATACCCGTTCCCTTACAATTGACTTTGAGTCGTTGATGAATCGGAAATCAAAATAATAAAATATGAATGGTGGGCTTTGGCCCACCATTCCATACAAACATTTTTAGGAGGGATATTGTATGATTGAGGTTGATGGATTCCGTCTGAGTGGTGGTTGCGATTTCAACAATACCACCAAACGGGATACCCCGTTTCCAAACTCATCATCAACGCCGGTTTCAATTAAAAAAATCTGTGATGATCCAAATGATCCAAACTATTGGAAAGAAAACATCACAGCACAAAAAGACAGCTGTATCAAAGTCCCGATTAGTCAACCGGGAATTCCATTGACGGAATTTGCTGAACGATTAATCGCTCTGGAACAAGAGAACGTTGTCCTTCGGGAAGAACTTGAACAGCTCAAAGAAGTTGTGAGTTTAACACTGGCACTGACTAATCAATCATTACCGGTACTATCACAATATCATGGCGGTGGCATGGTGCCATCTGACAAAGTCTTGAAGAAATGGTATCAGAGTATTTGGGAATGGGCACACAATCATGGTGTTGACGATTTTCCTTTTAAGCTGACACCTGAAGGCTTGGATATTTTACCAAAGGAGGAACGTAGCAATGACACAGAAGGAACGGATTGAACAACTCGAAGCTGAAGTTGCGAAACTCAAGATTCTTGTGCAGCTTGCAATAGGATTAGGTGGTAACGCATTGTTTGTTTTACACAATGATCCCGAACGCTGGAACGGATTGTGCAAATATATGAAGCATATGGGTCTCGACAATGATACTGCATTCAAGATTACTGGTGACGGCGTTATCGTTAGCCGTGACGGAAAGGAGATTCCTGAATGTTCGTTAAAGAATACAGACGAGCCTTCTCCCGCGAATGGAGTATCATGATTTATCGTCAACAGGATATCCCAATGAAGGCACATGAGATATTCGTTTTAGGACCCAAGACTCCTCATGAAATATGGGGAGCTACCAGTGATGATGCCCGTAGAGATCTTCATGAACAAGATAATCTTGTGACTGATGCTGAGATGAAGTTTCTCATTGATTTACGTCTATCACGCATTGAATACTGCATCAGGGTTACGGTTAACGCATCATTCATGCCGGAATCGACCGATGAGATCTGTCAGAAATATTTTGAAGACCGCTGGAATCATATTCGGAAGGTATTTGGTAATGTCACTGATGACCAAGCGCTCGAGATCGCTCATCACATTGAGAAAGAGTATCTCGGCATGCCCGGTGACAGCTGGCATCTATAATATGGGATCGCGGGGATTACCCCGCGATTCTTTTTTATTCATAAATATATTATTATCATGATAAAACACACGGTGTTGTGTTAAAACAAGGAGGAATGCTGAATGAAAATTGATTATGAATCCGCATGGAAACATCTGAAACAGTACGTTTCTGATATGGAGTTTCATTCAAGACCGTATAAAGGCAATGGTTTCAAGGCTGTCTTGCTTAAAATGGAAGAGTTGGAAAAAGCGTTGACAACAGAAGAACCGAAGGACGATGCCACATTACCGGACGTCAAGATTGGTGACTTTACATTTGTACGTTCAAAACTTCCGAAATTTACTGCAGAAGATTTCAAGGCTGCAAAGGAGAATTTCGAGGCAAATAACCTTATTTATGGGATTGCTCATGAACTTGAGAGTCAATTGATTGAAACTTCAAACGCCGCAGCACGTGAGGTCGATACGTGGATCCTGGATATCTTCAAAACGCTTTACGGCTGCAATAGCGTTGACGATGTATATCTTAAGATGACTCATCAGCAATATCTCAAAGAATTCAAACGTGTCATCGAACGCGTCAATGAACGATTGGAATATATTGACAATTCACAAGCCAAATGCGAACGTGACGGAGATACGATAAAATATTATCCGTTACATGGATATCGTCTGAGTGTTCCTCAGGAACCCGTCAAACCTTCCGAGGAACTGTATCAAAATCTTAAATCATTATGGGAGGAAATCTATCATGAAAATTGAAAACTGGTGCTTCAACCAATCATCGACAGGAATGCTCGATAAGCCTGTCAGAACGGAAGTCTCATTCGTAACAAATGACGATGTCGACCGCAACACACTTCTCGAGCATATTAAACTTTATGACAGATCAATAGCAGAACCGATTGATCTGGATTTTTATCGGCGCATGAAGAAATCTGCTGAGGAAGATGAGAAACTTCATGATTTCTATCGTGGAAGAAGTCCGGAACAGATTAAGGAAATCTGTGATGGAATATATGAGAGAATTCATGAACTTGTTGGACGCAATGTCAGATCACCACAAGTTGATTGGGACTACCGTAAACTCTCAGTTGGCATTGAGATTCTGCGTGCGTACAATATCTGGTGGGCACCGTCAAAGAATAATTCAATACAAACAATTGAGGAGGATTGACAATGCCGAAAGAATTATCATATCCAAAGACCATCAAACGACATGATTGTTTCGTATGTGGATGCCATCGGAAATCACATTCACCTTGGTGGCCAGACGATGAGATCCATCTCTTCATGGGAATACCACTTTGCTGGAGTTGTGTGACCAGACTCGTATTCCAGTATGACATCATGGATGTTCCATCAAATACCAAAATCGATAAAGAGACATTCTCTCGATATATGATGGATATGAAAAAAGAAGCTGATGAACTTCTCGATCTAACCAAAAAATCTGTTGACATCGATGGAACTGTAACGTTACCGATGGAAAGAGCCTTCGAGGAGAAATGTCAAAATCTATCTGGTCTGCGGATCATAAATCTCGATAATGAGAAATGGTTCAAAGATATTGTGAAAGGTGTCACGAAAGATGCTGATCAATACAAAGGCATTCTTTTCCAGACAAAACTGGTTGTCGATGGGGATTATTTCAAACAGGGAACCCCGCTTTTCATTGAATGGATCGAAGGTACATTACCGGACATCAAGGGTACTGAGTCATTTGCAATGATCGATTCAGTCGTTTCGGACGGCATCTGGGTTATCGGTGATGCCTTTGGTTCGACTGGATATAAGATTACGATCGAACATCTGATGAGTGACAAACTTTGGATTCGGAAATGTATTGTTCCGGAAAGGAAAGATAAATGAGTGAAGGAAACATTGCTCAGTTAACATATTCTATCCCGCTGCGAGTATCACAAACTTACAGCGGGATGTTTACTGAGTACATTGAAAATGATGCATTGTTTCAGGAAATTATGACACATGGAAAAGGTATTCCTGTCATGCGTGCGCCAAGTGACAACATGATTCCCGACATGCATAACTGTGTAGGATTCGTGACATCTGTACGTTCGAACAATGCTTCGGTTGTTCCCATTCAACAGCATCTTGGTATTACTGATGAGAACAAAAGCATCTTTGGTATCAAACCACATATGTTGATTGACGGCAAAAATCAAAAGATCGTTAGAATCACAGAATTCGTGTTATGTGTTAATGATTGAAAGGAGAATATCATAATGGAAGTAAATCATTCTTTTGCAACAAGTTTTTCGTTGTCAAATATGCTCTATCACATGATCATGTTTGATATGGCCAACAGCATCAAAGAGGCAGATGCTGGTAAACGTGAACTGTTCGTCGTACATACTGGCGACACAGTTGGAGCTGATGGTACTAACTGGAACTTGATTGATGGATGCCGTATGGTCGCTGAAGTCAAGGACAACGTTACAGACGAATCCGGCGATACATGGATTAATTCATCAAGTGATGGATCTATTGTGTCGATGTCTTTGCAACAGAGTACAATCGATTATAATGCATTCAATATTATATTATCATTTAATCCGGTTGCTACTCATGTTTTTGTAAGACTGCGTGTTGTAGATGATCGGTGGAATCTTACAATGGACGTACATGATGCTGATGGAAAGCCTCTTAAGCAAAAGGAAGTGAACGGGGATCGTAAACTGTTCACTGACATCGTACATGATACATGCAGCAGATTCCTCAGAGCAACAACCGATCGTCCGTTAACAGTTGAATCATTTGATTCGGAGGAGGATGACGACAATGATGGGTAAAGCGCCACTTGGGTTTGTGGAGTTCTGTTATCGCAATTATGTCACACTTGCATTCGTGAAAGATATTCCGAAAACATGGAATATCAAACCGCGAACATGGTATCATTGTCTCATCAAGAACTGTGACGAAAAGACACTCAGTGTTGTATTCTTTGATGACGCTGATCAGCTTATTGAGACACTGATTCCATACACAGATCTCAACACGGGACGAATCTTTGTAAAAGTCCCATTGGAGGTATAAATGGATAAACGTATTGAAATTGCGACGATTGACAAAACTACGATTTTCAGACCGTCGTTTATCAATTCATTACAAGGTCGATTGTATCGACATATGGAGAAATCTCCAAAGGGTAAAAAATTCAGAATCATCATCGAACCCGTTGAAAAACCGAAACCTGTTGAACAGACAGAAGGGTTTGCTATCACAGAGAAAAGTACACTCAGAGAAATCGCAGAACATAATCCAGAGATGTTTAAACGGCTGATGTATGTGGCATTTGGTCCAGGATGGGAGGATTATTTTCACTGGAAAGCTGAAGCAATAAAGGAGGCTGAAGAACATGACAGTGAGTCAGTTGAAAGCAATGCTTGAATCACTTGAGACAACGGGTGCTGGCAATTACAAAATTAAGTTTTGCTGTGAAGCAAAACGCGAAACAAACATGGATGGGACGGGAGCCGTTGTGCTCCCGTTTCGTGTATTTGACTTTTCCGACAGAAAGTATGAATTCAAAACCAACAGTTATCTGACCAACAACGGCATGTATCCGTGTAAAACAACGATTTGTACGGACAACATCGATGTGAATCCAGCAGACGAAACCGTTACATTCCATCAATTCTGAAAGGAGAAACACATGGCAATATCATTTGTAACGTTCCTTGAAAGGGTTTCCCCTACTCGAATAAAACTTCGAGTTGTGATGTGGCATGATACATTTGAATTGTTTGTTGACAAAAACCGCACACAGCGTATCAATTTCACAGATTACAGCACAGAGGAATGGAATGAGATTGACTTTGAGTCTTTGAATGCGCGCCCATGCTTTATTGACGCTTATAAAGGACAAGATACTGCTTGTGTATTTGGAATACCGAGACAAGAAATCGTCAACGATATCATGTTGCATTATATAAGAAACAATTATCCGGGAGCAAGTGAATTCAGTTCAATATTTATGGATCATCAACTTTCCGGTGAATGGTTGAGGATTTGTAAGCAATACGATCCAAATCTGGAAAAAGTGATTACCGAAGCGACTGCTAAGAAAATCGGTATCAATATTCCGGAAACCGATGTGATGATCAAAAAGATTAATGAGTTGATCGATTCATTTGTTGATGACAGCTGGGCTGCAGAACATTTGAAAGATGAGATCAGAAATGTACTGAATGGAGGTAAAGTGAATGAACAAACGGCAGAAAAAGAAACTGAAACAGAGATGTTATGTGTGGAAGTACCGTCATTTCAAACTGGCTGTAAAACGCATATACCGCATCCTTGAATATGCAGATGTGCATAATATTCGTTTGACGGATGATATGAAATTGCACATATGGGATGCTGTTTTGAAAGACATAAAACATCCGGGGTATTTATCTTACAAGCATCTGAAGTTCGCAAGACATCTCGAAGTTGATCCCAATGTAGAATCGCTGAAGCTTCCGCCGATCGTGGCGACAGAGCCTGCTACATGCGATTATGCTCCGGTCACATCATCGTCGTGTGAAGCTATGTGTATGGAGGTCGACTAATGAAAATCGATGATGCTATCAAAAAGCTTCAGGAATTGAGTAACAAAGGCTATGGTGAATATTCTTTGGCAATCGTTTTCCCCGACGAGTATATTCAGAATTATTCCGGCAACTCACATATCCCGGAACAGTGGAAAGAACCGGATTCTCATAATACTTCAACGGTGATTGACGATTCTTCCAAATACATTGAGCTTCATATTGATTGAGGAGGATGAATCATGAACAAACGGCAGAAAAAGAAACTTAAGAACCGAGCAGGGTTCTTTCATTATAAGGATTACAAGTTGCGTGTGAAATTGTTGTATGACATATTTTCACAGGTAGTGAATCGTCAGGCACCATATGCATTCAAACAGCTAATGTTCGACTACGCAAAGAACATGCTGTTTACAAAGCCTCCAAAGAAGATTTGTGATCGGAATCTGAGATATAAACCTTTCCTCACAAATTGTGTTGGAACGTTAGTCGGTAGGTATGCTGATATTGTGAGTGCAACTGAC
>JAEEGL013984691.1_pt1 | contig 21690 bp, 18 predicted proteins | sample 9134231 | NCBI WGS metagenome assembly JAEEGL01 (sample SAMN16246548, study PRJNA631951) | gut metagenome | biome: gut microbiome; feature: rumen; material: fiber-attached | host: Bos | place: Iran: Karaj | collected 2018-10
ACTTATTACCAGCGATATTTATCAGCAAGAAACCCGCCTGTCGGAGTATCTCACCCAGTTTGTGCAGCTAAAAAACAGCATCAACAACTATATGCTCAACGCCAAAAACCGCACCACCGACGATTTTGGCAAAATGTACTCTGCCATACTTTCCGACTACCGAAGCATGCGCCATACTGCCATGTCGCGCAATCGCGAATTTGCCAACAACTCGCTATACAACAACGAGTTTAAGCCCATCTACCAATCAGTAATGCGCACTGCCGAAATTTACTTAGACGGCGACAACACCACCAAAAATATCAAAAACATTGCTAAAATGATGGCAGATTATGGCGACCGTCATCCGCAAAAAACCGACTCGGCTCAAAACGAATCAGCTTTGCGCACTCTCCACGCCGTAAAATTTCCTTCGGGCGAAAGCGTCAGCGATATCGAAGAGCTCAACGTGCTAATATCCAAAATAGAAGACCGCCAATATTCACAAGTGTTTGCGGGCAAAATCAGCCGCTTGAAAATGATGATGCCGTCGCCTGCAGCCACCGAATATTGCGAGAAACTCAAAGATGCGGTAAACGCCACATACTGCCGCCGCTGCCGCACCGAAGCCGACTCTGCCATTGCAGCATATTCACGCCGATTAGAGCAAACCAAGCGTACCACCGCTATCAAACGCCTCAACTCCAACATCTCCTCAGCCCGCGACAGCCTCTTCTACATGTTGAAAAAAGAGGAAACATTCAGCAAAAATTTTGAAAACGAATATCCCGACAGCAAACCTGCCGACGCTCAATTTTTATACGAAGATTTTGAAAAACTAAAACTACTACGCCAAAATCTACAAAACGCTATCGGTACAGATGTCAACGGTGCTAAAACCTCCGAAATCGAAACCTTGGCCGACGAAATACAAACAGCCACAAGCGAAATAAACAATCTTTGGAACTCGCTGTGCTCAAAAAATCCTAAAATGTGCCAATAATATCATTATCACTTGGTTCGATATTTGAGGATTTTTTGTTAAATTGTGAAAGAAAAAACACGGTAGTTTTTTTTAACATTTTTATAATAATGGAACAAAAAACTGCGTTTATGATTTAGGCAGAAAAAAAACCGACTATGTTGAAATTAAGAGATACATTAACGATAAAGTTAGCTGTAATGCTGATAATGATACTATCGGCGGCTAACACCAAAGCGCAAATAATACAGTTTTCGCAGTTTTATTCGTGTCCGCTGTTTTTAGCACCCTCATACGCAGGTGCTATCGACAACAGCCGAGTGGTAGTAAATTACCGCAACCAATGGCCCGAAGCCGGCACTTTCAACACCTACGCTGCGAGTTACGACCAGCACCTCTACAAAATCAAAAGCGGTATAGGATTAATGCTTATGCGCGACGAGGCTGGCGACGGCAACCTTGCACTCACTGTTGCTGACATTTGCTATTCGTGGTACACCAAAGTATCGCGCGATTGGACAGTGCGCCCCGGTATCTCTTTTAAATACAACAAACGAAGCATCGATTTTGAAAAACTTATTTTCGGCGACATGATCGACGAAAAAGGCGAAGTAAAACATGGTACTTCCGAAGCTGGTCCAAGCACCAACAAACCTTACACCGATATGCAAGTGTCGTGTATCGGATACAGCGAAAAATACTGGGGCGGCCTTTCGGTCGACCATCTCCTCCGCCCAAAAGCTTCGCTCTACAACGACGACTCGTATCGCGAAGATATGAAAATCTCTGTTTTTGGCGGTGCTAAGTTTTTTATTGGTGCTACTCCCACAGGTCGCGGCCGCAGAAACAAAGATGATATGCAAAGCGTTTCGGTAACAGCATTATACGAATATTCAAAACTATCCGACCAATTGAGCGTTGGCGCATATTGGAACAAATTGCCGTTTACTCTCGGTATGTGGGTACGCGGTATTCCTATCGCAGTACGTAGCGAAAGTTACGGCAACTTAGACGCTATCATCCTTTTGCTCGGATACAAGATTTTCGACCTTCACATCGGCTACAGCTACGACTTTTCGGTTGGAGAACTCCTCAGCACCACAGGCGGTGCTCACGAAATTTCGGTTATGTACGAATTTCAGCCAAAAGCCAAGGCTAAAAAACGCCACGCTGCTATATCTTGTCCGAAATTGTAAGGACGCGGCGCGCCACGTCCCTACAGAGCAATATAATTGCTACTGCTCATACATACCTGTTGGGCATATTTGGTGGCGGTTTGCATAATATCTTTCAATATTTGAGAATCCACACCGCTATGCAATTCTGCTAAGCCGATATTGTGCTTTACCAATCCGTAAACAATACCTGCATTAAAATTGTCGCCTGCGCCTATTGTGCTTACAGGTGTAATTTTTGGCGCGGCACATTCCACCACATTGCCTTTATGATAACACCTACAACCCTTTGCACCCATAGTGTAAAATATTGTAGCGTTCGGGTTGATAGTGCGCAATGCCTTTAAAGCCGAATCAAAATCATTTGCATTAAAAATAAGCGCAAAATCCTCATCGCTGCCCTTGATAATAGAAGCCGCCTTGATGTTTTCTTCGATAAAAGGCATCACCTTGGGCAAATCGGGCAAATGCGGTGCACGGAAATTAGGATCGTAAACAATTACCACACCTTTATTAATAGCATCAGTAATTAATCGGCACATTCCACTGCGGATTTCGGGCATAATACCATAAAACGAACCAAAAAGAAGAATATCATCTGCGGCAAAGTCCGAAACAAAAAGTTCGTCGTGGCATTTGCCCGGACGGCTCTTGTAAAACTGATAACGTGCATTCTTGTGCTCGTCTAAAAAAGCAAGAGCCACCGAAGTTTTCATTCCGTGGTCGTCGATAACGCAACGAGGCTCTACTCCATTATCGATAAGAAACTTTTTGATATTTTCGCCAAGCATATCGTTGCAAAAGTCGGTAAGGAAACGCGGATTGAGTCCAAGTCGTCCCAACGAAACCGAAGAATTAAGCACCGAACCACCCGGATTGCCACCTGTAGGCACGCCGTTTTCAAAAATAATATCGAAAACAGTTTCGCCAGCTGTATGAATTTTTACCATAAATATTAAAAATAAATGTTATTATGTAAAAATAAGTAATTTTTTTGTTCTACGAATCAATATTCGTTGTATATTTGTAAAGAAAAAAATAGACATTATGGCAAAAATACTTATAATAGACGATGAACGTGCTATCAGAGTAACACTTAAAGATATTCTGTCGTACGAAGGACACGAAATTGATTTAGCAGTAGACGGATTTGATGGCTTAGACAAGCTATCCAACAACAAATACGACATCGTATTGTGCGACATCAAAATGCCCAAGATGGACGGCATAGAAGTGCTTTCGGAAATTGTGGCACGCAAAATTGATGTAACAGTAGTGATGATTTCGGGACACGGCACTGTAGAAACCGCTGTGGAGGCTATCAAAAAAGGAGCTTACGACTTTATTGAAAAACCGCTCGACCTCAACCGCCTGCTTGTGGTAATCAAAAACGCCACCGAACGCGTTGACCACGTAGCAGAAATCAAAGTACTGAAACAAAAACTCAACCGCAAATACGAAATGGTGGGCGAATCACCTGCCATCAAACATATCAAAGAAATTATCGAACGTGTGGCTCCCACCGACGCCCGCGTGCTTATTCAAGGCGAAAACGGAACAGGAAAAGAAATCGTTTCGCGTTGGCTTCACGAAAAAAGCAACCGCAAAGACGGTCCGTTTATCGAAGTTAACTGCGCCGCAATACCTTCCGAACTTATCGAAAGCGAACTTTTTGGACACGAAAAAGGCTCGTTTACTGGCGCAAGCAAACAACAGAAAGGCAAGTTTGAAGCCGCCGACAATGGCACAATCTTCCTCGACGAAATTGGTGATATGAGTCTTGCCGCTCAAGCCAAAGTGCTCCGCGTGCTGCAAGAAAACAAAATTCTGCGCGTGGGTAGCGACAAAGAGATTAAAATCAATGTGCGCGTTATCGCCGCCACCAACAAAAACCTCAAAGAAGAAATCGCTGCAGGACGTTTCCGCGAAGACCTTTATCACCGCCTAAGCGTTATAATCATACAAATGCCTTCGCTCAACGAACGTTTGGAAGATATTCCGCTATTGGTAGACTATTTTAACAATCAGATTTCTGGAGAATATTACTCTGCACCCAAGGTGTTTACACCCGATGCCATCGAAGAACTTCAAAAAATCAAATGGACGGGCAACATCCGCGAATTCCGCAATGTGCTCGAACGCCTCATCATTCTCTGTGGCAACGAAATCACTGCTAAAGATATTCTTACATACGCATCTCCTTTAGCGTAATGATACAGCGGCTGACCGACATAGCAGACCTCAACAATCTGGAACTTGTGGCAGCTCACGTTACCGAAGGTTTTATGACGGGCTTGCACAAGAGCCCGTTTCATGGTTTTTCGGCAGAATTTAACGAGCACCGCCTTTACAACAAGGGCGAAAGCACACGTCATATCGATTGGAAACTCTTTGCCCGCACCGACAAACTTTTTGTAAAGCGTTACGAAGAGGAAACCAATTTGCGATGCTATATACTTATTGATACATCGCCATCGATGCGTTACAAAGGCAACGGCGCAAAATTCAATAAGTTAGAGTTTTCGGCGGTGAGCGCTTCGGCTATTATAAATTTGCTCCGCACTCAGCGCGATGCAGTGGCGTTGACTCTCTTTGACCGCAATATCTATTTTTCGAGCGATGCCAAAGTGTCGACGGTGCATGCCAAAATGCTTTTTTCTACACTTCAAAAAACCATAGCAGAGCCCTCCTCTCCTATTGCGCCCGAAACTTCGGGGTCGATAGCACAATGTCTTCACACCATTGCCGAAAGCATTCACAAGCGTTCGATGGTGTTGATTTTTAGCGACATGTTTGATAATGCAAACGAAGAAGAGGTTTTTGCGGGACTTCAACACCTGCGCCATGCCAAGCACGATGTGGTGCTTTTTCATGTGCTCAACCGTGGTGCAGAGCTTGAATTCAACTTTGAAAACCGTCCTTACAAATTTGTAGATATGGAAACTGGCGAAACCGTAGCCCTCAATCCTTTGGAATACAAAGAAACCTACCGAAAACTTTCGTCAGATTTTTGCAACCGTTTAAAACAGCACTGCGGAATATACAATATGGATTACGTAGAAGCCGACATAGCCAAAACTTTTAAAGAGATACTTGCACCATATCTTATCAAGCGGGCTGTGTTGCATTAAACCCCGTACATCTATTATGCTTGCGCACAAATGATGTACGGGGTTACAGAAATACCGTCTTCCAAACGGTAAATGAGTCGTTTGGAAAACGGTATTTTTATTTACTTAATTTTAAACGAGTCGATAAACTTGTTGCTCTCTTTGGTAGAAATTTCTGATTCTTCGGCAATTGTACCAAACTGATAGTAGCGTTTGCCCACAAAGAAAGCACGCATATTGATAACAAGCTTGTCGCGTTTGCCCGAGAACGAAAGACCTTTGTTGCCGTCGAGACGCTCAGACGAAGATTTGTCGATTTTGCTGCCGATGTTTTTCATAAACGATTCGGCTTGAGTTTTAAGAGTAGCCTCCACGTTGGCATCTGTAACAGCACCAGCAGGATAGTCGGAATAACTTAAGAAATAGCTTGCCTTGTCGTTTTTAGAATAAACATACTGAACGTTTTCGATAGTGCCAGCCTTGGTGGTGTAAGAATTTTTGGTAGGACCAGCAGGAGGCATCGGGAAATTGATCGAGAATCTGCCTTCAGCCGACTTGAACGAGTTGTCGTCTTTCGGGTCGTCTTTCTTAGATTTGTCGTCCTTGTTGTCTTTACCTTCATTGTTGTCGGGAGCAGGCTGCACCTTATCATCGGGCTTAGAATTGTTGTCGGTGGTATTGTCCGTAATTTCGGTTTCCTTGCCGTTGGGCTTATTATTGTTGTTGGTGGTAGGAACGCACGATGTAGCTCCTAATAAGGCGGTCACCATTGCCGCATAAATAAGTTTTTTCATCTTTTAGTGTTTTTGAGTTTTGTTTAACAAAGCAAATATATGAATAATTTTGTTACAAGTTACTAAAAAAGACAAAAATTTTTGGTAACTTTGTAAGCCGATTATATGGTATAAAATTTGTTTTTACAACATAGTTAACAACGAAAAATACAACGCTATGAAAAAAATAACATTACTAATGGTTCTTACGGCGGTATTAACTGCTTTATGTTTCAATGCATCTGCCAAAAACGGTATACCCGAAAAAGATGGCAAGCCTGCTACTACCCCTGCATCGCCCACTGACATTACCGACGATGGCGACCCCGAAATTCTTTACTGGTTTTCGATAGGCATTAGGTTAGATGCCAAAAAACGCGACATCGAAATACTCTCTGGCGCATCTAAAATTATGTCCGGCACTAAAAAAGTATTTGAAAAAGCTGTTTGGAAAGGCGTTGGCAGACGTCAGATTGTAATCGGACCCTTCCCCTGCAAGCAGCAAGCCGAAAACGCAACCATCTATTACAAAAAGACCAAAGAAAAAGTTACTGGAGTGCCCGCAGGTCCAAGTCCCCGCGAATTATTTTGGTTTCAAGTATCGTTTAACGAATTAAAACGTATTGGCGCATACGAATTTTCGCACAGCCCCGCTGCCGTTTCGTCGGGAAGTTACGAGCAATTTAAAGACGCTCTCTTTGAGGGTATATCATTTAAGCTTCTTTCGGTTGGACCTTTTGCCAACTACGAAGACGAAAAACTCGGCATCGCTGTTGACGGCAACATCTGGGCAGAGAAAGCAAAATCTATCTACCGCCAAAACGAGTAGAAATACATGAAGACTGGACTATATTTCGGGTCGTTTAACCCGATACACAACGGACATCTGATGCTTGCCAACTACCTTGTGGAGTATGGCGGCATCAGCGAGTTGTGGTTTGTAGTTAGTCCGCAAAACCCTTTTAAACAAAAACTTTCGCTCTTGCCTGACTACCAACGTTTAGAACTTGTGCACAGGGCAATAGATGGTTTTGACAAATTTCGCGCTTGCGATGTGGAGTTTAATATGCCCAAACCATCTTATACTATCGACACTCTTACATATCTGAGCGAAAAATATCCCAAACGCGAGTTTTACCTAATAATGGGTAGCGACAATGTGGCTAATTTTCCTCGATGGAAAAACGCCGACCAAATACTTGCCAATTATCATATTATTGTTTTTCCGCGCAAAGATTGTGCTGTGGGCGAATTAGCCAATCATCCTAATGTAGAGATAGTTGAAACTCCAATTATAGAAATTTCGAGCACTTTTATTCGCGAATCTATCGCCGCTCGCAAAGATGTGCGTTTTTATATGCCGCCAAAAGTTTGGGAATATGTCGACGAGATGAATTTTTATAAGAGATAACCTCTACAACTGCTCATCGCGCGAAGCATCCAACCTTATAAAAATAAACAACAATATTGTAAACGACCACAGCGAACTGCCGCCATAACTAAAAAACGGCAGAGGGATACCTATCACTGGCACCATTCCTATGGTCATACCCACGTTGATGGCAAGGTGAAGAAATAAAATCGACGCCACACAATATCCATAAATGCGCGAAAATGCCGACCGTTGCTGTTCGGCAAGCCACATTATTCTGATTATCAGCGTTAAAAACAATGCAATAATAATAGTTGTACCCACAAAACCCCATTCTTCGCCCACGGTGCAGAATATAAAGTCGGTGGCTTGCTCGGGCACAAAGTTAAATTTGGTTTGCGTTCCTTCCAAAAATCCTTTGCCAGTGAGACCACCCGAACCTATGGCTATCTTGCTCTGCTCTACGTTGTAACCTGTGCCCTGAGGGTCGATTTCTACTCCAAGAAAAACATTGATAAGCGTTTGTTGGTGCTGGGTCATTATGTTGTGAAAAATGTAATCTACCGAAAACATCATTATCAACGAACCCATTAATATAAAGATTGTTACTGCCACAGCCCAATTCTTTTTGACGTAAGCAAAACCAAGGCATAACGCCGACCATACTAAAGCCGAAGCCAGCAAAACCCTATCCAATGGAAATTTGTCGTGCAAAACAAAATGGTTTGTAACCCACATTATGCCAAAAAGCACTACAAGTACGCCTGTACTAATAGCTGTTTCTACAATTCGCTGACGATAAAGGAAATAGCCCAACTCTGCCAATATCAGCAAGCCCGTAATCACCACGGTTAGCGGATAGAGCAATGTGGAGATAAACACTGCAATTACCAACACTATTAAGCCGAGAAAATATCCTGGCAAACCTTCGCGGTACATCACAAAAATCATACTTGCATATACAAGCACCGAACCCATGTCGGGCTGCAAAAGTATTAATCCCGCTGGCAATAAAATTATGGCTACAATTTTGAGCATATTTTTGATACACGGAAAGGTAAGCCGCGAAATGTCGAAGTCGAAACTGCTCATTATCTTGGCAATAGCAAGCGCAGTGGCAAACTTGGCAAACTCGGCTGGCTGAAATTTAATAGAATCTGTAATCACAAACCACGAGCGTGCGCCATTGGTTTTGGTGCCTATTATCAACACCAATACTAATGCTATAATAAACAATCCGTAAACTATATATGCAAAAATAGAGTACGCCCTTGCCTGAAATGCCATTACAATTGTAATAATTGCGTATGCAATACCTATCCACACAAGCTGCTTGCCATATCGTTGCGACATTGATAGTATGCTGCTGTGGCTTTCGTCGTAAACTGCCGAATAGATATTAATCCACCCAAGAATTACCAACACGGTGTAAATCAACACCGTTACCCAATCAATTGATAAAAATATGTTTCCACCTCTGTGTTTCATAGTTTTTTGGCTGCTGCTTTAATTGAGTCTTGTTTCATATTTTGCAAAAGCGGACCAATTAGGTCGGCATCGAGCATACGCTTTTCTACGTCTTTGCGCGAAACCTCGCCTTTGAGATATTTTTCTATCATTAATCCTGCTATTGGTGCGGCGTAAGTGGCTCCGTATCCGCCATTTTCCACATAAACGGCAACTGCAATTTTGGGATTTTCCATAGGTGCAAACGCCTCAAAAATCGAGTGGTCTTTGCCGTGAGGGTTTTGGGCAGTACCTGTTTTGCCACAAACTGCTATACCAGGAACCTGTGCCGAACGTCCCGTACCATATTCGCACACAGCACGCATACCTTGAATTACGGGTTCAAAATGTCGGGGGTCGATGCCGGTGTTTTGATGTTCGGTAAGTCGGTGGGCAATGGTGTCTTGACCTTCGATGTGCTTAACAATGTGAGGAATAACATAATATCCACGGTTGGCAATGGTGGCGCAGGCATTACAAATTTGCAAAGGCGTAAAGCTCAACTCACCCTGACCAATAGAGAGCGAAATAATTGTAAACGCGCTCCAATGCCCTTCGCCATAAAACTTGTTGTAATAATCTTTGGTATAGATAATTCCTTTGTTTTCTTGCGAAAGGTCGCTACCGAGTTTTACGCCAAGGCCAAAGCTCTGCACTCTGCGACGCCAATTAGAATAAGCACTGTCGGCACGGCGGTATTTTTTGTCGCCAATAATTTTGGTAAACTCGTAACAGAAATATGCATTGCACGAGTGCTGAATAGCTGGCACAAGGTCGAGACTTCCTGCATGGTGACACTTAACCACGTGACTACCAATACTAAAACCGCCATTACACGGGAAAGCCGAACTTGGTGTAATAATCCCCTCTTGCAATCCCACAAGAGCGTTGATGGGTTTAAAAGTAGACCCCGGAGGATAGCACGCCATAATAGCGCGGTTAAACATTGGCGTAAAGTTTTCGCGCAGCAACTTAGGATAATTTATAGCCAAATCGCTACCCACCAAAAGGTTAGGATCGTATCCAGGCGAACTTACAAGAGCAAGAATTTCGCCGGTTTCGGGTTCAATTGCCACAATGCTGCCAATTTTGTTGCGCATAAGCTCCTCGCCATACATTTGCAAATCGATATCGAGAGTAGAGGTAATGTTTTTGCCCACAACAGCAGCGGTGTCGTTTTTACCGTCCATGTAACTACCTTGAATACGGTTTCTTACGTCAACAACGTAAATTTTTTGACCCTTTTTGCCGCGCAAAACCTCTTCGTAAGATTTTTCGATACCAGCCACACCGATATAGTCGCCGGGTTTGTAGTAAGGATTAGCCTCGATAAATTTTTGGTCGGCCTCGCGCACATAACCGAGAACATGCGCTGCACCATTATACTCATAGCGACGGGCGGTACGTTCCTGAACGTCAAACCCGATAAACTTATACATTTTTTCTTGCAAATACGAGTAACGCTGTTTGGTAATTTGCTTATGGATAACGCTTTCCTTGTATGGAGCATATTTTACGGCTTTTTGAAACTCTGCCTTAAACGCCTCAACCGATATGCCAAGAATATTGCAGAGGTCAACGGTGTCGAAGGGCGGCACTTTGTTTGGCACAGCCACAAGGTCGTAACTTGATTCGTTGTAAACCAACAACTTGTCGTTACGGTCAAACACCAATCCTCGAGCGGGATAGTCTACCACACGCCTAAACACATTACTCTCTGCCGACATTTTGTACTGCGAATCCAAAACTTGAATGCAGAACAACTTTACCACGTAGGTCAGCATTATAATAATGAATATCAGGCTGATATTATATATCTTATGTGAGTTGTACTGTTTCATTATTTAAGCGACATATAAAAATGGTCCCAAAATTTTGGGTACGATTTGCTAACAGCGTCGGCATCATCAATTTGCACAGGATTAACAGCATTAAGACCCGCAATAGCGAGCGCCATTGCCATACGGTGGTCTTTGTGGCTTGATACTCTTCCGCCGGTGATTTTTCCGCCGGTGATAAGCATATTATCGCTATCTAACTGTATGTTGATGCCCAACTTGCCAAATTCTTCTTGAATAGCAAGTGCGCGGTTGCTCTCTTTGTGTGCAAGGCGGGTTACACCTTTTATAATAGAAACACCATTGCACTGAGCGGCGAGACTTGCAAGCACGGGGAAAAGGTCGGGACTATCGGTGGCATCAAAACGGAATGCATTCAACTCACGTTTTTTTACCACAACTTTTTCAGTGTCGATTTCGATATGTGCGCCGCAATTCATCAGCACGTTGATAATGGCTTTGTCGGCTTGAAGCGAAGCGGGATTAAGACCGTAAATAGTTGCGCTTCCGGCTGTTGCACCGGCAATTAAATGTCCCGACGCGCTACTCCAATCGCCCTCCACGGTATAGTTGATACCATGATACTTTTGTCCGCCCTTGATGCCGAATGTCTGATAGTTGTAGTTGGTGATTTCACCGCCAAAACGTTTGATAATATCCAAAGTCATATCCACGTATGGCGTACTTTTGAGATTTTTTACACGGATGATAGAATCTTTTTCGGCTAAGGGTAAGGCAGTTAGCAAACCAGTAAGAAACTGCGAACTTTCGCTGCCGTCAATTTCGGTTTCGCCGCCAGTGAGTTTACCCGAAATTGTGATTGGAATATATCCGTTGGTAGTTTTCACCTTTGCACCAAGGTCGGCAAGCGGTTTTTCCATCATAAGCATAGGACGTTTGAGCAATGTGCCGTAGCCACCAATGGTGATATTAGTTCCAAAAAGGCAGCACACCGGCGTAAAAAGCCTGAGCCCCAAGCCCGCCTCGCCTACCGAAAGATTGGTTTCGGTAATGGTGTTGAATGTTTTGATTTCCACACGGTCGGTGCTGTTTTGCACGCTACAACCAAGTTTGTGGGCTATTTCGATTATAGCCAGCGAGTCGTTGCTAAAATCTGGATTGTGCAACACAGTTTTGCCATCGGCGAGAATTGCCAATGCCACAGCACGTTGCATATAACTTTTTGACGACGGGATGGTAAAATCCGCGTTATATTCCGAATGTTCTACTAATTTGTTCATAAACCTTTTGAGCAATTTGTTCTGTTTTTAAATTTTCTACGCTCACCACGGCGTAAGCGCACGAAGCATAGAATGGAATTCGCTCCGAAAGCATTGTTTCGGCGGCTTTGAGAGGGTTGTCGCACTGCAACAGCGGACGGTTTGAAATATCCAATCCATCTATGCAGTAACGCGCTGTGGCATAAAGCCATATCGTTACAAAATCGTTTCGCAATATCTCTTGGTTAACGGCATTTTTTACTGTGCCGCCTCCGCACGAGAGTATTATATTTTGTTCGCCGGCATAGCAACGGAGCATGTCGGTTTCTATTTTTCTAAAATAATCTTCACCTTTGGTCTTGAAAATTTCGGTAATTTTCATACCTTCCTGAGCCTCAATCTCATCGTCCATATCTACAAAACGATAGCCAGTGAGTTTGGCGAGAATTTTTCCCGAAGTGGTTTTGCCCACACCCATAAATCCTGTCAGGGCAATTCGTTTACTATATTTAAAGGTGTAGTTTTGCAAAGCCTGATACATTGTATCGGCAGTGGTGGAGCTACCAGTAAAAGTTTCAAAAGCCGGAACAGCTTGATTTACAAGCCAATCTTTACCCGACAGAAACTTAAAACCAATTTTATTAATAAAAGGTTCAAAAATCGAATCCTTGTAGTTAGCATCCAAAATCAAGCAATCTTTTGTCAGCAATTCGGGATCAAAAACCTTAACGCCCGAAGGCAGTGCTTGAACTATTATTTTGTAATTAACTATAAGGTTTTCAATATTTTGCAATGGCTCTACCATTACGCCGAAACTTTCTTGCAATTTATGTAATGCCTCTTGATTTCTTGCAGCCACAGTTACCTTTAAACCAAGATTCTGACCTGCAATAATCACCCCCTGAGTGGCACCTCCGCTACCCACAACAAGCATTTTCCCATCTTTAAGAAATTCGGGATAACGCTTCAAGCATATTTCTACGCCAGTGATATCTGTATTGTCGCCACAGAGAACACCGTTTTTGGGATAAACGCAATTAACTGCACCCGCTTTTTTAGCATTATCAGTCAATTTATCGAGAAAAGGAATAACATCTTGCTTAAAGGGCGCGGTAACGTTCATACCCTTCATTTCAAGGAGCTTAAATACCTTAATGGCTTCTTCGGCAGAATTAGCCGGAAGTCTTAAATATCTGTATTGTAAGTTGTTGGCTTTGATAGCACCATTCATTAGCACAGGACTTAGGCTGTGCAATACTGGATTTCCCGTTACTGCCAATATGTTGGTTTGCATTTTTCTAATTTTTTTGTGCAAAATTGCAAAAAAAACTTGCTAAATAAAAATATTTTCTAATCTTTGCATAATATTTTATTACAGAAAGATGAACATCTTTATTTTTGGATCGGGAAATGTGGCATGGAGCCTTGTTCCAGCGTTGAAAAAGGCGGGACACAATGTTGTAGGCGTGTATGGACGCACAGCCTCCAACGTACGCGAACTGTGCAACCGCTTTTCGGTAGTGCCGGTATTAGAGTTGGAAAAGATTACTCCATACGCCGATATTTATTTTATTGTTACCGCCGACAATGGCATTGTTTCTGCCGCTTCTGCACTCAAAACCAATCATATAGTGCTTCATACAAGCGGCACTACCGACATTAATGTGCTTAAACGTTTTTTCAAAAAATGCGGTGTAATTTACCCCATACAAACGTTTTCAAAAAGCGTAAATGTAGACTTTGCCCATGTGCCGTTGCTGATAGAGAGTAGCGACGAAATTACAGCTCAAAAAATAAAGATGTTAGCCGATTCGCTTTCTACCGATGTGAGAGAAATGACCTCGGCGCAAAGACGTATTCTGCACCTTAGCGCAGTGTTTGCCTGCAATTTTACCAACCATGTAATTGCCGCATCTAAAATGCTTATGGCTAAGGAAGATGTGGATTATGCACTTCTGGAACCGCTCATCCACGAAACCATACGCAAGGCGTTAGAAAACGACCCTATACTGTGCCAAAGCGGCCCTGCGGTGCGCAACGATACACGCATTCTCAACTATCATCTCGAAATGCTAAACCAATATCCCACATTAAAAAAAATCTACAGTTACATAAGCGAAAGTATATCAGAGTTTTCAAAAACATATCCCGATGGAATTGCGGGTATAGAACCTAAAAATAAAGACAATGAAAGCATTTTTTAAAGTTATAAGAGTAAAAAACCTATTGATGATAGCATTATTGCAAGTGCTTATCAACGTGTGCCTTGTGCGCCCGATACTTATGCTTTACGAACTTGAACCCACTTTTACCGTGCTCGATTTCATATTTCTAACTGCTGCCACGGTGATGATAGCTGCGGGTGGTTACATTATCAACGATTATTTCGACACAAAATCCGACATGATCAACCGTCCCGACAATGTGGTGGTAGGCACAGATGTTAGCCGAGGCAACGCTCTTGCCTGGCATCTTGGACTCAATATCGTTGCCTGCATACTTGGCGCAATGGTTTCGCTGCGTATCGGGGTGTGGGTGTTTGCATTTTTCTTTCCCTTTGTGTCGGGATTGCTGTGGTTTTATTCCTCCACCTACAAAAAAATGTTTTTGCTCGGCAATGTGATTGTGGCTTTGCTTACGGGATTGATTCCGCTGTTGCCTGTGGCATACGAAATTCCAGGTCAGATTGCTACCGATAATGTAATGATTGTCAACGGAGTATACGACCTCAACCTTTTGTTCTATTGGGCAGGTGCATTTGGCATATTTGCTTTTGTAACAACAATTTACCGCGAAATAATCAAAGACATCGAAGATATTGATGGCGACCGCGAAATTGGCCGCAGCACTGTGCCGGTGGTTATCGGCGTAATGGCTTCAAAAATTGTTATTGTAGTGCTAATAGCCTGCACAATAGCAGCTTTGGTAGTGGTTTGGCACAAATTTCTTTGCGATACTATTTCGGCTATTTATTTTGGGGTAATGCTTATACTGCCGCTTATATTTTTGGCTTACAAAGTGTTGACAATGAAAGAAAAAAAGCAGTATCATTTTGCATCCAACTTTGCCAAACTGATAATGTTGGCGGGCATACTCTTTTTGTTGGTGGTAAGATATAATTTTATGTCGGTATTTGAAGATTAAATATCTTTATAATCAGGAATATCCTGAATAAATTGATAACTACCGTCGTTGCCAATTCTTACGCAATAGGTATCTATTCCGTTGGTTACCATTAATATACGTGCATTAAAATGAATATTATAACGGGCTATTTGGTCGAACGTGCTTTGCGAAATTTTTACTTCGGGAGCTTTACATTCTACCAAAGCCACCGCATCAGCATTGCGATTGTAGATAACAATATCGCTTCGTTTAACGGTGTTGAATAGTTTTAACCCGTTTTCGGTGCGCATAAGACTTTGCGGATAGTGCTTATAATCAATAAGGAAATGCACAAAATGCTGCCGCACCCACTCTTCGGGCGTAAGCACTAAATATTTTTTTCGTATAATGTCAAAAATGTATTTATTTTGTAAACCGTTTTTTATTGAAATATTACACGGCGGTAAGTTAATTTTTTGCATATCTTTGTGGAAATAAAACAAGGCGAAACTAATAAAAAAATTTGAAACATGAGAACCAAAGAAGAAATTGTAAACAATTGGCTGCCCCGATACACCGGGCGCGAACTCGAAAATTTCGACAAGCATATACTGCTTACCAACTTTCAGCACTATGTGGAACTATTTGCCAACAAGTACAACGTGCCTATCTTGGGCGACGACAAAAACATGCCTAACGCATCGGCAGAGGGTATCACTATCATCAATTTTGGAATGGGAAGCCCAAACGCTGCCACCATTATGGACTTGCTGAGCGCGGTTCGTCCCGAGGCTGTGCTGTTTCTGGGCAAATGCGGCGGATTAAAGCGTATCAATCAGTTAGGCGACCTAATTCTGCCAATTGCCGCTATCCGTGGCGAGGGTACAAGCAATGCATATCTCCCGCCCGAAGTGCCTGCATTACCTGCGTTCAACCTTCAACGTGCAGTTTCGGCAATGGTGCGCGACACCGGCCGCGACTATTGGACAGGCACTGTATACACCACCAACCGCCGCGTGTGGGAATGGGACGACGATTTTAAAGAATATCTCCGCACAATACGCACTATGGCTGTGGATATGGAAACCGCAACTCTATTTACCGTTGGGTTCAAAAACCAGATTCCCACTGGCGCTCTGCTATTGGTATCCGACCAGCCTATGATTTCGTCGGGCGTAAAAACTCGCGAATCAGACAACAAGGTTACTCACGATTATGTAGACCAGCACCTCGAAATAGGCATCAAGTCGCTCAAAGAAATTATCAACAATTGCCAGAGTGTTAAACACTTGCGCTTTTAAAACATTGCAAAATGGCGGCATCTACATACGAAGGCATAATGGCAGACCTCAAAGCCAAAAAATATGCGCCCATCTACCTTTTGCAGGGCGATGAGCCATATTTTATTGACCAAATTGCGGCGTATATCGAAAAAAATGTCCTCACCGACGACGAAAAAACTTTTAATCAAACCATAGTTTACGGTAAGGATACCGATGTTGCAAACTTAGACAATCTGTCGAAGAGGTTTCCTATGATGGCTGAGCATCAGGTGGTGATAGTAAAAGAGGCGCAAGATTTAAAAAAAATCGAAGACCTTGTATTTTATGTACAAAAGCCTCAAAAAACCACCATTCTTGTGCTGTGTCATAAATACAAAGAATTAGACAAGCGCAAAAAACTTGCCTCTGCTATCGAAAAAACAGGTGTGCTTTTTACCTCTAAAAAACTATACGACAATAAGATACCGTCGTGGGCAGAGGGCTACATCAAAGACAAAGGCTACACCATCGACCCCGTTGCGCTGCGCCTTCTTACCGATTATCTTGGCAACGACCTTTCTAAAATTGCCAACGAGATAGACAAACTCGCCATTGCATTGCCAGCTGGCACAAAAATTTCGCCCGCCAACATTCAAGACAATATCGGCATAAGCAAAGATTACAACAATTTTGAATTGCAAAATGCCATTGGCACAGGCGATGTGCTCAAAGCCGCCCGTATTGTAGACCATTTTTCTAAAAATCAGAAAGACAACCCACTTGTGCTCACTATCACCGCATTATACGGATATTTTTGCAAACTATTGATTTTCAATCAGCATATCCGCGACGATTCGCGCACTCAAGCGGCGGCACTTGGCTGCAATCCATTCTTTTTAAAAGATTATCAGGCGGCTCAAAAACGATTTCCCGCACCAAAAGTGATAAAGGCAATATCGCTGCTCCGCGAATACGACCTAAAAAGCAAAGGAGTGGGCAACGCTACCACCGATCCAGGGGCACTTTTGCAAGAGTTGGTGTACAAAATTATGCACTAAAAAAATTTTTTTATAAAAAAATTTGCAAATGGTGTATTTGTTGCATAACTTTATATGCCGATTTAGTTCGCTAAAAAGGCTATTTATTTGAAAACCAATTAATAAAGAAAAATAAGATGAAATCCGGCTTTCATTTTACAGTAAAACTCAAATTGATATTAGGCTTCGGCACCTTGGGCGTGCTGATACTTGTAATGTATTACATGCTCCACAGCAGCCAACAGAAAAACAGCGATATGCTTACCGACAATATTACGGTAAAATATCCTTCTTTGGTGTATACCGAAAAACTCAAAGACCTTATCGAACAAACTCACAGTTTGGTTCTTAGGTGGACTTTGCAAGCAGATTCGCTGCCCGCAGCCAAAAAAGTTAGCAACGAAATTGATGCCTGCCACGGTATTCAGTTAGACTCGCTCGAAAAACAAATTAGCAACTTTGTGTCGCACGACCTTTGGGGCGATTCTGAACGCGACTTATATTATTTAACTATCCAAAACATCGACACGCTATTTAATATGCACCAAGATTTTATGGATAATTATTCTAAAGCAAAGGCAGAAAATAATCAAGCTGACGAAATTGCTCTTCGCAACGAATTGCTCGAAGGTCGCATTGCGGTAGCGTTTAAGTCGGTATTTTTTCAAGCCACCAAGTTGTCTAATTCGTTTTACAATTTATCGTCGCAAAACCTTGAACACATAGAGGCAAATATCGAAGATGCTACAAAATCTTTACGAATTTGGATTCTAATTTTCATCATAGTATTAGCGTTGATAGGCTTTAACATGAGCCATCAAATGATATCCGCCATATCATCTGTAAAAGGCATTATCAACAAGATTAGCCGAGGTATATTGCCCGAAGTGTCGAGAGCCGGACGCAACGACGAAATTGGCGATATGATTGATTCTCTGCAAGTGCTTATCACCAACCTCAAAGAAACTTCGCAATTTGCAATCAAGATTGGTGAAGGTGATTTTACCACCGAATTTAAACCCAAAAGTAAACACGACGTGCTTGCCAACTCACTGCTTGTGATGCGCGACAACCTTATTAAAGCCGAAAAAGACGCCGAACAGCGAAAGAACGAAAACGCTCAACGCAACTGGGCATCGCAGGGTCTTGCCGAATTCAACGAACTTTTGCGTAATGTGGGCGACGATATGCAGATACTTTCTAACAAAGTTATCGAAAAACTCGTCCGCTACCTTGATGCAAATATGGGCGGTATATATATTGTTGACGATAGCGATAAGGATGATATTCACCTTGATCTTACGGCTTTCTACGCCTACGACCGTCTTAAATATGCCAAACAGCGTATCGAAATCGGAGAAAACCTTATCGGACAGTGTTTTCGCGAAAACGAAACTGTTTATCTTACCGACCTTCCCAAAGGCTACGTACACATCAGCAGCGGCTTAGGCGAGGCCGACCCAACATGTTTGGTAATCGTTCCACTCAAAGTCAACGCCGAAACATTTGGTATTGTTGAGCTTGCATCGTTCCGCGTAATCGAAAAATACCAAGTAGAGTTTATCGAAAAAATCGGCGAAACCATTGCTGCCACAATCGCCAACGTTAAGATTAACATGAACACAGCCAAACTGCTTGAAGAATCGTCAGAAAAATCAGAACGACTTGCACAGCAAGAGGCCGAAGTGCACAAAAATATTGAAAACCTCAAGGCTCAAATTGAGAACCTTCAGGAAATTAACAAAAACGAACTTGTTAAATATCAAAAACTTCACGACGATTACGAAAACCAAGCCGAAACTTCGCAATCTACCATCCAAAAACTTACCGAAAAAGCCGAGCAGTCGCGTCAGGCTCTCCGCAAGATGGAATTTATGCTCAACAATTCGGCAGGATATTACGAACTTGATGCCCAAGGCTACTTTGTAACCGCCAACAACCGTTTCCTCGGCGGCATTGAAATGCTTATCGGCGACATCGAAGCCAAAGATATCCGCAGCTTTTTGGTTGAAAAAGAAGAAGTTGATAAATTTAACACAATAATCGAACACCTTAGCCAAGGTCTTGTTCATGCGCAGATAAACCACTACAAATTTAATGGTAAAGAGTTCTATCTCAACGAAATATACACTCCCACCCGCGACGAGCAAAACGTTCTCAAATCTGTTATGGTAATATCAAAAAACATTACAGATCAAATTATGCACGTAAAAGATCTTGAACGTCAAATTGGCGAACTCAAAAACGAAAACGAGTTTCTCAAAACCAAGTCTCAACAAAAATGAAAACTTATCCATTGATGATACTGTTTGCCTCGGCTGTTTTATCGGCCTCGGCTCAAGACGAGTACATTATACGCTACTACGAAAAAACCGAAATCAAAGAAAGCGAAGGCCAGTTTAAAAACGGACACCCCGACGGACGGTGGAAATACTATACCCCAAGCGGCAAACTAAACAAAGAGATCGACTACTACATGGGCGCAGTAAACGGCAGAATGGCTTATTACTACGAAAACGGCAATCTCAAAAGCGAAGGGTTTGTGTATATGAGCAAGGCTCAGGGACTATACAGCGAATTTAATATCGACGGAACTCCTAAAGTTACAGGCAAATATCTCGACAGCAAAAAAGATTCTATCTGGAATTATTACAACATCAACGGTTCGCTAATTCTTGTAGAAAAATGCACTGCTGGCGATTGTATTGTGCAAAGCGCCTACACCAACGCCGGAAAACCTACTGTAGAAAACGGCAATGGAACATATATCACCTATTATGCCGACGAAAAAACTATCAAAGAACAAGGCAATTACAAAAACGGTGTAAAAGATGGATTGTGGAAAACATTCTTTAACAACGGTAAAATTGCCACACAAAAAACTTACAAAGACGGCAAACCCACTGGCACATCTTACTCTTATTACGAAGACGGCAAAAAACGTAGCGTAGAGAATATCGAAAACGGCATTGTTTCGTTTTGGTATCAAAATGGCAAAAAACAGAGCGAAGGCCGCATGAAAGATAATCTACGCGATAGTGTCTGGACTTTTTGGAACGAGGACGGGGCAGTTACCTCATCGGGACTATACCGCAAAGGACTTAAAGAAGGTCTGCACAAAGGTTTTTTCCCCGACGGTCGCAAAGAGTCGGACATAAATTATTCTGCCGGCAAAAAAAACGGTCATGCTATCTGGTATCGTACAGACACAACAGCCGCCGACAAAACCACAATTGTAAAGCACTTTGAAGGCGATTTTGACAACGACGTTCAAACTGGACATTGGATCTATTACCAAATAGACGGACAAAAAGGTAACGAAGGCGACTATGCCAACAACAAAATGACTGGATTGTGGACATGGTATTTTGATAACGGAAAAACTTGGAAAACAGCAGTTTACAGCAATGGAGAAAAAAACGGGCCTTACCTTGTAAACTACGAAAACGGAAAAGTTTTTTACCGAGGCATTTTTGTAAACAACAAAGAAGAAGGCTTTTGGGAACGTTTTTACGAAAACGGCAAACGCGAAATGAACGGAGCATTCCACAACGGCATGATGGACAGCACTTGGAACGCATGGTTCGACAACGGCGTACCCCGCTACACTATTAATTATAAAAACAATCTCAAAGACGGCGTTGTTACCTACTACGACGAAACGGGCAAAAAAACAATGATAGAATCGTACAAAGATGGTCTTCACCACGGACGCTTTATTGAATACAACGAAATTGGCACCCCCGTAATCGAAGGTCAGTACGTTGACGACAAAAAAGACGGAGTTTGGTTTTACCGCCAAGGTGATGGCAAAGTGCTCCGTCGCGAAGAATACAAAGCCGGACGTCCATTTGGCACATGGACAGAATTTTATCCCAATGGTCGCCCACAAGCCGAAAAAAACTACAACAAAAACGGTGTGCTCGAAGGCAAATTTGCCAAATACGATCGCAGCGGACAAACCACCTACGAAGCAGTTTACAGCAATGGAAAACTTGCCAAAGTGGTGTACCAAATGGGTGGAGGAATGTAATCAAAATCAAAAAACAATATGGAAGAAAAGAAGTCATCTTACAAATGGAAATTCTCCAAGATAGGCGGCGTTACCCGTGTGAGCATCGAATCGGGCGACGATATTGCTCATTTGGACGAACTTGACGAAAAAATGTGGACGGTGCTCAGCTGCCCAACATCGGGTTTGGAGTTCGACGACAAGACCCTTGAAATGATCGACGCCGACAAAGACGGCAAAATAAGAGTGCCCGACGTGGTAACCACCGCAAAATGGATTACCAACGTGATTACCGACAACAATCTGCTGCTAAAACACA
>JAEEGL012957339.1_pt1 | contig 21689 bp, 20 predicted proteins | sample 9134231 | NCBI WGS metagenome assembly JAEEGL01 (sample SAMN16246548, study PRJNA631951) | gut metagenome | biome: gut microbiome; feature: rumen; material: fiber-attached | host: Bos | place: Iran: Karaj | collected 2018-10
GTTTCTGCCGCTGGGCTATGCGGTCCGCTAGCAGCGCATCTGCCCCGACGTACAGGACTATGGCTGCTACTGAGTTCCGTATTATGCGCCGGTCTTCTGGCTTTGACAGATATTGCAATCCTCTCTGTCATTCTGATCGTGCTTCTTTCCGCGCTGTGCGCACTGTTCATGCCACTGGCCGGCGCACTTGAGAACAGCCTTATCACTACCGCAGACCGTGCCACCGCCCTCAGTCTCAACGCAATGATCGGTGACAGTCTCGTCGTGCTGCTCGATCTTGGACTGGGCCGTGCCGCAGACACTTCTCTTCCGCTTGCGCTGGCCCTGAGCGCATTTTGCTGCCTGCTCGCAGCGGTACTGTTCGCAGGCGTTCCGCTTAAGGAAAGCATGTCTGCCACAAAGTAAAAGGAACCAACGAAAAAACAGACGCTCCTGATCATCCGTTTTTTCGGAAGGTCGGGAGCGTAATGCTGTTATCAGGATTACCTGTGCTATTTGACCTCTTCCAGAATTCCCTGGAGTGCTGTCAGATGGGTATACAGCAGTTCACGGATTTCAAGCACAGAGACTGTATTGGTCTGGAGAATGCTGAAATAGGAATCGATATCTTCATAAAGGCCCCGGAGCGCCACCTCAGGCACAATACGTCCGGCTTCTCCGTAAAGCTGCACGGCAACATTGTTTAGCTGATCCATGGCATAAATACCTGAACGGATTCCTGCCAAGCTGGAAGCAGTATTGGACTGGACCGAGCTGGACAGCTTCTGAGCCAGGCTACGCGTATCGGCACAGCAGCTGCGAATACGTGATACCAGCTGTGTGCGGGTCGTTGTGCGGAAGGACGCAGCTCGTCCGTACATCACGCCAAAGGCGATGCATGCAATGATCACAAGCACCAGCAAAACTGCCAGGAGCCGCACGCGTGCCCGCAGATTGCCTGTATTTTGTCGCATCTGTTGCGAATAATGGTACATTGTCTCCTCCTTGGGATCGTGGAATCTGAACGCGACGTCAGTATACCATATTTCATCTTTTCCGTAAAGGCGGCACGCTTTCAGCGTATTCCTTTACAATTTGTTCACCAATGCTGCGTATGGTCCGTGCTATAATAGCATGGAATCTTATCGAAGGAGGAGACGTCTGTGATCACTCTGACTGGCATTACCAAGCGTTACGGCAGCACTGTCGCACTCAGCGATGTCAGTTTTACTGCGCGTCAGGGCGAAGTCCTTGGACTGCTGGGTCAGAACGGCGCAGGAAAAACAACCGCCCTCAACATCATCACAGGCTGTCTGGCTCCGTCTGCCGGAAGCGTCACCGTCGGAGGTCACGATCTGATCCGTGAACCGCGCCAGGCGCGGCGTTTGATTGGGTATCTGCCTGAAGTTCCGCCTCTGTATGACGAAATGACCGTTCGTTCCTACCTGCGTTTTGCCTGTGAGTTGAAACTGGTACTGCCTGCTGATATCCCCGCACATTTGGAAGAGATCGCTGCACGCACCGGCTTAGAGCAGATGCTCGGACGGCGCATCGGCAATCTCAGTAAAGGTTACCGCCAGCGCGTAGGCCTTGCTCAGGCACTGTGCGGCGATCCCGAAGTCCTGATCCTTGACGAACCAACAAGTGGTCTTGACCCGCGACAGACCGCCGAATTCCGTGAAACACTGCGTGAGCAGGCAAACGGTCGCACGGTGCTGTTCAGTTCTCATATACTTAGCGAAGTCCAGGCTCTTTGTGACCGGGTCATCATCCTGCACCACGGGAAGATCGTTCTTGACGGCGATCTGAAACAGCTACAGAGCGGAGGCGCTCTCAGGCTACGTGCCGACATCCAGGGCGATGCAAAAGTACTGCTTCCTGCACTGCGCAGTCTGGCAGGTATCCGGCGCGTGACACGGCTGCCGGATGAAGGCGATACTTTATCCGTGCTCCTTGAATGCACACAGGACGGATGTCCCCAGCGCACCCTGTTTACCCTTCTGAGCGGGCTGAATGCACCTCTGCTGCGCCTGCAGCCGGTGGAAAGTTCGCTGGAAGAAGTTTTCCTTAAAATCACTTCGGAGGGCTGACTGCAATGCGTGCTATCTATAAGCGGGAACTGCAGTCCTTTTTCTGCACACCGCATGCCTACGTGTTCACAGGCGTTTTCCTGCTATTAGGAAGCGTCTTTTTCGCCGTAGGCAATCTGGCCGCGCATAGCAGCGACCTCAATGGCTTTTTGTGGAACGCGGGCTATCTCTGGATGCTGCTGACTCCGATACTGACCATGCACGTATATGCCGGCGAGCGCCGTGCGCACACCGACCGTCTGCTTTTCTCCTCCCCTGTTTCGCTGTGGGGTGTCGCATTAGGGAAATACCTGGCTGCCATTACCGTGCTCGGGCTGACAGTGCTCCTGTCTCTGATCTATGCAGGCCTGATTGCCATTTACAGCCATTTGTATCCAGGAGAAGCACTGTGCGGATATCTGGGCTTTGCCTTACAGGGATCTGCTTTTGTCGCTATCGATCTGTATGTTTCCGCCCGTTCCCGTACACCTGTAACTGCTGCGGTATGGGCTTTCGGTATAAACCTGCTGTTGTGGCTGGCTGATGTACTTAGCAGCGCCGTCAGTTCGGAACTGCTGCAGAGCGCGCTCGCATTCATCAGTCCGTACCAGCGGTGTGCTCCGTTCCGTTCCGGTCAGCTGAGTGCTGCGAATACTCTTTATTTCATTGCCGTTTCAGCATTGATGCTGTTTTTGACTGTACGCACGCTAGATGCGCGCCGCTGGAGGGAAGCATGAAAAAGCCGAACCATGCGCGGCGCAGTGCCGCAAGTCTGCTCTTGAGTCTGCTAGCAGCGGTTGTATGTATTGCCGCTGTTGGCGCAGCTGACGCGCTGGAAAGCCGTTATGCCCTGCGTGCAGATCTAAGCTTCAACAGCGTGACCACGCAAAGCGAAGCCACGCGCAATGTGCTTTCACGGCTTACCCGCGATGTGCATGCTTATGCCGTATTCTCAGAGGGCAATGAGCTGACCGACCTGAGTGCCCTACTTGACCGTTATCAAGCTTCTTCTCCGTATTTCAGCTGGTCACGTGAAAGTCTGTCACGGAATCCGCTGCTTCTGCAGTGGGTATCAGATAATCTGGGCGATTCTGCGGTCACAACTGATTGCCTGGTCATCCGGTGTGAAGAGACTGGCCGGATACGCATACTGACCTGGGCTGATTATGTTGCCTTTGGGTATAATCCCGAAAGCGGTCAGTATAAGTTTACAGGCCTGACTTACGAAAAAAGCCTGACCAGCGCTATCCTGGCCGTGACATCGGATGAGCTGCCGAGCGTACAATTACTGACTGGCCACGGTGAACTGACACAGGAAGAGACCACTGCTTTGGAAAGCCGCCTTGCTGATGCCAATTACGAATGCATGCGCATAGACCTGCGCCGCGGTGATATGCTGGATGAAGATGCTCCGCTGCTGATCCTTTCTACCACGTCCGCCGTAAGCGATACTGAGCTGAATCAGCTGCTCGCATTCGTACAGAACGGAGGCAGTCTATTCGTCACAGTGGACCTGACCGACCCGGATCAGCTGCCCAACCTGTATGCTCTCTACCGCCTGTATGGCGTGGAGCCGCTTCCCGGAATCATCGTTGCAGACTCAAACGACCGCGCTTCCTATTATTCCGATCCAGTTGAGCTTACCCCGATTATGAACGGCACAGACGTAACGCAGCCGCTGATTGCCGCTGAAGCCGACTTTATCATCCTGGCTCCGGCCCGTGCACTGTCATTGATAGATAACGGCAGCGTCAGCCTGCTTCGGCAGGTAGTGCTCGAAAGCGGTGAAAGTGCCTATCGCCGTGTGCCTAAAGACGGCAGCATCGACCTGAACCAGCAGCCGGATGATCAGACTGGTCCCTTCGCGCTAGCTGTTCTGTGTGACCGCGGCTTTGATGACGGGACTCGTTCCCGTGCGTTCTTCATAGGCAATTCGACCGCTTTCACAAATGAACAGGTATATAGTTTGTCTTATAGTAACGAACTGCTGCTGCAGGTAATGCAGGTGCTGCGGGGCAGTGATGATCTGGATCTGTCCATACTGCCGCGTGACGCAGTCCGGCCGGCTCTTAACGATCGGGGCAGTTTGATGCCTGTGCTTTTGTTGACAGTACCGCCGCTGCTTGTGGCTGTACTGGCCGTGGCTGTACTTCAGCCGCGCAAATACCTGTGAGTCCCGTACGCCGCCGCGCTGTAGGTGCGGAAAAGAAAAAAAGGCGCACGCTGTGGCTTCTGCTACCGCTGCTGACTGTGATGTTTGTCGGCGGTTGGCTTTTGCTACACAATGCGCCTGTTTCTTTGCCTGAAGTCGTGCCTTCGCAAAGTGTAACCTTAAGCAACCGTGCATCCGAAGAAGTAATATCTATTACCATCACAGGTCCGTATGATACACCCTATACTCTTCAGCGAGACATAGATGGCGTCTGGGAGATAAAAGGCTATCCAAGCTTTGCTTTTCGTCAGACTATGCTGGACGCCATGGTCGATAATGCTGCCGTAATCATTACAGACGACACGATCGGCAGACTGAGCGAGCATTCCGATTGGCATACTGACGATTTTGGGCTTCAGGATGGATGCCTGCGTGTGGAAGTAGCTTATTCCGACGGCAGTCATTTGGCCTTCCGTCTGGGTGATCCTGTGCCTGAGGAAACACCCGGTTATTTCTTTATGCTGGAAGGCGATGACCGTATCTTCACAATGTCTACCGATGTGTTTGAAGCATATGCCAACACGCGTATGGCCTTGCATACGGTCAGCGAACCTGCCCTGAAGGGCGATCTTATTGACCGCATTACATTCTCAGGACGGGATCCTTTCATCCTGGAACGCAGCAGCGATGGCTGGTATCTGACGGATCCTGTCGTCTATCCGTTGGCAGCCAGTGCTGTTGATTCATTGCTGGACAAGCTCGAGGGCGTACGCTTTGCGCAGTATGTAGGACTCGCTGAGGACTGTGACCTGGCCTCCCTGGGTCTGGATCCGGCCGAGCGAATACTGACCCTGGATATTGCCGAGAGTACGGTGACCGGCTATGATGCCGACAGCCAGGTAACAGGCAGCACTGTTCTCCCGGCCTATCAGCTGGAACTCTCCGTCGGGAATGAAGAGAGTGAGATCGTATTTTACTGTCTCTACCGCGGTGTGGTAAACAAAGCAACCTCCTTCTCTGCAGGCTTTCTGCGCACGCAGGACTGGAACAGCCTGTTGCTGGCCGCGCCTTTCAATTCAGACATCGGTGAAATAAATAGCCTGACCTGGTCGCAGGATGCACAGGCCTGGGTATATAACCTTTCCTTCAGTGAGCGAATATTGCCAAACAATGAGCTGGAACGCGATGAAAATGGCAATGTGATTTATGATGTAAACGTCAGCTGCAACGGGCAGGAGACAGACAGCGAAGCCTTTGCTGCAGCTTATGGCCGTCTCTGTGCTCTGCGCACGGAAGACCGGCTTCCTGTGGATTATTCCTTGCCGCAGGGCGAGCCGCTGCTGATGGTGGAAATCATGCGAAATGATGGCAAACAGCGCACAATCACGCTGTGGCCTCTAGATGCTCTGCATGATGCTGTTGCAGTGAACGGCGTTGCTCTCTTCCGTGTGGAAAAAGGTTGGGCTGACAGCATCAACTGGCCATAAATACCATAAAACAAATACATTTTTTATTGCACAGCATACGGCTTTCCGCTATAATAATGGGGAATTTTTGTTATCCGGAGGCCCTTATGTTCAGACGCGCTGTGCTGCTGCTGTTGCTCCTGCTGCTGCTTCTGCCTGCTGCTGTGTTTGCAGAAGAAGGCAGCAGTGATGTTATATATGCCTATTTCCGTGACGCACGCTGGCTGCGCACGGAACCTGCGCCTGGCACACCTACGGTAGCCAATGTTCCCGAGCGCACAATGCTGCGTCTGGAGCCCGTCGACGACAAGTATGCCTATACCACCTACAAAGGTGCTCCGGGATACATCTACTACAAGGACTATGTAACCGTGAAATATACGGACCCGCACGGCCCTGATGCAGTTACTGTCGAGGGATTCTTTGGTGCGCCCGTCTATATGCGGCAATCTCCGCTGAAAAACGCTTCGCTGGTAGCCCTTCTGCCCACTGATGAACGTTTCCAGATCACCTTTGTCACGGATGAATACGCCTATATTGTCTATGAAGGACAGGAAGGATATGTCTATATCGCGGACTTCGTACAGATGGAGTATGCCCGCGGCACTGTGGAGCCCTACATCGCGTATGTGGATGAAGAAACGCCCGCCATGGCGACGCCTTATTACGGAGCCGTCACAGGCGCTGTCCTGACCCCCTATACCCCCATCACAGTCGATGGATACGACGGCGACCATGTAACCATTCTCTACGAAGGCCAGCGCCTGTACGCAATGGCAGAGGATCTTACCCGTCTGAGTGACGACCTTCCAATCGACAGCTTTTCAGCAGTCATTGCCGCCAAGGCAGATATTTACGGCTGTCCGCTTGAGCACGCTCCTGTATCCGGCTCGTTTGCCAAGGGCAGTAAGGTCACGGTATATGGTCTACATGGCCAGTTCGTCCATGTTACCGACGGCACAACCAGCGGCTATATCCTTTTCAAGCGCCTGCAGGACAGCAAGGAAGTCAGTGCTGCCAGGAAACTGATGGAACAGGAACAGGAACGACTTGCGCAGCAACGTTTCCTCAACATCGCATTCTCCATGCTGGAAGAAGGCAATCCCATACTTGAAGCACACAATGCCATGGGCGGAGATGCCGTAGCGCGTTTCCATTATGGATGCCCCTATTTATGGGCCGGTATGCATGAAAGCAGCCTGCTTCGTGCACGTCATCCTTCCTCCAACAGTAATTATTATTTCACTGATAAGCTGTATCTGGGCGGTTTTGACTGTATAGGATACGCACGCTGGGTACATGCTCAGACCGGCATGAAGAAGCTTCCCGCAATCTCTGATTCTCGTTCCGCACCGCGCTCTTCTCTGATCAACGTCAGCAAACTGCCTTACAATGAATGGCAGAATGTGATGAAGGTCGGCGACTGTGTCAACATGCATCACAAGGGCGGCGGTTACCATATAATGATCTATATCGGTACCCTGCGCGATTTCGGCTTTGACGAAAGTGAGCTTGGTCTGCTAGCCCCGTACGCAGACAACCCGCTGGTCATTCACTGCGGCATGAACAACTACCATACAGCATGGTATACACAGTATCTCAAGGATAATCACATGACTTCAGTCACCCCGCCTGACGGCGGCGTCACCATTTCCATTCTTGGCGTACCATACAAGAACGCGCCGCATACCGAGACCATGTGGAATAACACCAAAAATAAGAAGACCTTCTACTGGTTTGACCTGAACGGCTATAACCTGACTGTAATCAATCCCACAGACGAAAGCGTCGGCTGGTTCTGTGTCTACCGCAATACGGAAAAATAAGCATGTTTGATGTCGTTGTAATCGGTGCCGGCCATGCCGGATGCGAAGCTGCGCTTGCCTGCGCGCGCATGGGGCTGGAAACACTGCTGTTTACCCTCAATCTGGATGCAGTAGCACTAATGGCCTGCAATCCAGCCATAGGCGGCACAGGCAAGGGGCATTTGGTCCGCGAAGTGGATGCACTAGGCGGTGAAATGGGGCTTGCTATTGATGACACTACGCTGCAGAGCCGTATGCTGAACGCGAGCAAAGGCCCCGCCGTGCATTCATTGCGTGCGCAGGCTGACAAACGGCAGTATCAGCGCCGCATGAAACGCGCGCTTTTCTCACAGGAGCATCTTACCGTTCGCCAGGGTGAAGTCACTCGCCTCCTAACCGAAAACGGACACATTACCGGAGTCATTACCGCTACCGGCGATCATATTGAATGCCGTGCAGCTATTGTCTGCACAGGCGTATATCTGCATGGGCGCATTTATATTGGTGAAGCGCAATGGGATGGCGGGCCACAAGGCCTGCTGCCGGCAAACGGACTGACGCAGAGCCTGCTTGACCTTGGCTTTTCCGTGCGCCGTTTCAAGACCGGAACACCTGCCCGCATCGACGCCCGCAGTATTGATTTTTCCCGTCTTGAACCACAGCATGGCGATGAACCACCCGTGCCCTTCTCGTTCATGACTGATCATGCGATCGAGAACCGCATGGATTGTTACCTGACCTATACCAATGCGCGCACCCACCAGATCATTTTGGACAATCTCGACCGTGCGCCCATGTTCAACGGTGCCATCACCAGCACCGGCCCGCGTTACTGTCCTTCCATTGAAAGCAAAATCGTACGCTTTGCCGACAAAGACCGTCACCAGCTGTTTCTGGAGCCGGAGGGCCTGAATGACGAGGAATGGTATGTACAGGGTATGTCCTCCAGCCTGCCCGAAGACGTTCAATGGGCCATGTACCGCACTGTTCCCGGGCTAGAGCACTGTATACTGACACGTCTGGCTTATGCTATCGAATACGACTGCATAGACAGCCGTGCCCTTTCTCCCGCGCTGGCAGCACTCCACGTTCCCGGACTGTATCTTGCCGGACAAGTCAATGGTACTTCAGGTTATGAAGAAGCCGCTGCACAGGGCATCCTAGCTGGCATAAATGCCGCGCTTTATGTACAGGAGAAAGAACCCTTCGTGCTTACCCGTGCACAGGCATATATCGGCGTAATGACCGATGATCTCACAACGAAGGGCACAGATGAACCTTACCGCATGATGACCAGCCGTGCAGAGCACCGCCTCTATCTGCGGCAGGATAATGCCGATCTCCGTCTGACCGCATCCAGCTTCGCGCTGGGACTGGCCAGCGATGAGCGTATGCGCCGTGCTGAAAAGAAAGCACAGGAAACAGAAGCCCTGCTGCGCTACCTGCGTGACGCACACAAGGAAGCCCTGCTGCGCCAGCCGGGACAGGATATTGACTCACTGCTTCCGGATCCCAATGAATACAAGCTCGATTCACGCCGGCAGGCTGAGCTTCAGGTCAAATATGCAGGTTATCTCCAGAAAGAACAATCCGCTGTTATCCGCGCTGCAGCTCTTGAGGAACGTCTGCTGCCTGACGATACCCCATACGATGAAATCTCTGGGTTGCGTACCGAGGCAAGGCAGAAGCTTGCCGCCCAGCGTCCGCGTTCGCTTGGGCAGGCCGGGCGCATACCTGGCGTATCTCCTGCTGATGTGGCTGTCCTGACAGTATGGCTGAAAAAGCACGAAACTGAAAACAAAGCAATCTAAATGGGGCGAAGAATGCTTCGCCCCATCGTTTTATGTCTATAGAAGATTTACGGCTGTTTATGCATGAGCGCCGTCATAAGGGAACTCTACCAGCCTGCCGCCATAGGAAGCGAGCGCGGCTGTTACTTCATCACGCAACGCACGTCCCTCACCTGTACACCAGTCGTCGCCATGCACAACGTAATTGGGATGCAGCAGCTCCAGGTTCTCTTTGTATGATGCAGTCTTCTGTTCTACAACCTTGTATACGCCCCGCAGATTTTCAAGCACTATTCGGCGGTCTGCATATGAGACACGCGGAGTACGCCCACGGGATGCGACAGCTTCGTCAGAAAGCACGCCAACAATGACGCGGCCCAACCGCCGTGCACGGCGTAGGATTGCGATATGTCCGCTTCGGATAACATCAGTGGAGAAGCACATGTAAACCGTGCGTGCATCCACCTGTGCCAGCATAGCTGAAACGACGGCCAGGTCCTGCGCATCATCAATCTCGGCGCACAGCATGTCGCCTACATCCAGTGCGGTTATATCAGCGGCCCCATTCAGCGCATTAAGCGCATTCTCCGCATATACGCGGTCATTGCCTGCTTCACAGAACTCACTGATCTTATTCAGCCACAGGCGCATGCTATCACGCTTCAGGTGATACAGCGCCTGTGCGGCCATTGCCTCATTGAAAAATTCTATGCCCACCTTCATGACTTTCCCGTCTTGTACCACCGCCTTGAAATCCTTCTGCGGCAGCGGCAGAGTAGATGAAACTGTCATGCAGGATACGGGCGAAGCCAATACGCGGTCCAGTACCTCGCTTTCGAATACAAGATCACCGTGCATCAGCAGAATATCATCATCAAGCAGTTCTTTTGCGCAATATATGCTGTAAATATAATTGGTCTCGCGGAAGCGCGGATTGTGCACAAAAGTGATGTGCAGCGGCAGTGCCAGGCTCTGGCAATAATGCACCAATACACTGTCAAACAGACCGGTGGTAATCACCACTTCAGTTACACCGGTTTCTGCCAGCATGGACAGCTGGCGTGACAGGATCGTCTCGCGCGGCGAGACTTCTGTCATACACTTGGGATGTTCACTGGTCAGCACGCCCATCCGTGTACCCAGTCCAGAATTCAAAATTAAAGCTTTCATTTACTATCTTTCTCCGTATATTTTCGTTCAGCCATTGCAAGGCTGTCGATCACTTCATCGGTCATCGTGCCACGAATGCCATAGCGTTCACCAGCCAAGCATCCGGCCAACCCATGCCACAGGCAGGCTTGTTCCAGCGCTTTTTCAACCGACATTCCCTGTCCCAGCAGGGAAACCAAGATACCAGCCAGCGCATCGCCACTGCCGCCTTTAGCAAGTGCAGGTGACCCCACTGTATTCAACCCCCATACCTTGTCAGGCGAAGCCAGAACCGTAGTTGCAGATTTCAGTGCAACATGGCAGCGGTAGCGCTGACGCAAGGCGTCTGCCGCTGCCAGAAGATCATCCAGCACCTGCGTCAGAGGCCAGTTTAAAAGCCGGGCCGCCTCGCCAGCATGTGGCGTGATCACTGCTTTTTTTCCGAGAATCATAGGTGCAGAAGCCAAAAGATTCAATGCCCCGGCATCCCAGACTTCCGGGATGTTTTCATCATGCAGGCGTGCCAGCCTCTGCCAGTTTTCTTCTGTCTCCGCCATGCCGCAGCCAAAGAGTTGGGCATCACAGCGGACTTGTGGATCATCTTCAACTGCACGTGCCATTGCGCACGGCACCGCTGTCTGTACAACAGGAAGAACAGTTCTCGGTGTGACTACCGTTACTAGACCGCTGCCAGCGCGCAGCGCTGCCCGGGCAGCCATCACCGCTGCTCCTGCCATGCCCTCGCTGCCGCAATACAAAGCTACGCGTCCGCAGTCGCCTTTATGCGCACTGCGGCTGCGCCTTGGCAGACAAAGGTCCTGCGGCTGAGTATATTGCAGTCCTTGTGCACCTGTCAATCCGATATCAGATACTGTCAGGTCGCCGACCAAGTCTTTTTGTCGGGTCAGCAGCAACCCCTGTTTCGCCCACTGGAACGTAACTGTATGCGTGGCGTGAATACACACACCACGCACAGCACCGGTCAGCGCATCCATGCCGCTAGGCACATCCACGGCCAGAACCACTTTTCTGCCCGCAGCACAGGATGTCATTAGGCGTCCCAACGGTTCTTCTGCCGCGACCGCACCGCCAAAGCCTGTTCCAAACAATGCATCCACCAGCACTCTTCCGGCAGGGATAACAGGTTCCATTCCAATCTGAACGGGGATCTCAAGCGCCTGAACATAACCTAGATTGGTCTGAGCATCAGGCGTACGCGGTGGCAAAGGCATCACAATACGCGAATCGCCGCCGTCCAGTTTCCACATGCGTGCGATGGCTAGTCCATCTCCACCGTTGTTGCCCGGTCCGCACAAAAACAGCACCGTTTCACCCGGTGTCAGCAACCCCCGCAGCACTTCATATGCACGTCGTGCTGCCGTTTCCATCAGCAATAGCGAAGAAACGCCAGCATCAAAAGCCGCCTGTTCTTTCGCGCGCATCTCCTGCGGCGTTATTGCAGTTCTGCTCATGCTTCTCCCTCCAGGATCGCTACAGCCATCGCCACTCCGCCGTCATGACTAATGGACAGCAGTGCGGCAGAGGCACCCTTTTCCTGCAAGGCTGCCCGCACTTTTTCATTCAGAATATAGTACGGTGCGCCTTTTTCAGCATGGCCGATCTCAGCATCAATGAGAGAAAGCGGCCCAATGCCAATACCCAGCGCTTTAACCAACGCTTCCTTGGCAGCAAACAGCCCCGCCGCTGTCTCTGCGGCGCGGCTGCGTGCAGCAATATATGCACGCTCCCCTTCAGTAAAATACCGCTCCAGGAAGCGTGAGTTCTCCAGGATTTTTACCATGCGCTCAACTGCGCATACGTCACAGCCCAGTCCGCGGATCATGCGTCCAGTGAGAAGAGCACGGCATTGGCAATTGCCCTGGCCGTGACTTCGGCAGCAGCAGCGCACAGCTTGATGAAGTTCACATCACTGTTCACTTTGCCTGTTGCCATGCTGAATACGGTGTCGCCATCCATCTGAGTGTGTACGGGACGGATCGTCCGTGCATAACCATCATGCGCAATATCCGCCAGGCGTGTGCACTGCGAACGGCTTAGCTTACAGTCAACAGCAACCACCGCCAGGGTAGTATTGGTGCCGGGAGCCGGAATGTGCAGCTGCCGCTGTGCGGCTGCCTGTCCCACCAGCAACCCCTCGGCAGGCACCCGTGTGCCGTCATCCATATGTGCACAGGCTATGCACTCGCCTGTTACAGGATGATACACGTCGCCCACTGCATTAACTGCCGCCACAGCACCTACCGTGACGCCTTCGGGAAGAGTAATGCTCGCGCTGCCCACGCCACTGTACTGCGGCTGTGCGCCTACTACCAGTTTGCCGACCGTGGCACCGGTTCCGGCTCCAACGCGTCCCTGTGCCATCGTCTTACCCGCACTCATGCAGGCTGAGTATCCCATGGCTGCATCAGGACGCACACTGCCATCGCCTACCGCAAGGTCATACAGCACAGCCGCAGGCACAATAGGTACCCGCTGTCCGGCCATTTCCATGCCTACACCCATCTGCTCCAGGTACTTCATTACGCCATCGGCAGCAGCCAGTCCATAAGCACTTCCGCCGGAGAGCACCACGGCATGCACCTGTTCCACCAGATTGCCCGGTTTGAGCAGGTCTGTTTCTCTTGTGCCCGGTGCAGCGCCGCGTACCGAAACGCCGCCCGTTGCTCCCTGTGCAGGTGCCAGAACAACAGTTACACCAGTCTGGGCTTCTGCATTCTGTGCCTGACCGATTCGGATGCCATGTACCTGTGTGATATCTCCGGGAAAAGGACGATAGATATTCGGCATAAGTACCTCCTTTTACTGCAGCCTGCTGTCCAGCCAGGCAATCAGGTCTGCCGTGACTTCATCACGGTTGATCTCGTTGAACATTTCATGACGGCCGTTTTCATACAGCTTTACTGTCACATCTTTGACTCCGGCATCACGAAACTGCTGTGCAACTGTTCTCACGCCTTCAGCGTTCTGTCCGCCGACCGGGTCTTTATCACCGGACATAAAATACACCGGCAACCAGTCAGGTAAAACAACCAGCCGCTCTGTTCTGCTCAGTGCCAGCAGGCCGTCAAACATGTCATAGAAACCACGCGCAGTGAAAGTGAACCCGCACAGCGGATCAGCTACGTATTTATCCACTTCTTTTTCGTCACGGCTCAGCCAGTCAAAATCCGTGCGTGCCGGCTGGAAAAACGCATTATACTTTTCAAATACCATCTTATTGACGGTTGCCGAAGGTTTTTGCCAGCCCCCGATCGCACCGCTCGCTGCAGCCATCGAACGCGCTGCACTGCTCACGGCAGTCGGACGCCAGCCAGTGCCGCTCAGCACACAACCTGCCAGTTCTTTGCCATAGCGAAGCAAATATTCGCGTACCACAAAACTGCCCATACTGTGTCCCAACAGCACAAGATTCAGGCCTGGGAAGCGTGATCTGGCGAATCCTGTCACTCGGTGAGTATCCTCAACCAGATGATCCCAGCCATCCTTGGGACCGAAATAACCCAGTTCCTCTTTAAGTGCAGTCGGGCCATGCCCCAGATGATCATGTCCGACCACGGCATAACCCGCTGCGTTAAGGGCAACGGCCAAGCGGTCATAACGATCCATATGCTCAGACATGCCGTGTACCAGCTGAATGATAGCCCGGGGCGCGTCGATAGCCCATACGCGTACGCACAACGGCTTGCCGGTCACTGATGAAACAGTTGCCTTTTCCATTTTCTCCCTCGGTTACAGCTGATAGAGGCCCACTTTCTTATAGACCTTACGCATGGTACGGATTGCCAGAGCACCAGCACGCTCAGAGCCGTTTTTCAGCACACCGTTGATATATGCTTTGTCCGCCAAGATACGCTTCTGCTCCTCCTGAATGGGTGTCAGCACGCTGACGACAGCTTCTGTGGCTGCTTCCTTCAAAGCACCATAGCCCTTGCCCTGCAGTGCAGCACACACTTCATCGGTCGTCTGCCCGCTCATCGCTGCAGTGATAACGATCAGGTTGGTCACGCCTGGCTTGTTCTCGGCATCCATGCGGATCTCGCCGTCGCTGTCGGTTACCGCACGACGCAGCTTACGGCGCACATCGTCAGGAGTATCGGCCATAGAAATCAGGGAATCCGGCTCGCCGGATTTGCTCATCTTGCTCATCGGATCATTGAGCGCCATAATGCGCGCAGCCGGAGACTTACTGATGTACGGTTCCGGAATGCGGAAGACATCGCCGTATACACCGTTAAAGCGCGTTGCGATATCGCGGCAGATTTCCAGATGCTGCTTCTGATCAGCGCCTACCGGTACCACATCGGACTGATACAGCAGAATGTCTGCTGCCATCAGGACGGGATAGGTGAACAGGCCGGCATTGATGTTGTCGGCATGCTTGGCGCTCTTGTCCTTGAACTGCGTCATGCGCGAAAGCTCACCCATATATGTGAAGCAGTTAAGAACCCATGCCAGTTCCGCATGCATCGGCACGTGGCTCTGAGCATAGATGATATTCTTTTCCGGGTCCAGGCCAATAGCGATATACAGTGCAGCCACCTCAGCAGTACGGCGACGTAGTGCAGCAGGGTCCTGGCGCACAGTCAGCGCATGCAGATCAGCCATACAGAAAAGGCAGTCGTAATCCTTTTCCAGCTTCACGAAATTGCGCAGCGCACCGATATAATTACCGATGGTCAGTATACCGCTGGGCTGAACGGCGGAATAGAGAACGGGCTTGCGGACGGGAGTTTCACTCATAGCAGGTCACTTCTTTCTGTCAATCTTCAAAAGGCTCAGCCGTTGGCTTCGCCGTCGATCACAAAGGAATTGCGCAGGAATTCACCATACAGCGTAAATTCCGCCTCACGGTCTTCAGGATAGGTCAGCGTCAGCGAATGAAATACGCCTTCGCCTGCAATCACAATCAGGTACATGCCGCTGTCCTGGGCAGTCAGAGTACCCAGCGCCTCATCTATGGCGATCAGAATATCTTCGCTCTCTCCGGCAAGAAATCCTGCATATTCTGCCAGAGAAGCACCATCTGCTTCTTCACAGCGATAGCGGATACCGGAAATGAACTGGCCCAGTTCATCTGTGTATGACCAATCATATGCACCACCCATATCGGCTGTATAGATATCAGGAACACTCAGCATATATCCCGCACCCTGTACGGGCACCGTGTGCTGTGAAAGATAGTACTCGCCCGTTTCACAGCTGACCAGTGTCCAGCCGTCAGCAGCGCGTTGTACGCACACAGTGGCATCGCACAGCCAGGTCAGAGCATCGTCCGGTGCATAGCGGGGCAGCGTATCGCCGCCATCCTCCAGATATACGTCGCACTCAAGCACATAGCATCCGCCGTCCTCTACGCAGGAATACACATAAGCACCCACATACGTATTCTCATCATATTCCACAGGCAGCGCCTCACGCACAGCACTGTCCAGCCATGCACGCATGATCGCCAGTTCGCTTTCGCTGAGAACGCTCTCCTGCATTTCGCGTACAGGTGCAGCCAACGCACAGACTGGCAGCATCAGGCACAGCATAAAACATATCAGCTTTTTCATGATATCCTCCATCAATCCTCCAGCCTGTCCTGGCAATCAGTGTAAGTATAAATCGTATTGTTGCTTTTGCAGTATACCTATTTCAAACCCAATAAAGCAATGTCTTTCGCTTCATCCATAGATGACACACCAGACCATGTCCGTCCATTCGGACCATACAGCATGTTTCCTATCAGCGTATACGTTCCATGGGCAGTATTGATTGTGTTGCCGATAACACTCGCGAATTCCCTGTTCCCTATAACCGAACTTCCATTGTCTGTCATCATCGATCCATCGGGCCCAAAGAGAGTTTCGCCGACGTGTTCCGCAGTCCCGTTTTTTGAAAAAACACTGCTGCCATTCCACGTGACCAAATCGCCTTTTTTTGAAATAGCCATGTGCTCAGGGTTCCTTTCTTCCAGTAAACCGATGTCCTTCTATTTCTTCTGTTCACTTTCTTTTTTATGAAGGTATTTAGCAATTGACAATGCAGCGGTATTGCCCTGCCCTACTGCACGCGCAGCCTGATAGGGCGAACCGGTAATGTCACCGGCAGCGAACACGCCTTCTATACTGGTGGCCAGGTCTTCATCCACCGCCACAGCCTCACCGTTCATGACAAGATGCGGAAGCAGTGTAGAAAGAGCAACAGCTGGCCGCAGAATGAATACGCAGTCATATGCCTTTTCGCCCTGATCGGTAGCAAGCACCACGCCTTCACCTTCCGCGCGTAGTGACCTGGGCGTACCCGGGCATACGGGAATGCCTTCCGGAGCATCATGCGGTTTTTCCATGTAATAATCTACCGGGCAGATAGAACAAAGGAACCGCACATCTTCCTCAAAGGAAGCATCCTGCGCAATCACTGCGACAGGCCGTCCGCGGTAGAGCATGCCGTCACATGTAGCACAATAGCTGACGCCCTGACCGACCAGAGCATCTTCGCCGTCAATGCGTGCAACTCGTCCAATGCCTGTCGCCAGCAGGACCGCGTCACAGGAAATCATTTCTTCCCCTGCCAGCACTGTAAATCCGCGGCGGGTCTTCTGGATGTAGCGCGCAAGTCCGCTTTTGAGTACTACGCCTGCTTCTTCTGCCTGCTTGCGGAAGCTTTGAAGCATGTCTCCGCCTGCTGTCTGCGGAAGACCAGGATAATTATCTACCCGTTTGGCTTTTTCCAATGCTCCGCCGGAAGCGTAAAGCATTGTCACATCCACGCCGCGAAGCCGCAAAGTAAGCGCTGCGGAACAGCCCGCGGGTCCTCCACCAATAATCAGCACGTGAGACATGGTATACGCCCCCTTTTATCACATTACAGAAATAGTATATCACATTTTCAATGAATTGCGACACATTCATAAGGTAAAAACCATGCTTGCCAGTGTTCGGGACGAATGCTATAATGCGGGAGCAGATGATTACGGGGAGGGAACTCGGGTGCGTCCGGAAGGCGATTTCAAAAAAGTGCTGCTGACACTTGAATATGACGGTTCAGAGTTTGCCGGCTGGCAGAGGCAGGCACGTTTCCGCACTATTCAGGGTGAAGTCGAGCATGCATTGGAACGCGCGCTTGGACGTGAGACCACGCTGTGGGGAGCCAGCCGCACCGATGCCGGCGTGAATGCCACGGGACAGCGAGCGCATTTCTATAATCTCAGCACCATTCCTACCGAAAAGTTTCCATTTGTGCTTAACACCATGCTTCCTCCCGATATCCGCGTGCGCGCCGCACGCGATATACCCGACAGCATCCATGCCCGTTTTTCCTGCCGCGGCAAGATCTATACATACCGCATCTGGAACAATCGTCATGCCAGCGCCATGCGCCGTCACTTCACCACACATATCCCCGTGCCTGTGGATGAGTATAAAATGCAGCAGGCCGCTCTGAGAATGATCGGCTGCCACGATTTTGCTGCTTTCCAGTCTGCCGGCGGCACGGCCAAGACTACGGTCCGCCATATATTCGGTATCGACATTGACCGCAGCGGCGATGATGTGACCATGGTCGTCCGCGGCAGTGCATTTCTGTATAATATGGTGCGCATTATGGCTGGGACTCTGATCGCCATCGGCCAGGACCGTCTGTCCCCTGACTGTATAGATGAAGCGCTTGCCACCGGCAACCGACTGGTGCTGGGAGTAACTGCTCCTCCCGAAGGCCTGGAACTGACAAAGATCTTCTATGATCTGGACGGCGATCGTCCACCCGAGGATATGCACATCGGATAACCGCAAGTTAGCAAAAGGGCACAGCCGATCGGCTGTGCCCTGGTTTTCGATTTGTCCTTATACAATGGTTCCTTTGGAAATGACCACCGGATAAGTACGCGGTGCGCTGAGCGTCAGGCCTTCTCGCACAGTCACCTGTTTGTCAAGAATACAGCCTTCAACATGGGCGCCTTCCATGATGTAGCCATCTTGGAATATCACAGCATTACGTACCACCGCTCCGCGATGTACGCGTACGCCGCGGGAAAGCACGCTGTTCTCTACAGTGCCTTCAATGATGCAGCCGTCTGCCAGCAGGGAATTCTTTACCCGAGCTCCCGGCGCAAAACGAGTGGGCATCTCGTCACGGATCTTGGTCCAGATAGGAATGTCAGAACGGAACAGCTGCCGACGTACTGAAGACTGGAGCAGCGCCATTGAGCAGTCGAAATACGCCTGTACGCTGTCAAGCCTCCACGCGGGAGACTGGTTCTCCCAGCCATAAATCTTCAGGCTCTCGTCGCGCACGGCCTGCAGAAGTACCTCGCGCGTAAAGTGATAATGCGCGCGGCTGACAGCACGGTCAGTCAGCTCAATCAGCAGTTCGCGGCGGATGAGGAACGCTTCCATATACACGCTCTCAAAGCGCGGCAGCATGGGCGAAGACTCCATCTCGCGTACGCGGCCATGCTCATCAAGACGCATATAGTGGCCGCTGCCACTGCGCAGCAGGCCTTTATCATTGGAGTACATCAATGTGATATCAGCACCGTTGCGGATATGCTGGGACAGCATGGCATCAAAGTCTGCCGTATAGAGGATACCGCTATCTGTAACGAGAACATAGCGCTCACGGCTGCGGCGCAGATACTGTTGGTTGCTCCGGATGGCATCCATGAGGCCGCTGTACACACCTACGCTGTCCGCCGTCAGGAAGGGCGGCAGAATGACCAAGCCCTGACGCTTGCCGTGCAGATCCCATTCCTTACCGCTGCCCAGATGGTCCATCAGGCTGCGGTAGTTCTTCTGCGTGATCACGCCCACATTACGTGCTCCGCCTGATACGAGGGAAGAAAGCAGGAAGTCAATCACGCGGTAACGCGAACATACCGGAACCGCTGCTACAGCTCGAAGCGCGGTCAGTTCATTCATCCGATCGCCGTTATCACCGGTGTAGATCAAACCCATCAGATCGTTCATGTCGGCACCTCCCTTACTGCTCGCACTGAGTGCCGGCGGGAACCTTGACACCCTCCGGTACCAGTACGCCCTGGCCGACCACAGCAATCTCGCCTGCGGCCTCGCCTACCGTCGCGCCTGCGCCGATCTCGGCGTTTTCAGCCACAATTGCTCGGCGGATAACCGCACCGTTGCGGATGACGGCACCAGGCATGATAACGCTATCGATCACCCGGGCGCCTTCTTCAACTATGACGCCGGTAGACAGAATGCTGTGCTTCACGCAGCCGTGCACTTCACAGCCTTCAGTGACCAGTGAATCTTCCACTTCTGCATCTGACGCAATAAACTGCGGGCCGCTGCCGAAGGAGCGGGCATATACGCGCCATTTTTTATCATGCAGGTCGATGGGCAGAGGCGTGGTCAGCAGGTCCATATTCGCTTCCCACAGACTGCTTACAGTACCTACATCCTTCCAGTAATCATTGAAGGAGAATGCCACCATGCGGCAGCCGTCGCCCAGCATTGTGGGAATGATGTTCTTGCCGAAGTCATTGCTGCTTTTCGTATCCTGTTCATCGCGTTCCAGATAAGCGCGCAGTTTAGCCCAGGTGAATACGTACACGCCCATGCTGGCATTATTGGATTTCGGTTGAGGCGGCTTCTCCTCGAACTCGATAATGCGTCCTTCCGGATCCGTGTTCATGATACCAAAGCGGCTGGCCTCTTCCCACGGTACCTGGCGTACGGCAATGGTAGCGTCCGCCTGGTGCTCGATATGATGACGCAGCATGGCAGCATAATCCATCTTGTAGATGTGGTCACCCGAAAGGATGAGCACATAATCAGGATCAAACTGCTGAATGAAGGGGATGTTCTGATAAATGGCGTTTGCCGTGCCGCGGTACCATTCACCCGTTTTGCCGGTATGGTAGGGAGGCAACACGTATACACCGCCATTGCTGACGTCCAGATCCCACGGTGCGCCAGAGCCGATGTAAGCATTCAGTTCCAAAGGCTGGAACTGCGTCAGTACGCCTACGGTATCAATACCCGAATTGGTGCAGTTGGACAGTGGGAAATCGATGATGCGGTATTTTCCGCCGAATGGTACGGCGGGCTTGGCCATATGACGCGTCAGCACGCCCAGGCGGGTTCCCTGGCCGCCTGCCAGCAGCATGGCCACGCATTCTTTTTTGCGTATCACGTTACAGTCCTTCCCTTCGCATATTATTCAAGGTCGCTATTTCCATTTTATAGGATGAAAAAACGCCTGTCAATGGGCAGGCGTTGACCAGAAAACACAAATTATCCCAATGGCCGGATCAGAATGAAAGGAGTCAGTTCATCGCCCTGACCGGAAGGATTGTCCTTGAGGGCATCCTGGATCTGCGCATCGGTCAGCGGGAAACCGTGGCATTTGCCCAGCTGGTTCTGATCGATGTCATTAGCATCCATCAGCACAGTGGGAATGCCCGTTTTTTTCAGTATCTCATCACAGAGCTCCTCAGCATTCTCAGGATTGATCAGAGCCAGGCTCTTATAGCGTTCAAAGCTGGAACGATAGTAGAAGCCGTCGATTCCGGCAACACCGGGGCCGACAATCTTATAGAATACGCCCTTTATGCCAAACACCTTGGTTACTGCCGACGCAATGGCCGCGAACACAACCTTGGGAGCGCCAACCATGTCAATCGCCAGCTGCAGCTTATAGGGATCATGCATGCCAATGCCCGCAGTCGTCTCGCTGGCGCGCGGAGCAAGCAGCTTAGCCCAAAACCCAGGCTTGACCTGTTCTTTGGTGCGTACGGTCTTTTCGCACATAGCCATGACTTTCGCACCGAACGACAATACGTCGCCTTCCTTATACAGCGGACGAATGTAACGCTCTACCAGTTCGCACTTATCCTCGCCCACCTCGATAAAATGCGTCTGCACGGCATAGCGCTGATAGCTCTTCCCGTCGCCGCCCTTGAGTATACCGCGGTCATAATAAACGACGCCGTTCTCCTCGCGCCGTGTTTCTTCCTTGTTGCGTGATTCTGCTGCCATAGAGCAGGCCTCCCGTCCGAATATTCTGTTCTCACTTTACGCGCACAGCACCCGTTTGTCAATCTTTTTGCATTGAAATCCATAGCTGTCAGGCGTATAATTACAGAAAAAACGAGGTGAGCTGCATGAAGAACGAAAACCTGCCAAAATCACTTTACGGCGGCGCCTGGGCCAAGCCTGCCAATCACCTGCAGGGCATTGCCTGCGATGAGGAGCGCCGTTATATGTATATGACCTTCACTGACCGCCTTATTAAGGTGGACATGGCAAAAAACGAAA
>JAEEGL016313819.1_pt1 | contig 21687 bp, 20 predicted proteins | sample 9134231 | NCBI WGS metagenome assembly JAEEGL01 (sample SAMN16246548, study PRJNA631951) | gut metagenome | biome: gut microbiome; feature: rumen; material: fiber-attached | host: Bos | place: Iran: Karaj | collected 2018-10
CATACCGAGTTGCCTCTCAGGGAGTAGAATTGCCTACGTCTGCAATAAGGGCGCTGTTAACGTGGCCATAACCAACAAGAGATTAGCCGCGTTCGGGCTAATCTCCATGCTGGACTACTACACCGCAAGGTGTGTTACTTGTTAAGTTGATTGAACCGCCGTGTACCGAACGGTACGCACGGTGGTGTGAGAGGTCGGAAATTCCTCGCTCAGAGGAATTTCCTCCTACTCGATTTCTACAGTTGTTTTCATACAAGTGTCGCATCTCTTAAAGTGAAGTACGTGTAGTCTCCTTCCCTGTAGGTATCGAATACGCCCACAACACAGATATTTCCGCCTTCTTCGGGATAATCATCCGGATAGGAATAGTCGTCAGTCAGCATAAATTCTATGCCTTGTGAGCAGCAGGCCGTGGCATCTGAAATGATACAGGCAAAATAATCCTTGTCGGAAGAGTCATCGTGATAATAAGCGAATGTACCGTCCATTTTCACGGTCTTTCCTATATAGTCGTCCGGGGACAGCAGCATATTATAAACTTCGGAATACACCATTGTACTGGAAAGTGCGGTGAGATCCACATCAATGCCGTCTGTGCTATTACCGGGTATTTCCGGTTCACATACAGGCTCCGGGGTGGAAATATCGGTATTTATCTCATCCTGCACATCGTCATTATAATCAGCATCAGATTCAGAGATTTGGTTTTCTGTATCGGATTTTTTGCTGTCTTCTTCAGCCATACCGGCTTCTATTACATCGACTACACCGGCGGGCTTGTTTTCCGTCCTGCCGGATGAATTACTGTTTCCGCACCCTGTAAAGCTAAGTATTATAACAATGCATAAAAGCGGAATTATCAGTTTTCTCATATAGCAGCACCTCCCGTTACCATTCCGGTCACATAGCATGCTGCAAACGCTGCGACATCCACAGCCACGATAGTTGAACCTACAGGCGTTCCCGCCAATATGGAAATGATGATCCCGGAAAAAGCGCAGATCACGGACAATACGGCGGAGCATACAGTAACGGACCTGAAGTTCCTGAACAGACGCATGGCAGACAGCGCCGGGAAAATAACCAGCGCAGAGATCAGAAGCGAGCCCACAAGATTCATGGCAAGGACAATGATCACTGCAATGATGACCGCTATCAGAAGATTATATGCGTCCACATTAGTTCCCGTGGCTCTGGCAAAGTTCTCATCAAAGGTCACAGCAAATATCCTGTTGTAGAACAGGACGAAGATAATGACGACAGCTATCGATAACACTGTGCATAGCCACACTTCTTTCTGTGTGAGCGTTAAAATTGAAGTTGAACCAAACAGTGTACTGCACACGTCACCGGACAGGTTTGAGGATGTAGAAAAGATATTCATGAGGAGATATCCGAAGGCCAGCGCGGCAACAGAGATCATGGCAATGGCAGCATCTCCCTTGATCTTTGCGTTCTTTCCCGTTTTCATAAGCAGAACAGCGCAGATGACCGTAACCGGAAGTACCAGCATCATTTGATTTGTCAGATTTAAGACCGCGGCGACCGACATCACTCCAAATGCTACATGGGATAATCCGTCTCCGATGAAGGAGAATCTTTTCAACACAAGGGTAACGCCAAGAAGTGAAGAGCAAAGTGCGATCAGCACACCGACTATGAGGGCGTACTGTACAAACGGATATTGAAGATATAGCCCGAGTTTATCAAACATAACACTCACCACCTTTCCAGTTCCATTCAGTCCGGCGCAAAGCTGATGTCCGGCTGGCATCATGTGACTGCTGCATCAAAAAGAACTTTCCGGTATCGCTTTTCATATATTCATTCTTCGTTCCGTAAAATGTAGTTTCTCCAATGTGAAGGATATGGCTGGCGAATTGCACAGCTGCAGGTATATCGTGGGAGATCATTATGATGGTGATCCCTTCACGATTCAGGTCGGAGATCAGGGAGTACATTTCCGCAGTTGCTATGGGATCAAGTCCCGATACCGGTTCATCAAGGAGCAGTATTTTCCGGGTAGCGCACAGTGCTCTTGCAAGAAGCACTCTCTGCTGCTGACCGCCTGACAGCTCCCGGTAGCAGCTGTTCCTGAGTCCGGATATTCCCATTCGGGACATGTTGTCTTCGGCAAGCTGTTTTTCAGCTTTATTGTAGAAAGGCCTGAGCCCGCAGCGTCCCTGGCATCCGGAGAGAACAACCTCTCTCACGGATGCAGGAAAATCCTTTTGTATGATGGTCTGCTGCGGCAAATAGCCTATTTCATTTTTCTTTAGCCCATCCCCCATAAGAATCTGACCGCTGACCGGTTCCTGTAAATGGAGCAGAGTTTTCATAAGGGTGGTCTTGCCTGAACCGTTTTCTCCAACAATACATAGATACTCGCCGGTATTCACGGTTAAATTCAGGTTTTCTACTATGACGTGTGAGTCATAGCCAAGTGACAGATTCTTTAAGGTAAGCAGAGCCATGATCAATCTCCTTAGTTTAAGGCATTCTTCAGGACAGACAGATTTTTTTCCATGACGGAGAGATAGGACACGCCCTTTTTAACATCTTCCGCTGTAGTAGACTGCATGGAATCCATTGTGATGATCTGCTGATCCTTTGACTTTGTGTTCTGGACTATTGTTTCCGCGATCCGATGGTCTGTTCCCTCGATGGTCAATACAGCGGGGAGAGAAAGCTCATCTACTTTTTGCGAAAGGAAGGTAATGGTTTCAAAGCTGGCCTCAGTTTCTGCAGAGCATCCTACAAATGCTGCATAATAATCAAGGCCGTAATCATCCACAAGATACCGGAAGGGGAAACGGTCGCCGAACAGGAGAGTATGGAAGGCAGCACTGTCTACCGCAGTCCTGTATTCCTTATCGAGAGCATTAAGCTTTTCTATATATGCCGAAGTGTTGTTTTTATAGGTGTCCGCATGTTCCGGATCGATCTTTTGTACGGCGTCGGAAATCTCCTGAACTAAAACGGATGCATTTCCAAGCGACAGCCAGACATGTTCATCGTACTCAATTTCCTCATGTTCCTCTGACTCTGTTTCCGCACCTTCTTCGTGGTCATGTTCGTCCTCTTCGCCCTGCATACCTTCAACCACTTCCTCTTCCTTAACGGAATCGCCGAGTACATTGAGGAGGTTGATGACCACCATGTTTTTGTTTGTCGCTTCTTTAAGAGCGTCATCCACCCATTCGTCAGATTCTCCTCCAACATAGATAAACAGGTCGCAGGTGGATATCTTTAAGATGTCATCTGCTGTAGGCTGATAACTGTGCAGATCTACGCCGTTGTCGAGAAGCATGGTTACATCAGCTCCGGCAGGGTTTTTACCAAGAACGTTCATCACCCAGTCGTATTCCGGGAAAATGGTTGTCACTATGCGGATATTGTCATTGTTTGCGGCAGATGCTTGATTTACGGGACTGCACGCAGAAAAGCAGCCGGCCACAAAAATGGCGGCAAGAAGAACAGAAAGGTATTTTTTCATAAATTAAACCTCCGTATTTGCGTTTTCAGTTACAAAATCCGGGAGATCATGTTCTGCCTGAAAACAGGCACAGATCACCCCCGGCGGAGGTATTTAATTATTTAATCTGACCTTTCTTGAGATAAGAGTTTCCTGTTTAAGACCGGTTTCCTGCAGAAACGCAGCGATCAGAATAAAAGAAATGGGAAATACCACAGCGATCAGATGGGCGGTTCCGGCTCCTGTCTGTCGGAGAGTATTTTCGCACATGGCAATGCAGGCACATATTGGGCAGTCATCGCCTTCACAGTGGTGATTAGCTTCAACAGCTATAAAAAAGGCAGAGAACAGCACAACAAAAAGCATCATAAAAGCCATGATGCCGGCCGCAATCCTTTTTTTATTTGAGAAGCTTAAATACGGCATGTCCGTTTCCCATCTAAACCTTGTGCTCTGAAAAACCATTTTTACAGCTAACGGAGCATTTTGTCAATAGATTGGGGAACAGTTCTCATGTCAGACAAAAAAATAAGCTCCGGGATCCGAGGATTGCGGGACTTATTTTTTTGCCTTGAAAATGCTATTATATTTGTATTGAAAAAAGGAGAAAAAGTATATGTTGATTAATAATACGTATAAGAGTGCAATATTGGCAGTGATATTTTTAATGATCGTATCATTTTCTTTCGGATGCGAGAAAAAAGAGAGCGGTAAAGCTCCGGAGGAGAGCACTGTTGCTGCGGTGGAGAACCCTTCCGAAGAAAAAAAGGAGGAGCAGAAAGAAGAGGCTCCTTCCGAAGAAACGGTTGCAGAAGCTTCCGAGGAGACCGAGCCTGAGGAAAGAGCCCTGACAAAGGAAGAGCTGAAAAAAATAGAAAAAGATCTTGGTGAAACGAAATATAACGGCTTTATAGTGGCTGAATTTGCTTCACCAAAGGATATCTTCTGGGATGAAGTGTTTTACAACGGCGCCGATACGGATATTTCCAAATATGACGAAGATCAGATCGAGAAGGCTTTCTTAAAGGAAACAGGGGATGAAGAGGTCTATGCATCCCTTACATTTGTGGGAAAGAAGGAAACCGAGGATTTCGTAAAAAAGACAACGGGAATGACCTATGGCGAGATGGCCCATCCACTGAACTGGCTTTACTTAAAGGATCAGGACGTCTATGTATTTGAGCATGGCGATACCAATTATGTTCAGGCAAAAGTGATCTCGGGGACGAGAAAGGGTGATGAGCTGAACGTAGATTACATACTGGGTTATGTTGCTGAGAATGAAGAGATTCCGGATGGGCCTGTTTACCGCCTTGTTATGAATGAAGGTCCGGACGGATATGTATTTGTTTCCAATCTCTGGAACCCGCCGGGGGGAAGGGAAGCCGCCGTTAAGGAGATATATGACGGGATAATCCGGAAGTACGCCCGTGCCGTGTCTGAAGGCTGGGATATGGAAAAGCTTTCGGAAAGCAATCTCAACTATCTTCCCGGTCTTTTCAGCAATACCAGGGGAGAGGATTATGATCCCATGGAAAAGATGGGATATTACTACCGTGATCTGGATAATGACGGGATTGACGAACTCTTTATAGGAGCGGATTCCAACGGGGATTATCCGGAAACCATATTTGAAGTATATGGCGTCAGGGGAGGAGACTGGATAAGGATCGTCAGTGCCGGGGAAAGGGACAGATACTATCTTTCAAAGGACAATACCTTCTATAACGAAGGTTCTTCCTCTGCTTCCAACTATGTGCTTATAAACTATGGTATAGAGGGCTCCTATAAGTTCCTGACACCCATAGACGGTATCATCTATGATAATGACTTTTCAGATTCCGGCAAAGGTCCCTGGTATTATTCCAAAAATGACTTCTGGAATACGGAAAATGCCGAGCAGATCAGCGAGAAAGAGTATGATGATTATGAAAAGAAGGCTGAGGAATCCTATGTCTGGATCGATTATACCCCGTTTTCTTCAGTGGAAATAAAGAAGGATGATACATCATCTGAAGACGATACACCATCAAAGTCCGATATGCCGTCAAAGTCCGATATGTCACCGGTGGGCAATGCCGGAGGACCTTACACAGACGATCAGATCTGTGATCTGGCTCTGGATTATTATGAAAAAGAGACCGGGTACAGACCTTCTTATGCCGGAATAGACAGTGAAAACGGAGATATGGTAACGATACAGCTCTTCGACGATATGGGAGATCATATTTCCACTTCTGCATGGTATGAGATAGACAGAAAGACCGGAAAAGGCACAGACACCATTTTCGGTACGGAGATCGCCCTCTGGTAGTGACAGCTGATTCCTAAATCCTGCGGGGTTTTTATTCAAGTCCGGAGGAAATTATAGTATAATGGTAATACTGCATTTATGAAAGGAGACAGATAAAATGGCAGAACTTATCTTAGATGGGGTTGATGAACCGGTAATAGACACTACACCAAAGGCTAAAAATGAGATCGTGGCTGCTGATCTTGGAGCTCAGATCGAGCAGATAAAGAGTGAAGTAGAAGCACTTACTCCCGAGGAGCAGAAGACGGTTGATGAATTCGCGGAGAAGATCGATCTGCATAACAGTGCCCTTATTTCCAGATATGGAGAAACCGCAAGAAAAAAGGCCACGGGCTTTGCGGATGATGCACTGAAGGGCGTTTCCGGCAAGGACGTGGGAGAGATAGGAAAACTCCTTACGGAGCTTACAGTTCAGGTTAAGAACTGTGATCCCGATTCCCAGGGAGGATTCAAGCTTTTCAATAACATTAAGAAAAAGGGCGAGGAGCTGAAGGTTCGCTACGGAAAGGTAAGCAGCACCGTGGACGGCATTGCAAAGGAGCTGGAAGGACAGAGGATGAAGCTCCTTGTAGATATAGACAAGCTGGACAAGATGTATGATGAGAACCTGGAGTATTACAAGGAACTCACCATGTACATCCTGGCGGGAAAGAAGAAACTGGAAGAGGTTAAGGCAGGAGAACTTGTAGAGCTTAAGCAGAAGGCTGAGGAAAGCGGAACCCAGGAAGACGCCTGGGCTTACAGGGACTTAAACGAGCGGATCAACCAGTTTGAAAAGCAGATCTATGATATGGAGCTCACCCGTACAACCTGCATGCAGCTTGCTCCCCAGATCAGGATGGTACAGCAGAACGACCAGGAAATGGCCCGTAGCCTCTACACCAGCGCAACCGATACCATTTCCCTCTGGAAGAGGAGAGTGAGTCTGGCCCTTGCCATGGAAAACAGCAGGCAGGCTATAGAAATGCAGCGTTCCGTAAGCGACCTCACCAATAAGATGCTTAAGGAGCAGTCTGCGGCGTTAAAGGTAAATGCCATAGAGTCCGCAAAGGAAGCGGAGAGAGGCATAGTCGATATTGAAACCCTGAAACAGGCCAACACTGATATCATCTCCATGATAAATGAAGTGATGAAGATACAGGAAGAAGGCCGGGAGAAGCGCAGGAATGCGGAGATAGAGCTTCAGAATATCGAGAACGAGCTGAAGGAAAATCTGGTGGGACACGCCTGATATATAGGAAATGAGAGACATTTTAAGGGAAAAGCTGATACGGACAATTATTTTTGCAGGGCTTGCAGCAGGTTCATTTTTTCTTATGAAGCTGCTTGCCCCTGCAATGATAATATCTCTTGGCATACGGACGGCAACCGCCATTTCAAGGGCAGTCCCCATTATTTTCGGGACGGGTTTTGCAGTTTCGTCTGTCAGGCTTATTTCCAGTGCTGCTAAGATACACAGACAGGATATGCTTGAGGAAAAAAGGCTCAAATCCTTAGATATCCATAATGATATTGCTGAGCAGTACAGATTGGATGCGGGAAATCCGGTGAATACCAGAAAGAGGCTGGAGCAGATAAAGGAATCTACGCCGGGGGCAGCGAACCTGATGGACAGATGCCTGTCCCAGCTTGACCGCATGGATGAGCTGCAGAAACGCCAGCAGATGCTGCTTGAGAGCAATGATGCCGCATACTTAAAGGATACGGTGAATACTCTGGAGCAGGTGGAGCATGAGATCTGCCTTAATTACAGAGGGATAGTAAATCAGTGTATTGTTTCCGGGCCTACAGCGGATGAGAGCAAATTTGATATGGATAAGATAGAGAGATCCTTAAGCAAGAACCAGGAACTTCTCGATCAGTCCAAAGAGCTTCTCAAGGTTTCTGCCGATTGGATCGACAGCTATAATGAGCAGGAGAATCCGGACAGAAGTCTCCTGGACAGCTGGATCAGGACCATAAGGAACACCATAAACGGAGGGGAACAGCTTTGAAAAAGATAATATCTTTACTTTTGACAGTAAGCATGGTTTTTGCATTTACGGCCTGCTCTGTGAATATTTCGGATGATTCTTCCAGATATTCAAAGGAAGAAAGTATGAAGGAGCTGGATGTCTACTATGAAAAGATCGCGCCGGTCTCCATCAGTGCGCCGCTTGATATCTATAATACTGAGGATACGGTAACCAGCCTTGCCAGCATTGACACCTTCCCGATAGTTGCTGAAGGACGGGGAGATATAGATATTGAGATCGCCGCTGCTACGGAAATGAGTTCCAAAGCGCCGGATGACTGGATGATCGAGGTGGCGGAGAATTTTAACAGGTCAAATCAGACCATAGACGGAAGGAAAGTATCCGTATCCGTGAGGAAGATCACTTCCGGTGAAGTGGTTACTTATATGAACGACGGAAATTACCGGCCGGATGTCTTTGTTCCTTCCAACAATGCCTGGGGAGAAATGCTGAAGGCCAGCGGATTCAAGGTTATAGAGCTGGAAGACCGTATCGCCGGAAATACGGCGGGCATTCTCATGGAAAAGAATACCTACGACGGCTTTGTTTCAAAGTACGGTGACGTTACAGTGGATAAGGTGCTGGAGGCTTCCCTTGCTGGAGACCTGACCTTTGCCTACACAAATCCCTATACCTCGTCAACCGGTTTGAATATCCTTACCGCTATGCTGAAGGCCTTTGATCCTTCAGACCCTCTGTCAGACACAGCTTCGGAAAAGCTTCTCGACTATCAGAAGCAGTCTCCCCCTGTAGCCTATACAACGGCAGTGCTGAGGGAACAGGCTGAAAAAGGTATCATCAAGGCCATGGTCATGGAGGAGCAGGCATACAGGAATACCCCTGAGCTCAGGAAGTATGTATATACTCCGGCGGGGATAAGGCATGATCATCCGGTTTATACCTTTGATTATGTTTCCGAGGAAAAGCAGGCTGCAGCTAAGCTGTTCACGGAGTTCTGTCTTTCCGACAAGATGCAGAGACTGGCTTCCGACAAGGGCTTTAACCAGCACGATGAGTATGTTTCCCAGGAATCCGGCTTAGACGGATCAGGCTACATAGCAGCCCAGAAGGTCTGGAAAGCGTCTAAGGACGGAGGAAGACCGGTCATAGCAGTGTTTGTATCCGATATTTCCGGATCCATGGACGGAATGCCCATCAATTCCCTGAAGGAATCCCTGCTGGCTTCTTCCAAATATATAAGTGATGACCACTATATAGGGCTGATATCCTATAATGAAGATGTATATATAAACCTGCCGGTTAAACAGTTTGACGCCACACAGCGGGCATATTTCTCCGGTGCGGTCAAATCCCTTACAGCCTCCGGAGGAACAGCTACATATAACGCCGTTCTGGTGGGCTTAAAGATGATCGAAGAGAAGATGGAAGAAGTACCTGACGCCAAACCCATGCTCTTCGTCCTTTCAGACGGGGATGCCAACAGGGGCGTGGACCTGAAGAGAGCGTCAAGGATCGTGGGAGGTCTGGATGTTCCCGTTTATTCCATAGGCTATAATCTGAGCGGCGGTGACGCCGAGGACCAGCTGAGAACCCTGTCTTCCGTCAATGAAGCAGCCCTTATCAACGCCAGCTCGGACGATATAGTAAACCAGCTGAGAAACCTGTTTAATGTGCAGTTATAAATACATTTTTAAGGGTGCCAGGGGTAAGCGCCTAATCGTATAATCCTATGTACGACGTGATAAACTGCGGGGGGCAGTTGTTATATGAGGTGAGAAGGTATGGATCCGACAACGAAGAGCAGATTAAAAAAAGCTGATGAAAAGTCCGGGATAACTGCAAGTTCGGCAACAGCAACAGCAACCATGTCTTCATCCGGAGCTGCAGGGGCTTCATTACAGGCAGCGAATGCCTCAGCTTCCTCAAGATGGGTAAGGATGCTTAAGGGCAGCAGCAGGATCGCTGATCTGAAGCGGTCTGTTTTCGGAAGAAAGAACCAGCTTGAAAGCGATAAGCAGGCCGCGGAAGAGGCTTCGCTGGAGGTTCTGCAGGAATTCAACTCAGGCAAGAACGTCAGCAAAAAATCCCATTTCCGCAGAAGAAAGGGGTACGAAAAGAAAAGAGATTATTATGATCTGAAGGCATGTCAGGACTGGAGGACAGAAAAAGAGCTTGGAGCCCAGACCTGGAGAGCCGACATGGACAGATTTCAGGAGACAGAGCCGGGACAGGTTCTGATACCCGGAACAGACCAGCTGCCGAAACCGGTTGAACTGTCATCGGAAGAGCTTTTGACGGACAAGGAAAAAGCTATCGTCGATGATATCATGGACGGAGATCTGGATAAGACACTTGCGCCTTACAGAAAATACATAAGCAAGTCCGTAGCAGCGGATATTGCCGGGATCTCAGACAAGATAAGGGCTCTGAAATCTGCGGGGGCCGGAACCGGGGATGAAGACGATAACCCGGCGGATACACTGTCCGGCCTTGAAGCGAGCCTCAGAAAGATCGTAAGCGGTATTGTATTAAAACATGTCACCGGAAAAAACGATATCGCAGCGGATCCGGATGAAGACCCGGATGAGGATCCGGATGGCGGGTCGTCGACTACCGGCAAGTCCGGTTTGCCGCCCATAGCTGAATTGCCCGTGGAAGATCTGTTATCGGATGTGGAACAGACCCTGGTCGATGATCTTATGGAGGAGGATAACCAGAAGGTCCTTCTTCCCTTAATGCCGTATTTAAGCGATGAGGATCTGCAGGAGATCTCATCTCTCCGGGCTCAGATCTTTGCAGAGAAGAATCCTGTCATGATCTCTGCCTCAACAACCACCACAACCACTACAACAACAACTACCACCACCGGTAAGCTGCCGGTTCTGGAAGCAAGATTAAAGCGGATCTACAGCAAGGCTGTTCTTGAGGCTAATTCCCAAAAGGACGATGCTTCGCCCCTTTCCGCTGCCGGTGCAGCCGCCGTCAGTGCAAAGCCGGTGGTCAAGCTTTCGGAGGTTTTGACAGACATTGATGAGATGATGCGCTGCAGCAGGGATTTCGTCGATTATTTTGATGATAAGGAATTCGTAAAGACCTTCGACGAACGGTATAAGACCCTGGAAAAATATGCCAGGATCGCTTCGCTTATGACTCTTCCCAGCCTTGCCGCCCTGGACAATGCGGATGAGATTGTCGCGAAATCCAAAAAGTTTGCGGGACAGCTTGATTTTTACCGGGCAAAAATGGATATCATCAGCAGTCCCTTCTATATGGTGATGCGACAGTCCGATACCAAATGGATGACCAGTGAAGGCCTGGCAAAGAAAGTTGCGGAATGCAGGTCGGACGGAAGGGATGATCTTGCAGATTATCTGGATGCCATCCGCCGCTTAAAGGTGCTTGAAAAGCAGGGAGTAAAACGGGTCACTGAAGGGAAAGGGCTCTGGAGAAAGGATGTGGGACCGGATCCGGGACGTGTGGGAGCATATGTGGCTCTGGGTACGAAGAGGACAAGCCTTACCTACGGACCTCTGGCTAAGGAGAACGAAAGCAGAGAGCATAATAACAGCCTGAGAAAAGCTGATTCGGAAAAAAGCAGCTTTACGTTAGGTTCAGCTGTAAATGCCGGCGTGACTTTAAGAGGCGTGGAGATAAACGATTATTACCAGAGCCGGGACGGTTCTGTAAAAGCCAGCGCCGAAATGGTTTTAGGGGAGTTCAAAGCAACCGGAGGCGTCGGAGCTGCTTTCTCGTATAAACCCGGAGAATCCTGGGATCTGGAAGCGGGAGCCACCGGAAGTGTGTCAGCCTGTCTTTTAAGATCGAAATTTGGCCTGTCTGCCACTTCAACCGGCGGCAAGGAGGAGGATAAGGAGAAAGCTGTTTCCGCTAAGAAGAAAGGGCTCTTTGGCGCGGAGATCTCCTTTGAGGGAGAAGTGGGATCGGCATCGGGAAATGTTGCCGCCAAAGTCGGTACCTTTGAAACAGAGGACGGAGAAAAACACTTCGGTGTCGCAGGTATGTTGGGAGGACAGGCTTCCGCAGTAACCGGAAAGGTTAAAGCGTCAGTTACCATTTTAGGGATCAAAGTTGGTGTTGCCGTTTCAGGACAGGCCGGATCCGTTTCCGGTTCTCTCGGAGGGTATTGGGCCGCAGACGGAAGCCTGGGGATCAGCCTCGGGGCAGCGCTGGGACTTGGTCTTAAGCTGGATCTGGATCTGGATGCCAGCTATTGGGTAGATCAGCTTAAAGATGCCATAGTAAAACAGGGCTTTTCAAAATTCAGCAAGTACAAGACGAAGCAGACCGAAGAAAAAGACAAAAAGGCTGCAGCTGACAGAGCTGAAGAAGAGGAAGAGGATGAAGACGAGGAATCCGCTGCAGACGTAACTGCCAGCCGGCTCGAAGAGGATGAGGAAGAAAAGGATCCTGAGATCGAAGAAAAGCATGAAGAACCCAAAAGAAGATGGGGTTTCTGGCGGCCGCGAAGCAGACACGGAAAATAGATAAAAAACGTTCAGCGGAAGGGAACCGCAGTACACAGCAACAAACAATCATATGAAAGGCGGAAGAATCATGTATGAAAATTTATTGCCCATAGGCTCGGTCGTTTTGTTAAAGGGCGCAAAGACAAAGCTCATGATCATGGGAAGGATCCTGTCAAATGATGCGATGGAGGAGATATACGACTACGTGGGTTGCATATATCCTCTGGGAATGACAGGGGAAGACAACAACTACTTCTTCAACAGGGATGATATTGAGAAGGTATTCTTCGTGGGATTCCAGGATGAAGAAGAACTGAATTTCCGCAGTGAAGTTCTGGCAGAGCTGGGAGAACTGGAGATAAAGGACGGAGAGATCGTACCGAAGGAGTGATCATATGGAAATCATAGAGATCGATCATATCGCTCTGCCTTTGTTTCAGAATATCCTTTTTGAGCCCGGATATCCCATAGAGGGCGAGAGGATAGATCTGGGTCTTATAGAGGATGATAAGGCTGCGGGAACCGCGGTTTTAAGCCTTGCAGGCGATGAGGCCGTGTTGCATACCATTTATATCTCGCCTTCTTACAGAAGAAAGGGGCTGGGCAGGAGCCTGCTGGAGAACATCATCATGTTTTCAAGGGCTGCCGGCGCCAGGTTCATTACAGCGGATTATCTTAGACAGGATGATGATATAGAGGCTTTTTTACTGTCATTGGGCTTTTTCCTGGTCTATGAACCCTCTGTCTGTACTTTTACCCTTGAAGAGGTTAAAAAAAGTCAATTTTCGGAAGAGTGGATATTTGGTAAGGAATATCCGGGGACAGTGCTTTCACTTTCGGAAGCAGACAGGAACGGAACAAATGCCGTGCTAAAATTCTTAGAAGAGGGAGGATATCCTGTCAATGCGTTAAAGAACCATGCGCTGCTCAAGGATATCAGCCTTTCGGTGTTTGACAAGCACGAAGAAGTTGCGGCTGCTGTCCTGTGTTCCGGTGCGGAGGACAGGATCATCATCGACTTTCTTCACAGCAGGGACAATGCTTATAAACAGCTGATGCTTTTGATCAGGGCCTTTTTTGAGGCTGTTGAAAACAAAGGATACGGTTCAAACCCCATGGTTTTTCAGGCAGTAAATCCCATGTCCCTTTCCATAACCGAAAAGCTTATCGGCAAAACGCCGGAGGCTTCCGGGATATCCGTATATGCTGTATATGAACTGTTTTAAGCAGTTGTCCGAATTATCATGTCAAGCAGTTGCCCGAATTATCATTTACCTTTTCCCCTTAAAGGAGTATAATGCACTGATATAGTGTTTTAACTATTCAGAACAGTCACTTGCGGAACCGCAAGTGACGTGCGAAGATCCTGGCATTTTGGCATTCGGTCCATCGTGCGAAGCACGATTTAATTGACCGAATGCGCCATATCTGTTCAAAACCAGAGGGTCTTGAACAGATATGTAGTGTTTTTGCATTGAAACGGACATCCGGGGAGGAACTGTAAGTTGGGTCTGGGGGAAAAACTTGTAGAAGAACTTGGGGTCAAGCCCCTGTTTTCCATTGGCCCCGTAGTCATTACGGAGTCGATAGTAAATACTTGGATCTTATTGGTGATCGTACTAATAGCCTGTATTCTCCTTACCAGGGGTTTCACCGTTGAAAATCCCGGGAAAAGACAGCTGGCTGTTGAAGCGTTCGTGACCTGGGTAAGGGATCTGACGCACAGCATGCTTGGAGATGAGGCCGTGGGTTATTCCTGGTTTACCATCACCATGCTCTTTTTTATCGGACTGACAAATCTTTCGGCACTCATTGAGACTGCCGTTTCTGATGAATATACTTTCATGAAGCCGCCCACAAAGGACTTAAACGTGACCATAGCACTGGCTCTTATGAGCATAGTCATCGTTGAGATCGCAGGTATCCACAGGAAAGGCGTGGGGGGATGGCTTAAGTCTTTCACAAAACCTATCGCTATAATCACACCCATCAATATTCTCGAGATCATAATCAAACCGCTTTCACTTTGTATGCGACTTTTCGGTAACATTTTCGGTGGATTTATCATCATGGAGCTCTTAAAGATCCTGGTTCCTCTTGCAATCCCCGTTCCGTTCAGTTGCTATTTTGAGATATTTGATGCGCTGTTACAGGCATATGTTTTTGTTTTTCTTACGTCCATATACATTAGCGAAGCAGTAGAACAGGAGGGATAAAAATGAGTTTAACAGCTTTGGGAGCAGGAATCGCAGCACTTGGATGTATCGGAGCAGGTGTGGGTATCGGTATCGCCACAGCTAAGGCTACAGACGCAGTAGCAAGGCAGCCGGAGGCAGAAGGAAAGATCCGTACAACCCTTATCCTGGGAGCGGCCCTTGCAGAGGCTACCGCTATATATTCACTTGTTACGGCCATACTTATCATATTTGTACTTGGAAAGTGATAGTTGAATAAAAGGTGCTGTTAAGTTTTCTATGAAAACTTTACAGTACGTAGGCCACGCCGCCGCGAAGCGGCATTTGAATGGCGTGGCTCTCAAGAATAAAGGAGGTTGATCCATGGGGATCGTTTCCATACATCCGGCATCAATAGCTTTTACTATTGCCAATGTCCTTATATTGTTCTTTATCCTCAAGCGCTTTTTATTTGCGCCTGTTGATAAGATATTGCAGGAACGGGCACACCGCATTGTGGAGAACAAGGAAAATGCGGAAAAAGCCGCTGAAGAAGCCGAGGAACTGAAAAAGAAATACAGTGAAAAAGTGGCTGAGATCGAGGAAGCCGAGAAAACCAGGCTTTCTGAGGCAAACAGGAAAGCGGTTGAAGAGTACGACCGGATTATCAACGACGCAAATAAGCGGGCTGAACAGATCATAGAGGATGCGGGCAGGAAAGCCGAGATGGAAGCTGCTGTAAGGGATGCCGAGCAGGAGAGAAAGATCGCGGAGATAGTTTCCGCAGCCGCAAAGAAGATCGCAGCGGGCAGCAATAACGCTGAAACAGATAACAGCCTCTTAGAGGATTTTTTGAGCAAGGCGGGGGAAGAAGATGGCAACTGATGCCGTGGAAAGAAAAAAAGCCGTGAATGCCGAGCTTAAATATGTGACAAAGCCTTCCGACAGCCAGATTTTCCGCTTGAAGGAATTCGTTAAGAAGAAGCTTGGGGCGGAAGAGGTTTCTCTGGAACTTATCGAGGATAAGTCTATCGGCGGAGGTTTCATCCTTACCGCAGGAAGCCTTGTCTATGACTGGAGTACGGCAGGCAGGACCGGTCAGTTTGAGAAACTCATTGAAGCGGTGCTTGTTGAGACCCAGTATGATGAGAAGGATCTACTGGACATATTAAAGGCCGAAGTCAATGATTTTGAGCTTCACGCCGAATCAAACGAAGTCGGTACAGTGGAGTTCGTTGGTGACGGGATCGCCTTTCTCCAGGGCGTGGAACACGCGGTTTACGGAGAAGTGGTGGTATTTGATGACGGCACCAGAGGAATGGTCCAGAATATCGAAGTCGATCAGGTGGGCTGTATCCTTTTCGGAAGAGACCAAAATATCAGAGAGGGCATGCGGGCTGTCCGTACAAGTAAGAGAGCCAGTATCCCCGTGGGAGACGCTTTTCTTGGCAGGGTTATAAATGCCCTGGGAGATCCCATAGACGGTAAAGGAAAGATCAAAGCCGTGAGCCACAGGCCCATAGAGTTCCCGGCCCCCGGAATAGTGGATAGAAAACCGGTGGGAGTGCCCATGGAAACAGGAATCCTGGCCATCGACTCCATGTTCCCCATAGGAAGAGGACAGAGAGAGCTGATCATCGGGGACAGACAGACCGGAAAGACTTCCATTGCCATAGATACCATAATCAATCAGAAGGGTAAGGGAGTAAAGTGTATCTACGTAGCTATCGGCCAGAAGGCGTCGACGGTTGCGAAGATAGTATCCACCCTTAAGAAGACCGGATCTATGGAATATACCACAGTTGTTTCCGCAACTGCCAGCGACCCGGCACCTCTTCAGTACATAGCGCCTTATTCCGCAACGGCTTTGGCTGAGCAGTTCATGTACAAGGGCGATGATGTACTGATAGTATATGATGACCTTTCAAAGCACGCAGTTGCATACAGATCCATATCTCTGCTTTTAGGGCGTCCGCCCGGGCGGGAAGCCTATCCCGGAGATGTATTCTATCTTCATTCCAGGCTTCTTGAGAGATCCAGCCGCCTGTCAGATGAGCTGGGAGGAGGATCCATGACGGCGCTTCCCGTTATAGAGACTCAGGCCGGAGACGTTTCCGACTATATCCCTACGAATGTCATTTCCATTACCGACGGACAGATATTTTTAGAGGGAGATCTGTTCTTCGAGGGACAGAGACCGGCGGTGAATGTGGGACTTTCCGTATCCAGAGTCGGAGGCGCAGCCCAGAACAAAGCCATGAAAAAAGCGGTGGGTTCACTTCGTATCGATCTGGCCCAGTACAGGGAAATGGCTGTATTTACCCAGTTTTCATCCGATCTGGACTTTGCTACAAAGCAGATGCTGGTCCATGGCGAAACCCTGATGGAGCTCTTAAAGCAGCCCCTGGAGCATCCCTTTACCATGGCGGAACAGGTCATACTGCTTATCGCGGCAAATAATAAGCAGATGGACGGTATCGAAATAAAGAGGATAAAGGAATTCCGGAAAGGTCTTTTATCCTATATGGAGAAGGTTCACGGAGATATTTTCAAGACTTTGGAGCAGCGCCAGATCTTAGATGAGGAGCTGACCGAAAAGATCTTGTCCGGTGTTACCGAATTTAAGGAAAACGAGTGGAAAGAAGCATAAGGCAGGTTCTGTCCTATGGCCAGTACGAAAGAGATTAAGAACAGGATAAACAGCATAAAGGAAACCCAGAAGATCACCAATGCCATGTACCTGATCTCTTCTACAAAGCTCAGGAAGGCCAAGAAGGAATTGGAGCAGACAGAGCCCTATTTCTACGGCATGCAGGCTATGACGGAGCGGTTGGCCCGTCATGTATCGGGAATAAACAGTCCTTTCTTCCGTCCCATTGATGAAGAAAAGGATAAGGACCGGACGGTGGCCTTTCTGGTAATAACGGCGGATAAGGGCCTTGCGGGAGCCTATAACCACAATGTATTAAAGCTTACCGAAGAGGAAATGGCCAAACACAAAAACACAAAGCTTTTTGTGGTGGGAGAGCTGGGAAGGAAGCATTTTGAGAATAAGCATATTCCCATAGACGAAGAATTCCTCTATACGGCACAGAACCCTACCCTGCACCGTTCAAGGGTAATAACCCTGAGGCTCTTAGAGCTTTATGAAACGGAGCAGATACAGGAATTATTCATTGTTTATACCATTATGGTGAACAGCACGGAAATGGAATCCATGATCCACAGGCTCCTTCCCCTGAAGGAAGCTACGATCATGAGCGTCCCGGCGGATGTTTATCAGGAGGAATTCCAGCTGATACCTTCCCCGGAGGATGTTATAAAAGCGGTTGTTCCAAACTGTATCAACGGATATATCTTCAGTGCGCTGGTGGAATCCTTCTGCTGCGAACAGCACGCCAGGATGACAGCCATGCAGTCGGCGAATGACAGTGCCAACAGCATCCTGCACACACTGAACCTTGAATTCAACAGGGTACGACAGGCGGCCATTACCCAGGAGATAACAGAGGTCTGCAGCGGGGCCAAAGCCCAGAAACAAAGAAGGAAGAAAAAAGCAAAAGCTTCAGGATCATAAGAATGGAAAGCAGGAATAAAGAAGGAAAGATAATACAGGTAATGGGGCCGGTGGTGGACGTACAGTTCCCGGACAGAAAGAGCCTGCCCTATATCAGGGATGCCCTCAGCGTAGATAATAACGGCACAAAGGGCGTTATGGAAGTGTCCCAGCATATCGGTGACGGGGTGGTGCGCTGCATCATGCTTACCGAAAGCGAGGGGCTTCATAAAGATATGCCGGTAAAGGACAACGGCGGGCCGATCCAGGTGCCTGTTGGCAAGAGGACTCTTGGCAGGCTTTTCAATGTTTTCGGCGACACCATCGACCATGGAGAAGATATCAGCGAGGGAGAGCAGTGGGTTATCCACCGTGAGCCCCCGAGATTTGAAGACCAGTCCCCGGTTCAGGAGATACTTGAAACGGGAATTAAAGTAATAGACCTTCTGGCGCCTTACGCAAAGGGCGGAAAGATCGGACTTTTCGGCGGAGCCGGCGTGGGCAAGACCGTGCTCATACAGGAACTTATCACAAACATAGCCACGGAGCACGGAGGATATTCCATCTTTACCGGAGTGGGAGAGAGATCCCGTGAAGGTAACGACCTTTGGTCAGAGATGAAGGAATCTGGAGTTCTTGAAAAGACCGCCCTCGTTTTCGGACAGATGAACGAGCCTCCGGGAGCAAGAATGCGGGTTGCCGAAACCGGACTTACAATGGCCGAGTATTTCAGGGATGTGGAAAACAGGGATGTGCTGCTTTTCATAGATAATATTTTCCGTTTTGTCCAGGCGGGAAGCGAAGTTTCCGCGCTGCTTGGAAGAATGCCCTCAGCCGTGGGTTATCAGCCCACCCTTGCTAACGACATGGGTGAACTGCAGGAGAGGATAGCCTCCACCACCAAGGGTTCTGTTACAAGTATACAGGCAGTATATGTGCCGGCTGACGACCTTACGGACCCCGCACCTGCCACTACCTTTGCACATCTGGACGCCACCACGGTGCTTTCCAGAAAGATCGTGGAACAGGGTATTTATCCTGCGGTGGATCCTCTGGAATCCAGCTCCAGGATACTGGAACCTGAGGTTGTGGGAGACGACCACTACAATACCGCCCTCATGGTTCAGCAGACACTTCAGAAATATAAGGAACTCCAGGATATCATTGCAATACTGGGTATGGAAGAGCTTTCCGAGGAAGACAAGCAGACGGTGTTCCGCGCCAGGAAGATACAGAAATTCCTGTCCCAGCCCTTCCATGTGGCGGAGAACTTTACCGGTACACCGGGTAAATACGTAAGGTTAGAGGATTCCATAAAGGGTTTCCAGGCTATTATCAACGGCGATGTGGATCATTATCCCGAGGAAGCGTTCTTCAATGTAGGAACCATTGATGATGTAGCAGAGAAGGCGAAAAAACTCTGATGGGCAATTTTTACTTTTTCAGGATAATTGCCAGTAACGGCATTATTTTTGAAGGAAAAATCAGAACAGTCATCTTTAACACCATAGACGGGCAGCTGGAATTGCAGGCCCATCATGAGGAGATGGTTATCGCGGTGGATCTGGGGTCCCTTAAGTTTCAGACGCCCGATTTCGAGTGGCACCGTTATATAGTGGGAATAGGGACTGCGCAGGTGGCTAACAACCGCTGCACTGTGCTTGTAGATACCTGCGAAAAGCCGGAGGAGATCGACAGAAACAGAGCAAAGGCTGCATTGGAGAGGGCAAAGGAGCAGCTCCGTCAGAAGCATTCCATTGAGGAATACAAGATGTCAAAGGCTTCCCTTGCCAGAGCCCTTACAAGACTGAAGGAAACATATAAGGAGTGATCCGTTATGGAAAATGAAAGGATAGTGGTCCTCGATTTCGGAGGACAGTACAAGCAGCTGATCGCAAGACGTGTAAGGGAGCAGAATGTTTACTGCGAGATATTTCCGTCTGAGATCGGAATTGAAAAGCTGAAGGAGTTATCTCCTCAGGGGATCATCCTCACAGGAGGTCCAAACAGTGTATACGCCCCGGAGTCACCACGCTTTGACCCTGGGATTTTTAATTTGGGGATACCGGTTTTAGGCATCTGCTACGGTTCCCAGCTGATGGCCTATCTCCTTGGGGGAGAGGTGAAATCGGCACCTGTCAGCGAATACGGCCATACGGAAGTGTGTATTGATAAACCGGATTCCCTGATTTTCAAGGATATTCCCTCATCCGGCGGATCTTCAAAGATCACGAGCTGGATGAGCCATACGGATTACATAGCCAAAGCCCCTGCGGGTTTTGAGGTCACTGCCCATACGTCAAACTGTCCGGTGGCCGGAATGGAAGCTCCGGAGAAAAAGCTGTACGCCGTGCAGTTCCATCCCGAGGTCATGCATACGGAATACGGCGCCGAGATGATAAGGCGTTTCGTCATAGATGTCTGTGGCTGCAGCGGCAGCTGGAAGATGGCGTCCTTTGCGGAGAAGACCATAAAGGAACTGCGGGAGAAGATAGGATCCGACAGGGTCCTTCTGGGACTTTCCGGCGGAGTGGATTCCACCGTGACGGCGGTACTTCTCTCTAAAGCCATCGGAAAGCAGCTGTACTGTGTATTTGTGGATCACGGTCTCATGCGTAAAAACGAAGGGGACGAGGTGGAAGCCGTATTCGGCCCCGGCGGCAGATTTGAGGACTTAAACTTTATCCGTGTCAATGCGGCCGACGAGTATTTTGAAATGCTTAAAGGCGTGGAAGAACCGGAAGAAAAGCGGAAGCTCATTGGCAATAAATTCGTGGAGATCTTCGGTAAGGAGGCCAAGCGGCTTGCCGGAACCGGAGGATTTAAATACATGGCCCAGGGCACTATTTATCCTGATGTGGTGGAGAGCGGCACCGGCAAGGACGGCGCTGTCATCAAGTCCCATCACAACGTGGGCGGCCTTCCCCGGGATTTAGTTGTTGAGCTTGGCTTTGACGAAGAGCCTGTGGAACCGCTCCGGGCTTTATTCAAGGATGAAGTGCGTAAGACCGGATTGGAACTTGGCATCCCCAGCGAGCTGGTAAACCGTCAGCCCTTCCCCGGCCCCGGTCTTGGTATCCGTGTGGTTGGAGAAGTGACACCCGAGAAGGTGGCCATGGTCCAGGAAGCAGACGCCATCTACCGTGAGGAGCTCACCCGGGCGTGTATAGACACAGGCAGGGGGCAGTTTTTCGCAGCCCTTTCAAATATGCGTTCCGTAGGCGTTATGGGCGACTTCCGCACCTATGACTACGCAGTTGTCCTCCGGGGAGTGATCACAACAGACTTCATGACTGCAGAAGCAGCTGAGATCCCCTGGACCGTCCTTCAGACCTGCATGAACCGCATTATCAACGAGGTCAAAGGCGTAAACCGAGTCCTCTACGATCTCACCTCCAAGCCCCCCGGCACGATAGAGATGGAATGACGAGAGTGACGTTTTTGAATGATTTAGATGGGATTAGACCTGTTTCGAAAGTTAATTATCAGTTAATAGGAACAAAATTTCCTGATAGTAATGATATTTATTTCAGAGTTAAGCAAAAAGAATTAGTTGATCAGTATGCAGGTGCAAGATTGTTTTTGCAGGAATCTGAAATGGAGGAAACAGAGCATTGGTTTAATAAAAGTGATGACGAGGAAGAAAACACGGCAGCGGCCATTGTTTTCGGTAGTTACTTTTATGAGGCAGCTCTGCTTTTTTAC
>JAEEGL011261652.1_pt1 | contig 21686 bp, 16 predicted proteins | sample 9134231 | NCBI WGS metagenome assembly JAEEGL01 (sample SAMN16246548, study PRJNA631951) | gut metagenome | biome: gut microbiome; feature: rumen; material: fiber-attached | host: Bos | place: Iran: Karaj | collected 2018-10
ACGCCGCAGCGGTCGCAGACCATGCCCTTGTTCTTGATGCGCTTGTACTTGCCGCAGGCGCACTCCCAGTCCTTCGTCGGCCCGAAGATCTTCTCGCAGAAGAGGCCGTCCTTCTCGGGCCTGTACGTGCGGTAGTTGATGGTCTCGGGGTTCTTGACCTCGCCGTGCGACCAGCTGCGGATCGTGTCGGGCGAGGCGAGCTGCACCTTCACCGCGTCGTAGTGCATGGACGCGTTGTAGGAGCCGCCGAAGATGTCAGATGCATTGTAGGAATTCATGTCCTGTACTCCAGAAGATTTTTCGTTTCGTCGCCCTTGGCCTCACCCGAGCTTCATCGTGCCGGAAAGGAGGTCGTCGCCGCCGTCGTCAACCGGCTGCGGCCCGGATTTCGCGGCGGCCTTGCGCCGCGCGTCCTGGTCGCCGCCGAGAAGCTGCGTGTCGAGGCAGAGGCCGTGGAGCTCGTGGATGAGCACCGAGAACGACTCCGGCATGCCGGAGTCGAGCATGTTGTTGCCCTTCACGATCGACTCGTAGATGCGCGTCCTGCCCTGCACGTCGTCGGACTTCACCGTCAGGAGCTCCTGCAGCGCGTACGCGACGCCGTATGCCTCGAGCGCCCACACCTCCATTTCGCCCATGCGCTGGCCGCCGAGCTGCGCCTTGCCGCCCAGGGGCTGCTGCGTGACGAGCGAATAGGGGCCTACCGCGCGGGCGTGGATCTTGTCGGTGACGAGGTGGTGGAGCTTGAGCATGTAGATGACGCCCACCACGACCTTCTGCTGGAACGGCTCGCCCGTGAGCCCGTCGTAGAGGACGGTCTTGCCCTCGGGGCATATCCAGCTCTGCTTGCCCTCCGAGCGCTCCTGGACCTTGCGGGCCTCGCGGAGCATCTCGTCGATCTCGCTTTCCTGCACGCCGTCAAAGACAGGCGTCGCCGCGTGGAAGCCGAGATAGCGGCAGGCAAGCCCGAGGTACGTCTCGAAGAGCTGCCCGAGGTTCATGCGCGAAGGCACGCCGAGCGGGTTGAGGACTATGTCGACCGGGCGGCCGTCCGGCAGGAACGGCATGTCGCAGCTCGGCAGGATGCGCGAGACGACGCCCTTGTTTCCGTGGCGGCCGGCCATCTTGTCGCCGACCGAGAGGTTCTTCTTGTCGACGAGGTACACCGTGACCTGGCGGTCGACCTCGCCCTCGCCGGTCATGTCGCCGAAGAGGTCTCCCTCGGCACCGCCCGCCGCGTCGTCAAACGACGCGAACTCCTCGAGGAAGAGGTCCATCGCGGCCTTGATCTTCTCGCAGTCGGGGCCCTCGTCCATCGACCAGTGCGTGCGCGCCTTGACGAGCGTTGAGAGCTGCGCCTTGCGCACCGTCTTGCCGGCGGGGATGATGATATCGCCCGTCTCGCTGTCGGTGACGTCGGAAGAGAGCTTCTCGCCCATGAGGTCCTCGGCGAGCTTCTTCAGGAGCTCCTTCTCGAGCTTCTGGAGCTGCACCTTGCGCTTCCTCTGCGACGACTTGCGGTTCTTGGCGGCGTAACCGGGCATCTGCTTGTTGGTGACGACCTGCACGTCCATGACGACGCCAGTGGTCCCGGGCGGGACGATTAGCGACGTGTCGCGCACGTCTGCGGCCTTTTCGCCGAAGATCGCCCTGAGGAGGCGCTCCTCGGGCGAAAGCTCGGTCTCGCCCTTAGGCGTCACCTTGCCCACGAGTATGTCGCCGGGCTTCACCTCCGCGCCGACGCGGATGATGCCGGAGGCGTCGAGGTTCTTGAGCGCGTCCTCGCTCACGTTCGGGATGTCGCGGGTTATCTCCTCGGGCCCGAGCTTGGTGTCGCGTGCCGTGCACTCGAACTTGACGATGTGGAGCGACGTGAGCGCGTCCTCCCTCACGAGCCTTTCGTTGACGAGGATCGCGTCCTCGAAGTTGTAGCCGCGCCAGCTCATGAACGCCACGAGGAGGTTCTTGCCGAGCGCGAGCTCGCCCTGGTCCGTGGCGGGGCCGTCGGCAAGGCACTCGCCCGCCTTGACCTTCTGGCCCTTCTTCACGATGGGCTTCTGGTTGAAGCATGTCCCCGCGTTGCAGCGGCGGAACTTCTGGAGGCGGTAGCGCTTCACGCCCTTCGCGGCCTCCTTCGCGTAGTCGTAGGAAGACGGATCCTCGGGCGTGGGCTCTACCCACGAGGGGAGCCTGCCGTCGGCGGTCACGATTATCGTGTCGGCGGAGACGTAGGCCACCGTGCCCGACGTCTCGGCGCAGACGATGACGCGGCTGTCCTTCGCGCTCACCTCCTCAAGGCCGGTGCCCACGTACGGGCGCTCCGTCGTCATGAGCGGCACGCCCTGGCGCATCATGTTCGCGCCCATGAGGGCGCGGTTCGCGTCGTCGTGCTCGAGGAACGGGATGAGGCCGGCGGCGATGGAGATGACCTGCATCGGCGCGACGTCCATGTACTGCACTTCCTTCGCCGGCCTGTCGCAGAACTCCGTCATGTAGCGGCAGGTCACGGTCGGCTCCGCAAAGGCCTTGGAGGCCGTAAGCGGCGCGTTGGCCTGGGCGATCACGTACCCTTCCTCCTCGTCGGCGGGCAGGTACTCGATCTCGTCGGTGACCTTGCCCTTCACGACCTTGCGGTACGGCGTCTCGATGAAGCCGAACTTGTTGATCTTCGCGTAGATGCCAAGGCTGGAGATAAGGCCGATGTTCGGGCCTTCTGGAGTCTCGATCGGGCAGATGCGCCCGTAGTGGGAGGGATGCACGTCGCGCACCTCGAAGCCCGCGCGCTCGCGGCTGAGGCCGCCTGGACCGAGGGCCGAGAGCGGGTTCGTCTGGTCCATGAACTGCGAGAGCTGGCTGCGGGCGAAGAACTCGTTTATCACGGAGCTGAACGTCTTTGAATTGACGAGCTTCTGCGGCGTGAGCGCGCCCTGGTTCTGGTCATGCGTGGTCATGCGCTCGCGGACAAGCCTCTCGGTGCGCGCAAGGCCGATACGGCACTGGTTCTCGAGAAGCTCGCCCGCCGTGCGGATGCGGCGGTTGCCGAGGTGGTCTATGTCGTCCACAGTCTCCTTGCCGCTGTGGATCTTGAGGAGGAGGCGGATCGCCTCGATGACGTCGATGCCGCCCTCGAGAAGCGTGCGCAGGCCCTCGTCGACGGTGCCGACAAGGCCGAGCTTCTTGTTGATCTTGTGGCGGCCGACGTAGCCGAGGTCGTAGTGGGCCTGCTCGAAGAACATGCGGTGGATCATCGTTTTGGCGTTGGCGACGCTGGGCGGGTCGCCCGGGCGCATGCGGCGGTAGATCTCCTTCAAGGCCTCGTCCTCGTTGCGGATGCCGCTCTTGGCGTCCTCGCGGAGGGTCTTGATGAGCGTGCCGTTGTCCACGGAGACGTCGACAACCTCCACTTCGGGGATGCCGGCCGCGGCGACCTGCTCCATCATGGCGGGCGTCACCGGGTCGAACCTGCGGGCGACGACGACCTGCGAGGCCGCGTCGACGAGGTCGTTCTTCATAACGAGGAGCCGAAGGTCCTTCTCGTCGTACTTCTTCGCCGAGGGAAGCTTCTTGAACTCGTAGAAAAGCCCCATGATCGCCTCGTCGGAACCGTGGCCGAACGCCCTCAGGAGAGTCGTCGCGTAGAACTTGCGGCGGCGCTTGCGCTGGTCCATGAAGCACCACATGACGTCGTTCGTGTCGAACATCACCTCGATCCAGTTGCCGCGGTCGGGGATGATGCGCACGGAAAGAAGCGGCTGGCCGTTCGCGTGGACCTGGCGCTCGGTCGAGATGCCGGGGCTGCGGTGGAGCTGCGAGACGATGACGCGCTCGGCGCCGTTGATGACGAAGGCGCCGTCGCCGGTCATAACGGGCATGTTGCCGAGGAAGACGTCCTCCTCGCGCACGACCCCGCCCTCGGTGAGGCGGAACGTCGCGTGAAGCGGGCGAACGTACGACTCCCCTGCCATAAGCGCCTGAAGGTGGGTCTTCTCGGCGGGCCCAAGCGTATAGCCGACGAAGTCGAGGGAATACCTGCCGTCAGGGGTCTTCACGGGGAAGATCTCGTGGAAGATGGCCTGGAGGCCCTTGTTCTTGCGCTTCTGCGGCTCGACGTCGGGCTGCAGGAAGTCCTGATACGACTTTGTCTGTATGTCTATGAGGTCTGGCATGGGTGAGGCCATGCCGCGGAGGCGTCCGAAGACCTTGCGTTCTGCGCTCATTGTTGTAGGCTTACCTTGTTGTTTTTCTTTCAAATGCGTCCGTTTTCTCTCATGCGAGGCGGTTTTAGGGGCGCCTGAAGTGTGGTAAGCGACCACTTTGTTAACGGTGCGCCCCATGCCTCCCATGAAAGAAGTCCGCGTATTATATCAAAAAATCCCCCTTGCGCGCAAGCGGAATTTTTGATAAACTTCACGTCTGTTTCAAGGACCCGTAGCTCAGTCGGTCAGAGCAGGTGACTCATAATCTCCGGGTCGTGGGTTCAAGTCCCGCCGGGTCCACCACTTTTTTAGCCTGAAAATCGCAGTTGGCAGCTGCGGTTCTAGGTTTAATCAGGTAGTTGGGCAGTGCGGCAGTCTTTCGCCCACAAGGATCTGGGGATGGGCTTCGGCAATCACGACGTTTACGAGACTGCCGGGACGCACGTCGGCGGCCCCCTCGTCCCAGACGACGATGCGGTTGCCGCCGTCGCGCCCGGAGAGCCGCGCCTTGTTGCGCTTGGACGGCCCCTCCACCATCACCTCGCGCTTCGTCCCCACGAGCCTGTCGTTGCGCTCCTGCCCGCGCCTCTCCTGGTCTTCAAGAAGCACCTGGTCGCGCCTCTCCTTCTCCTCCACCGGCACGTCGTCCGCGAGCGCCGCCGCACGCGTCCCCGGGCGCGGCGAATACTTGAAGACGAACGCATTGTCGAAGCCGGCCTCGTCCATAAGCGAGCGCGTCGCCTCGAAGTCGGCCTCCGTCTCGCCCGGATAGCCTACGATAACGTCAGTCGTCACGGCAAACTCCGGGTCAAAGTCGCGAAGCTTCCCCACGGCGGCAAGATACTCCTCCCGCGTGTAGCGGCGCCCCATCTCGGCGAGGATGCGGTCGGAGCCGGACTGGACCGGAAGATGCAAATGGCGGCAGATCTGCGGAAATTCGCGATATGCGCGGACAAGCTCGTCGGTGCAGCCCTTCGGATGTGCGCTCGTGAAGCGGATGCGCTCGATGCCGGGAATCGACGCGATCGCCTCAAGGAGACGTGGGAACGCCTCGGTGTAGCCGCCGGGGCTTGGGGCGTCCCGCTCGTCCCATGCCGTGTTGCGAACGCCGTAGCGAAGGACGCTCTGCCCTAGAAGGCAGACTTCCCTGACGCCGCGCCTCGCGAGCGCGGCGACCTCGGCTACGACCTCCCGGGCAGGGCGCGAATATTCATGGCCACGGACATCGGGGACGATGCAGTAGCTGCAGCGGCTGTCGCAGCCGAGAAGCACGGTGACGAACGCCTGCCAGCCGCCCTCGACATGCGCGGCAAGGCAGTCGGGCACAAGGTCATCGCCAAGCTCGAGCCTCGGGAAGCGCCCCTCCTCGACAATGCGCGGGATGAGGCCGAACGCGCGCGGGCCCACGGCGAAGTCGAGCTTCGGGAGACGCTTGAAGACGTCTGCCCCCATGCGCTTCACCGCACAGCCCATTAGCCCGGTGAGCTTCTTCGCGGCAATGAGGTTGCCCGCCTTGCCTATCGCCTTCTCCTCGGCCTTCTGGCGGACGGTGCAGCTATTGACTATCACAAGCTCCGCTTCGCCCTCGTGCGCCGCCTTCTCGTGACCGGCTGCGACAAGCAACGCCTCGACTGCCTCGGAGTCGCGCACGTTCATCTGGCAGCCGTAAGTGTGTATATGGAACTTCATCCGCGAGGCGAAGGCCTTGGTTAGTCCGCGTGTGGCGGGGCGTCAGCTTTCCATCACCGACTGGACGGCCATGGCGAGCTCGGCCGACTCGCCCGGCTTCAGCTCGGTGAGCGGCCGCCTCCACGCGGTGCATGGCTCGACGCAGAGGAACGACTTCCAGTCTGACGCGGTGTGGTCGCTCATCACGCTCGCCTTGTTCGGGTTCCAGACCGTGAAGACGCCGTTCCCGCTGCTCGCGACGGCAATCGCCCGCTTGAGGCCGGAATCGATGATCGCCGCCTCGTGCTTGGGCGCGGGCGCAAGCTCGAAGATGTGGTCGCAGCCGCCCGCGGCGGAAAAGTCGCCCGACTGGCGCGCGCGAAACATTGCCCTGCCGTCGGTGTACTCGCAGCCGTCAAGCCCCTTCACCGCGACCTTCTCGACGTCGCGCACGAGGAAGTACGGGTGGAACGCGGCGGTAAAGCCGAACGGCGCGTCGCCCGTGTTCGTCGTCTTGAGGAACAGGTTGAGCTTCATCGAGAGCACGACCTTAAGCTCGAGGTCGAATTCGTGCGGCCACGCCGAGCGCGTATCGTCGCTGCTCGAAAGCCCGAGCGTAAGCTCGGTGCTCTCCTCGCCGTACCTGCTGCCGCGCACCTCGAAGGTCATGAACTGCGCAAAGCCGTGCGGGCACATGCCCTCGATCGCGCCCTTGGAGAACTGCGGCCAGCAGATCGGTATGCCGCCGTGGATCTTGTCCCCGAGCGCGTAGTCGCGCCTCTCCGGGCGGAATATCACGGGGTGGCTGCCCGTGGGCCTGTACGAAAGCACTACGCCCCCCGCGAGCGCGACCTCCGCGCTGCCGTACTTGTTCGCAAGCGCCGCCTCGGGCCGCCCGCAGTGGCCGGTCTTGAAGACGATGCGCCCGGGAGCGCCGTACTTCCTGTTAAGTTCGTCAATATTCATCTTAGCACCTCCTTCACCATACAAGGTCGCTCGCCGCGAACACCGGCCCTTCGATGCAGCAGCGCGAATTGCCGCGGACAGTCTTCTGTATGCAGGCGTAGCACGCGCCCACTCCGCATACCATGTGGCGGTCCATCGAGATCCAGCCGTTCGACTTCGACCCCGTCGCCCTGAGTGCGACCGCCTTGAGCATCGGGTCGGGCCCGCAGGCGAAAAGCTCGAACGAGCCGCCCTTCTCCTTTATGGAGATCATCGCGTCGTCCAAGGGGTCGGTGACGAGCCCCTTAACTCCGGCCGAGCCGTCGTTCGTCGCCGCGTGCACCGGGACGCCGAGCGCGGCGAACCTGTCGAGCGCGAGGAGGTCCGCCGAAGTGCGCCCGCCCACGAAAAGCTCGATGGACGGCGCCTTGAGGCGGCGCGCGAGGAAGTAGAGCGGGGCGACGCCGAAGCCGCCGCCTACGAGAAGCGCCGCCACCTTGCATTCAAGCGGGAAGCCGTGGCCGAGCGGGCCGATGACGCTCACTTCGTCGCCGGCCGCAAGAGAGTTCATCGCGAGAGTGCCGCGCCCGACGGTCTTGTAGAGAAGCTCGAGCACGTCGCCTTCGGCGTTGAAGATCGAGAACGGCCGCCTCAAGGCGCTCTCCTCGAGCGCCGGCACGCGAACGTGCACGAACTGCCCGGGCACAGCCGCCGCGGCGATCGCCGGCGCGCGCATGGAAAGAAACCTGTATCCCGCCCCGAGCTCCCTGTGCTCGAGTACGACGCACTTCTCCTCCGACCTGCCCATGTCAAGCTCCCTATGCCTGCCTCAGTTCGCGCGAGCGGTCAGCCGCGGCCGCTATCGTGGCGTCCACCGTCCTGCCGAACGAGGCGACGTCGAGCTTCTTCATGCCGGCTGCGGTTGTGCCGCCCTTTGTGCAGACGCCGGCGATGAACTCGCCGAGGTCCATGCCGCTCTCCCTGAGGAACTTGGCCGTGCCGAACATCGTCTGGAGCGCGAGCGCGCCCGCCGTCTTCGCGGGGAGCCCCGCCTTCGCGCCCGCGGCCGACATCGCGCGCAGCATGTACGCGAAATACGCGGGCCCCGAGCCGGAGAGCGCCGTCACCGCGTCAAAGTACTTCTCCGCGAGAACGCACGTCTCGCCAGCCCCGCCGAGTATGCCCTCGACCGTCTTGTCGTGCGCGGTGAGGACGCACATCCCCGCGTTCACCCTGAGGGCGAGATTCGGCATGACGCGGATTATGCGCGCCTTCGCGCCGAACGCCGACTTGAGGCTCGCGAGCGTCTTGCCTGCGACGATGGAGACGAGCGTCTGGCCCTTTGCAAGGACGGGGCGGACGGCTTTCGCGACTTCGTCCACGTCCTGCGGGCGGACGGCGAGAAAGACGTACTTCGCGCCCTTCGCCGCAGACGCCGCGCAAGGGACTACCTTCACGCCGTATTTGCCGCGCATGTAGGCGGCGCGCTCCTCCGACTTCTCCGCCATCACGACGGACGACCTCTCCCTGACTGCGCCAAGTATGCCCTCGGCCATCTTGCCGGCGCCGAGAAACGCGATTGTGTTCTTCATTTGCCTTCCTCCTTGGAACTTTCCGCCTTCGACGCTTCCGCCGCGGCGGCCTTGAAACTCTTCCATGTAAGCGCCTTCATCTTCTGCACTGCGGGAGACGCCGCGAACCGCACCATCTGCTCCGGCGAATACGTGACGATGGCGCGCCTTCCGCCGGGCGACGTAACGAGCTCCCCCATGCCGGCCTTTAGCCCGGGGGCGAACGCCCTGAGCGCCGACGAGCCGAGAAACACGTAGACCCTGGCAGGCGGGAGCGGCGGCGCGCAGACAAGCGGGGTGAGGCCCTCCGATACGCCAAGCCCCCCGCGCGCCTTCGCCATGAATTCCTGTGCGGCGGCGGAAAGCGGCTTCTCGTGCACGAAGACGATGCTCGCCTTGCGCGGCGCAGGCTCGCCCGCCTTTCTCGGCCTTTCGGGCGCGACGACTGGCGGCGGCTCGGGCCTGGGCGCGGGAGCGGGGGCAGGTGCGGGGGCAGCAAGAAGGGACCTGTCGACTTCAAGCTCGAAGACGCCAAGCTCGCGCTCGAGCTCGAGGTTTTCGACAATCGCGTCTATGATCCCGTCCCTGTCCACCGCTACTTCTTGTCGGGCGCCTTGGAATATCCGTACGGGTTCTTCCTCTGCCAGCGCCATGCGTCAGCGCACATTTCCTCGATGCCCATCTCGGCCTTCCAGCCAAGCTCCGCCAGGGCGAGCGAGGGGTCGGCCCAGCACTCGGCGATGTCGCCTTCGCGGCGCGGGCGTATCTCGTAGGGGACCTTGCGCTTCGACGCCTTCTCGAACGCCTTCACTATCTGGAGCACGGAATACCCGTGGCCCGTGCCGAGGTTGTAGGTCTTGAGGCCGAGGTGCGGATTGTCGCGCAGCTTCTCGATGGCCTTCAGGTGGCCCTTCGCGAGGTCTACGACGTGGATGTAGTCCCTGACGCCGGTTCCGTCGGGCGTCGGGTAGTCGTTCCCGAAGACGTTGAGGTGCGGGAGCCGGCCGACCGCGACCTGCGCGACGTACGGCAGGAGGTTGTTGGGTATGCCCGCCGGATCCTCGCCGATGAGGCCGGACTTGTGCGCGCCGATTGGGTTAAAGTACCTCAGGAGCACGACGTTCCACTCGGGATCGGACTTCTGGACGTCCTTGAAGACCTGCTCCATCATGAGCTTCGTCCAGCCGTATGGGTTTGTGCAGCCGGGCGTCGGGAAGTCCTCGCGGATCGGCACCGAGCGCGGCTGGCCGTACACCGTCGCGGACGACGAGAAGACGATGTTCTTGCATCCGTGGCGCGCGAGCGAGTCGAGGAGCGTGAAAGTGCCGCCGAGGTTGTTGCCGTAGTACTTGAGCGGCAGCTTCACCGACTCGCCCACTGCCTTCAGCGCGGCAAAGTGTATCGCCGCGTCGAAGGGGCCGTCCGCGTCGAGCGCCGCGTCGAGCTTCTTCACGTCCCTTATGTCGAGCTTGCGGAACACGGGCGCGCGGCCAGTTATCCTGCGCACGCGCGAAAGCGACTTCTTCGAGCTGTTGCACAGGTTGTCGACGACAACGACGTCGTGGCCCGCGTTCAGGAGCTCCACGACCGTATGGCTGCCGATGTAGCCGGCGCCGCCGGTGACAAGTATCTTCATGCGTACCTCCTATCCATATTTACGAAAACCACCTAAGAAAAAACGCCGCAAGCGCGTTTACGCGCCTCACCTTCACGCGATGCCCTGAAGTCGGCTCGAGGCGAAGCCACGTGACGCCGCATCTGTTGAACCTAAGCGGCACGGGGTGCTCCGGCAGCCACCTGCCGCCGAACTTCTCGCCTACGGCGGGAGTGCGGTCGCCAACGCGGAACACGGGCCGCCCTTCGGCGTCGAAGTCGACCTCCACGTCCCTGGTGCGCGAGTTGCGCGTCACGGCCTTCAGTCTCATCGGCCTCGGATGCGCGTCAACCGACTTGAACACCTGCCAAAAATACCCTCTCAGCTCTTCACTCGACGGATCGTCGTCGTCTATCTTCAGAATCGCCTTTCTCACCTGTTTCAACACCTCTTCAATTCCATTCAACGAAACACCTGAAACGCCTGCGAACCGCCTCCCCCTCCCGCGAATCGCAATGGCGGGTATTATATCAAAAAATCATCCGCCTTGCGAACTCTAGCAATCGGCAACTATGTATGGCGAGGCGCAAAATGAGCATATCGCGCCGTCATGGACCGGGGCGCCGCAGTTCGTGCAGCGCCTTTCAAGGACCTCGCCGCAGAAGGCGCAGAACTTTCCGCCTGCTGGATCTGCCCGCAACCTGTCGGGAAGGTAAAGGACGTGCCCCTCGACTTCATACGCCTTGTTCGTAGGGCAGGCGCTGTTCGGGCAGAATCCCCGCGACGGCATTGGCGCCTGCCGCGCCGGCAGGGCGGGCTTTTCGCTCCTGTAGTTTTCGATTTTCAGGGAAAACCTTTCAGCAAGTCTCTCAACCGCATCGTCGCTAAGCTTTGTAGGGTCGCCCTTCTCGAACATTGAAATCGCCGATTGCTTGCATCCGATTGCCGATGCAAGTTCACTTTGAGATATGCCGTTGTCGCGGCGCAACTGACGCACTCGGGCGCAAAATTCGCTATTTATTCCTTTCATAACCGCCTCATATCAACTTTATAAACAATTTTATAAACAAATCTATCTACTTTGTTTATATTTTTGTTGATACTTTCTCCTCTCCCTAGTTCTGCCCCGTGAAAATGTTTATCAGTAGTTCCTTTTCAGAATCTCTTCCGCCGAAAGGAATTCGTCGGCGTCTTTATAGGAAATGTTGAGGTCTTTCAGCTTTTCCATCATGACGCCGTTGACAACATTCATGTTTTCGGCAAAAAGTCTCTTGAGGGAATTCCTTGCCTCTGCAAGCGACCCGTTCGGCTCGTTGGCGACAAGTACGCCTTCCAGAACCTGGGCGCGGCGGATTCTCCCGTCTTCCTCCGCCTTGTCGCGCGCTTCCTTGACCACTTCGAGGACATGGTCGCGCGTCTCGCCAGGGAACCTGTCGGGAAGGTCAACGTCCCTGTCGAGCAGCGCAAGCGCATTCGGGTTCCTCGCCTGCGTGTCGCATTCAAGGAGCGCTTCTTCCTTGAGATGAATTTCCTGTTTGAGCCTTTCCGCCTCCGCGGCGCTTGCGCTCAGGGCGGCCTTCAGGCTTTCGGCCTCTCCCCTGGCCCGCGCCTCGCCTTCTCTAAGCGCCTCCTTTTCGGCCTCTGCCCTGCTGAGCGCGTCGCGTACCGCGGCAAGTTCGGCCGCAAGGGCGCTTGCCTTGGACTCGAGTTCGACCTTCTCTGCGGCAAGTTCCTCCACGACTGCCTTCTGGACGTCGACTTCCTCCGGCGCCTTTTCCTCGCCGCCGGAAATGAATTCGTCTATGCTGAACGATTCGCTGTTCATTTCAAATGCTGCCCCTTTATTTCACATCCACCGAAAAGAAAAAGCCGGCAATCTATTGGACCGTTGAAGAACGGTATCTTTTCCTGGTAGTACAGGTTCACCTCGCGCGAAAGTTCGGGGCTGCCCGTAATCAAGGCCCCCATCCAGCCGGCGCACTTGGCGTTCAGGAACTCTCCTATCCTCCTGTACACGGGCGTAAGCTCCTCGATCGTCCCGAGGCGTATCCCGTATTCGGGATTGAAGAAGACGCAGCCTCTGTATTCGCCAGGTTCCGCTTCCGGCACGTCCGGCACCGGCGTTTCGGCGAAATCGCACGCCTTGAACTCGATGTACTGGGAAACTCCGGCAGCAAGCGCGTTCGTGTAGGCGTTTTCAATCGCCTCGGGCGATATGTCGGTCGCGATGATGCGCGGCGCGGCGTCTGGTTTTTCCTGCGCCGCCGCTTCGAGCACGATCTCCTTCCATATCTGCTCGGGGCTCGCCCCCGTTATCTGGCGAGGCGCTACGCGGGGCGCCTTCTCCCCGGGGATTATGGACCTGTACCCTTTTATGGACTGGAAGGCGAAATGGCCCTTGAGACTTCCCGGGGCCTTGTTGATCGCCATCATCGCCGCCTCGATCGCCGGAGTCCCGCTGCCGCACATGGGCGAGAGAAACGGCTTGTCGCCCTTCCATCCCATCGCCATTATGCACGCGGCGGCAAGCGTCTCCTGCATCGGAGCGGAACCCGGTATCTTACGGTAACCCCTTTTCGAAAGCGGCTCGCCCGAAGTGTCGAGATAGATCGTGACCTCGTCGCGCTCCCAGTAGACAAAGACGGAGGCTCCTATGTTCTCGCCGCCGGAATCCGGCCGGCGCTGGCATTTCTCCCTCATCCTGTCGGCTATCGCGTCCTTGGTGTAGAGCGACGGCAGCCTCGTGTCGCGAATCGTGTAGTTGTGGACTATGGACGATACGGAAAAGTAGCCGTCGGCCTCGAGAAGGTTCTCCCAGTCTATCGAAAGGACTGCGTTGTAGAGGTCGCGTATGTTGCGGCAGCAGGTGCGGAGAAGGGGTACAAGCACTCGATGAGCGGTGCGAAGCATGAGGTTCAGCTTCATGACGTCTCTCATCGCCCCGCGCACCACAACGGTGTTTTCGGTGATCTCGATCGGCTGATAGCCCATTCTCTTCACCTCTACGCCCGTCCAGTGCGAAAGCTCCTTCGCGCAGGAGATGATAATGGGATAGTTCTGGTCGGTCCAGATCTTCATTTCGCGGCAGCTCTGTCGTTTTTTTTTTCCTCAGTTCGTCCTCAAGGGCATGAGAACGTAGAGAAAAGGTATCGAGCAGCGGATGATCGCCGGCTTCTGGCTGTCCTTTATCTCCATCGTGACTTCGTTGTCGTCAATGGCCTTGAGGCAGTCCATTATGTAGGTCGGGTTGAAGAGGATCTCTATCTTCTCGCCGGCGTATTTGATCACTACCTCGTCCTTTGCCTCTCCCTTGTCCGTTGCCGCGCTGCAGACGGTGAGCTTGCCGTTGGAGAAAATCAGCTTTGTCGAATGCGCCTCGTCAAGGGTCATGATGCTTGCGCGGTCGAGGGCGTCCAGAAGGCCCTGCCTGTCGATCGCTATCTTCTCCTTCATGTCGGCGGGGATTACCTGCTTGTAGTCGGGGTACTTGTCATCAATGAGCTTCGTGTAGATGTTCGTGTGCTCGAAGGAGAAGCACATCTTCGAATTGTCTGCCTTGACCTTTACCTCCCCCTCTGCCGGAAGCGAGCGAATAAGCTCCTGAACGGCCTTGGATGGAACCACTACGTCCATTTCGCTTTCCTTGGGGAACTCAAGTTCGCTTTCAACGGTCGCAAGGCGGCGCCCGTCGGTTGCCACCATCGTTATCCTGCCGTCCTTGAAGCTTATGAACACGCCTTTCAGAGTGCGGCGGGTGTCGTCCTGGGAGGCTGCGTACGCGGTCTTCCTGAACATTTCCTTGAGAACCGCGGCGGAAATCGTGAACTGCGCGTTGTCGTCTGCCTTCGCAAACTTCGGGAAGCCGCTTTCGGGAAGGCCGGGTATCTTGTAGCTGACGCTTCCTGCGCGTATGGTAGCCTTCTCCTTGGCGTCTATCTCGACGACGACGTCTCCCTCCGGAACCTTCGCTATCATGTTGAAAAGGAGCTTCACGGGAAGGGTGCTCGCTCCGCTTTCGGCGGTTTCGCACTCAACCTTGCTGCTTATGGAAATGTCGAGGTCGGTGGTCGTAAGGCATAGCTCCCTCCCCTGCGCCGCAAGCATGACGTTCTGCATGATAGGCAGCGATCCCTTGCCTGCCACTATGTTCTGCACTGCCTTGAGGCCATCGATGAACCTGTTCTTTGCTATCTTGAATTTCATTTGCTTACGCGCCTTTCCTTTCGACTTCCGTTTATTCTATCAAATATGACTGATATTATAAAGTAAAATCTTACTATTATTATTAGGAATGTTCACAGTGTTGACATTCCGCTTTTTCCAATGCAGAGCTGCGCTTTCCGCCCTCTTCCGCTGTTGACATCGCTTTCATATTTTTTTCACCGATGTTTGCAAGTTCGGTTTCAGCCCCTTTTTTGTTGATGGTTGTTCGCAATTTTAAGACAAATGTCCATATCGTGTCAATCGCTTATGTCGGACATCTTGTAGCCGAAGAGAGTTACTATTTCCTCGAGGTTTCTCTTCAGCTCTATTTCGTTCTGCAGCCTCGCCTCGATGGTCTTCACCCCGTGGATGATCGTTGCATGGGTCTTTCCGAAGGCCTTCGCGATTTCCTGCAGGCTCTTTGTCGTGAGCTTTCTTGCTATGTACATCGAAAGCTGTCGTGGCGTTATAAGAGACTGCGGCCTGTCAGGGGAGAGGATCTGGCTTATCGTAACGCCGAATTTCTTGGCTACCGTCGTCTGTATTTCCTCCACTGAAAGCATTCTTATCGACTGCTCCTTCTTTATGAGGTCTTTCAGCAGGTCAAAGAGTTTTTCCTCGTCGAGTTTTTCCTCCGGGTTATTCATCAGAAAGACGCTCACCTTTCCAAGCGCGCCTTCCATGGCCCTTACATGGCTTTTTATGTTTTCCGCAATGAACTCAAGTACGTGAGGCGGAACCTTGATGTCGTAGCCCTCCGCCTTCTTCTTGAGGATGGCAAGCCGGGTTTCGTACTTGGGAGACTCGATTTCCTGCACCATCCCGCCTTCGAAGCGCGATATAAGCCTGTCTTCAAGGGAAGGAAGGTTTTTTGGGGCAACGTCGCTTGTCATGACAATCTGGCGGCCTGCCTGCTGGAGGGCCTGGAAGGTGTTGAAGAACTCCTCCTGCACCTGCTTGCCGCGCTGCAGAAACTGCACGTCGTCTATCAGGATGACATCGACTGACCTGTACTTGTTCCTGAAGTCCCTGAGGGTGTTGCTTTTTATCTCGCTGTTCTTGACGCTGTCGATGTACTCGTTGAGGAAAGTCTCTGCCGTCAGATAGCATATCGCCATCTGGGGGTGGCGCTTTTTGAGTTCGTTTCCGATAGCGTGCATCAAGTGGGTTTTCCCAAGCCCCGTGCCGCCATAGATGAAAAGTGGATTGTACGCCGCCTTGCCCGGGTTGTTGACGACGCCCTGGGCAGCTGCGAGCGCAAAAGAGTTCGACGGGCCCCTCACGAATTCCTCGAACGTGAAATTCTCGATGAGAGGCATTGTCGAGACGAAAGTCGAATATTCGGGCTGCTGCGTTCCAGCCGGTCCAGGAGCCTTTGTTTCCTCGGCTTCCTTTGGCACTACTATTTCAACCTTGTTTTGCGGATCGTACTTGAAGGAGAGGCTTGTTATTTCCCCCGCGTCCGCGAGGTTGAGGCAGCTTCGCAACTTGTCGCCGTAGTCGGTTGCAAGTTTTTCCGCCGCCAGTTCCACCGACGTATAAACTACAAGCTCGTTGTTAGTCCCCGAGACGTTCGTCACCATTGAAAGATATCGCGCCGCCTGGTTCTTTGCATCCTGATCCTGCACGGTCGCAAAATAAATTTCAGTCGCCCTCTTCCACAACTCTTCCCACTGTTTTTCTTCTTCCATTTTCTCTCCAAGTTTTAACCTTCTATCCCATCAACAATTGCTGTGTATAATACCAAAAAATCAAAGTACAAAACAGAAGAAGATATCTTCTTATGTACACAGGTTATAAACACGGCGTGTTTATAACCATGTAGAACGTCAATATTCTCGCTTTGCATTCTCTGCGTTCTTTGCGGCTAAACCTCTTAATTAATTGTAGCTCTCTGCATTTCTGCGTGAGATAAAACCGAGCGGGGCGCAGGCAGAATGCAATGGGCTTCCAACTGCGATTTTTAGGTTTATCAAAAATTAATCGTGGCGGCGTCGCGAACGGAAAAGAGGCGTCGGGCGTCTGCTCCCTGGACGCCGTTGAACTTGCAGTTGTGGAACGAAACGGCGTCCGCTCTCTCTATGCGGAAGACTTCGCCCTTCGCCGCCGCCGGCCCCGCAACGTTGAACGAGCAGTCGGTGAACGTGACGCCCTTCACGCGAACGGCGCGGGTGCCGCATACGAGCGACGGCGAGCCCCCTTCCGCGGCGACCTCGCGAAACCGTATGTTCTCGAGCCTGGCGGCTCCCGGGGCGCCCACGCCCACGTTTACCGCCTCGACGACGTCGCGGATGGAGATGCGCTCGAACGAGACGTCAGAGATGTCTACGCCCTTCGGGTGGGAATTGCCGAAAAAGCACTGCACGTGAATGCCGCGCCCGCCGCGCTCTACCTTCATGTCTGACACGCGTACGTTGCGGATCGTCCCGCTGCCGACGCCCACGCGCATTCCGTCGGCCGAGACGCGGCAGACGATGTTCGAGACGCGCACGTTCTCGCAGGCCATGGCGGGGTTCTTAAGCCGCGCCGACGCCCCGCGCACCGTAATCGCGTCGTCGCCAGTGACGATGTCGCAGTCTCCTATCTCGACGTTGCGGCAGGAATCGACGTCGATGCCGTCCGTATTGAGGTAGGTGATGTCGTTGCGCACGGTGACTCCGCCCACGGTGACGTTCTCGCAGCCGTGGAAGAAGCAGCTCCAGCACGACATGTCGCGAAGCGTCACGTCGCGCACTGCTACGTCGCGGCACTCGATGAAGACTATCTCCTGCCCCGGGCGCCCGCCGGCAACCCGCGCGTTCGCGCCGCCGTCGCGCCAGCAGACCTTGCCCACGAGCTGCGGCTTGTCGTCGAAAAACGCACGCGCGTTGCCGTCGATGACGCCGCGCCCCGTGATCGAGACGCCATGCTTCTCCAGCGCCAGCACAAGGTGCTTGGCGCTCCAGCCCTCCTTGGCGCTGCACCAGTTCTGCGGATATGCGTCGGGGGCGTTGTAGTCAGCAAGGTCGGGGCTCCCTAGAAGCGTTGCGCCTTCCTTGAGGTGGAGCTCGGTGCGGTCGCCCAGATATACGGAGCCTACGAGATACGTGCCGGGCGGCACTGTCACTCGCCCGCCGCCTGCCTGCGCACAGGCGTCAAGCGCGCGCTGCACGGCGGCGGTGTCTTTCGTTGCGCCGTCGCCCTTCGCGCCAAACGCGCGCACGTCGAATTCCGCGCTTCCGCGCGCGGCGCAGATGCACACGGCGAAGAAAGCCAGTGCGCACAACGCGCGCCCGCCGACGGACAAACTGCCCATTAATGCAGAGGCGGAAGTCAGCGGTCGATGCCCTTCAGGACCATGAACTCCCAGATCCTGTCGAGCCACGTGTAGCTGCCCGTGCCGGGCACGGCCTTGTTCTGGAAGCAGTGCGGCCTCAGGGCGAGCGTGTGGAGGTCGCCCTGGATGCCCATGCGCCTCAGCTGCTCCCAGCACTTCACGGAGTTCATCGCGGCCCAGCCGTCGGCATCGCCGTGGACGAAGAGCATGGGGCACGTGTCAACGTCGAAGGAGAACTCGGGCGCGAGGCGCGCGTCATCCTCGTTGCCGCCGCCTGTGTTGCCCTTCTCGAGCCCGTCGGTGAGGGCGTAGGCGGGATATATCGCAACCGCCCACTGCACCTTGCAGGGAAGCGCGTCGACCTTGTCGCCGTTCACCGGGAAGTAGGCGCGGTGGCGCGAGCTCGTCGCGCCAAGTATCGTGAGGTGGCCGCCGGCGGACGAGCCCATAATGCCGATGCGGTTCGGGTCGAGGCCGTATGAAGCCGCCTTGGAGCGGACGAGGCGTATGGCCCTCTGGAGGTCCTGCCAGGCCGTGACGTGCTTCTTGAGCGGCGCGGCCGGGCGCGGCGTGCGATACTTAAGCGTCACGACCGCCATGCCCTTCGAGTTCAGGTAGCGCCGCGCAGGCGCGACCTCGAAGCCGTCGGGGGAGTTGCCCATGTACGAACCGCCCGAGTAGATTATCTGTATTGCCTTCGTGGTCAAGTTGGAGGGGATGTGCCACTCGATGTATGGCTTGCACTGCGACTTCTGGAAGTCAGGGATGCGGCGGTCCGGCCAGACGTCTTCCTTCGCGTAGATCGCCCTGTCGGCGTCGGAGGGGAAGCGGTCCATCAGCTTCTCCTCGGGCGCGAGAGGCCCGAGATAGCCCATCTGCGTCATGAACTCCTCGATGCGCCCATACCAGTTCGCCGCGCCGCTCCCCGCCTTGGCGCCGGAGAAGAACCCGTGGTTGCGCTCGCCGAAGAGGTGCAGCTCGGCAGGTATCTTCATGCGCCTGAGCTGGCGGTATATCTGCGTCGAGGCGTTGGGCGAATAGATGTCTATGCCGCCGTGGAACATGCACATGGGGCAGGTCTTCTCGTCGAACTTGAACGAAGGGTTGAGCTTCACGTCGGGCGAGTCGCCGTCGCGGGAATTGGGGCCCGTGAGCCCGTCGGTAAGCCCGTAGGCGGTGTAGATCGGCACGGCCCAGTTGACGTGGCACGGGATGTCGTCGACGGCGTCAACCTTCGCATACGCGGGCGTGAGGGCGCTCGTCGCGAGCATGACGGTGAGGTGAGAGCCCGCCGAAAAGCCCATCGCGCCGATCTTCTCGGGGTCGTAGCCCCTCTTCGACGCCTGCGAACGCACGAGGCGCACGGCGCGCTGGCCGTCCTCCCAGCCGCTCTGGTAGATAGGCAGGTCCTTCGGGCGCGGGGTGCGGTACACGAGCGAGACGCAGGTGACGCCGCGCTTCACGAGGCGCCGCGCGAGCCAGTCCACCCAGTAGCCGTCGCAGCAGTTCTGGTACGCGCCGCCTGAGATGATGATCATGCAGGCGTCGGTCTTGCCCTCGGCCTTCGGGGCCTGATACCATTCGAGGTGCGGCATCGCCTTGTCGAAGCCCGCGGGAGCTGCCTTCTCCTCGGTGCGCAGGGCGATCTGCTGGGGCTGGAAGTCGGGCATCGCCTCCTTCGACGGCCAGATGTCCTCGCGCTCGACTATCGGGCATGGCGGTATGGACGAATCCGCAAACGCGGCGAATGCCGCCAGTGCAAGGGCGGCCAGCATGGTTCTTTTCATTTTTTACCTCCTGAGAGTGATTTTCTCACAAGCGTTTCAGTGTCTGAGATCTTCGGGTCCGCCTCGAGCGCGGCAGATACCATCTTCTCCACCGCCTCGTCGGAAAAGCCAAGCGCGGAAAGCGCGAGCGCCGCCTCCTTCACGAACTGCCGCGCGCCGGGGCGCCCAAGCCGCGACGCGAACGCGGCAAGCGCGCTCACCTTGTCCTTGAGCTCGATGCATATCTTCTCGGCGGTCTTCTTGCCGACGCCCTTGACTGCGGCGATGCGCTTTGAGTCGCACGAGGCGATTGCCGCGGCAAGCTCAGGCGGCGTCATCCCGGAAAGGACGGCTATCGCGAGCTTAGGCCCGACGCCGGAGACGCAGGTCAGCTTCTCGAACATCTCCCGCTCCTCCTCGGCGGCGAAGGCGTAGAGCCACTGGCCGTCCTCGCGGACGACGTGCGAGGTAAAGAGCTTCGTCTCCCTCCCGACGGGAGGCAGGCTGTCGTACGTGGAAAGCGGGATGAAAAGCTCGTAGCCGACGCCGCATGCCTCGACTATGGCCCGCGTCGGCTCCTTGTGCGCCAATACGCCCCTCACGTACGCTATCATGTCCCCTGCCCCTACTTGAAGAGACGGGCGAGCTTCTCGAGCTGCGCCACCTTCTCCTTGTTCTCGGCGAGCTTGCGCCTCGCCTCCGCGACGACCGCCTCGGGCGCGTGCGCGACGAAGTTCTCGTTTGCGAGCTTCGCCTCGGCCGACTTGATGAAGCCCGCCACCTTCGCAAGCTCCGCCGCGATGCGCTTCGATTCCGCCGCCTTGTCTACAAGCCCCTCGAGCGAGAGGTAGACCGTGCCGAACGCGGTTATCTTTGACGGCATCGGCAGGTCGGAGCCGGCGGCGACGAAATCGACGCTCTCGGCCCTCATCGCCTTCCTGAGCGAATCCGCCTCGCCCGCCGCGCGCGCGTCGTCCGTCGCGAGCGTCACCTTGACGAACGTCGCGGGCGGCACCTTGTACTCTGCCCTGAGCGCCCTCAGGGCGGTGATCGCCTCGCGCTTGGCGTTGACGAACTCGAAGTTCTCCGCCGTGACGCCCCACTCCGCCTTCTCGGCGTCGGAATAGCCCTCCGGGAACTTCTGCAGCATGATCGTCTCCCCGTCCTTCAGGTAGCCGAGCTGGTGGGCGACTTCCTCCGTGACGAACGGCATGTACGGGTGGAGGAGGCGAAGCGCCTTCCAGAAGACGTCGCGCAGGATCGCGAGCGACGCCGCCTTGTTGGGAGAGTCCTTCACGTACTCGACGTACCAGTCGCAGATCTGCGTCCAGAAGAAGTCGTACGCGGCAAGGGCGCCGTCCTGTATGCGGTAGGCCTCGAGGATCTCGTTCACCTTGCGGCACGCGGCGTCGCAGGCCCAGAGCATGTGGCGGTCGTCGGACGAGAGCGGCTGGCCGAACGCGGTTTGCCCGTCAATGCCGAGCGCCTGTTCCTGCATTTCGAGGAACTTCGCCGCGTTCCATATCTTCGTGCAGAAGTTGCGCCCGATCTCGAACTTCTCCTTGTTGACGCGCGAATCGCATTCGAGCGAGGTGATGAGCGCAAGCGAGAACCTGAGCGCGTCGGCGGAATACGCGTCGATGAGCTCAAGCGGGTCGAGGGAGTTGCCGAGCGACTTCGACATCTTCCTGCCCTGCGCGTCGCGCACGATGCCGTGGATGACGATGTTCCTGAAGGGCGGCTTGCCCATGAAGTGGATGCCCGCCATCATCATCCTCGCAACCCAGAAGAAGATTATGTCCTGCGCTGTCACGAGGTCGGAAGTCGGGTAGTAGTATTCGAGGTCCTTCGTCTTCTCGGGCCAGCCCATCGTCGAGAACGGCCAGAGCCACGAGCTGAACCACGTGTCGAGGACGTCAGGGTCCTGCTCGAGGTCGGCGAGCGCAAGCGCGGAATTGCCCGTCGCCTTCTTCGCCTTCTCGAGCGCCGCCTCCGCCGTCTCGGCGACAAAAACCAACTCTTCACTCTTAACTTTTAACTCTTCACTGATTCCAGCGTTCACGCGCAGCGTGTACGCTGGAATCCTGTGCCCCCACCAGAGCTGGCGCGAGATGCACCAGTCCTGTATGTTCTCCATCCAGTTGTAGTAGATCTTCGACCAGCGCTCGGGCACGAACTTCACCTCGCCCGACCTGACCGCGGCAATCGCGGGCTCGGCAAGCGGCTTCATCTTCACGAACCACTGCTTGGAGAGGCGCGACTCCACGGTCTCGTGGCAGCGGTAGCAGTGGCCGACCTGGTTGTCGATGTCCTCGATGTGGTCGAGGTAGCCCTCGGCCTCGAGGTCGGCGACGGGCGCCTTGCGGCACTCCCAGCGGTCCATGCCCTCGTCCTTTGCGCCCGCGAGCGCGTTCATGTGCGCGTCCT
>JAEEGL011292359.1_pt1 | contig 21685 bp, 25 predicted proteins | sample 9134231 | NCBI WGS metagenome assembly JAEEGL01 (sample SAMN16246548, study PRJNA631951) | gut metagenome | biome: gut microbiome; feature: rumen; material: fiber-attached | host: Bos | place: Iran: Karaj | collected 2018-10
TTACGACCAATTCTACCAAAGCCGTTGATTGCTACTTTAATCATTTTTACCTCCTAAAAAATCTACTTATGCTAATTATAGCATAAGTAGATTAAAAAATGTAGATACATTTTAGCGTGCAAAATGTGCAAATGCACGGTTTGCTTCAGCCATACGGTGACAATCTTCTTTCTTCTTAAAGGCTGCACCAGTTTCGTTGTAAGCGTCAACGATCTCAGCTTCTAGACGCTTTGCATAAGGCATACCTTTGCGTGCGCGAGCTGATTGTACTAACCATGAAAAAGCAAAATGAAGTTGTCGGTGTCCAGAAATTGGAAATGGGATCTGATAGTTAGCACCACCAACACGGCGAGATTTTACTTCAAAATCTGGTGAAACATTGGCGATAGCCTTTTCCAATACTTCTACTGGATTTTCGGATTTCAATTTCTTAGCAGCACCTTCAATCGCTGAATATACAGCACGTTCTGCAACTTGGCGTTTGCCATTCAACATAGACTTATTGATGAGTCTTTGCACCAAAATCGATTGATATTTACGATCTGGGTTAACTTTACGAACCAAAGATTTAGTAGTCTTACGTGGCATAATTACTTACCCTCCTTCTTGGCACCGTATTTAGAACGGCCTTGCTTACGACCTTGTACACCTTGAAGATCAAGTGTGCCACGGACGACATGATAACGTACGCCAGGAAGATCAGGCACACGACCACCACGTACTAATACTACAGCATGCTCCTGTAAATTGTGGCCTTCACCACCAATATAAGCCCAAACTTCTTGGCCATTAGTAAGGCGTACACGAGCAACTTTACGCATAGCAGAGTTAGGTTTCTTCGGAGTTTTGGTAGTAACCTTAATACAAACACCACGCTTCAAAGGAGCTGGCCTGTCATAGCGCTTGGTTTTTAATGTATTAACAATTGAACCAAGAGCTGGAGATTTTGATTTCTTCGCAGCCTTTTTTCTGGGCTTACGAATCAACTGATTAATAGTTGGCATTAAAATTCCCTCTTAACTTTATTATTATATGGTGCTCATTTGCTTACAGCAATAACAAACGAGCTGAAACTCTTAAAATAATTATATCACACTTACCCTAAAATGTCTATAAAATAGCACCATATATTATATATGGTGCTACTCAGTATATTTATGTAAATTAACTATTAGCCTTCACTAGATAATCTAAAGTCGCCTCAATTATCATTCGATTTTTGATATCGATTTTGACATTTGGATCTTTGAGAGATTTCAAAGCATCAGGTGATTTTTTATAAACATCTCTTAACTCAGCTAACTTTGCAACCACCAAATCGTCTGAAACAGTAATCTTTTCTTTAACGGCCAAAGATTGGAGGACCAAAGAAGCCTTTACGCGAGTTTCTGCGACCTTGCGAGCTTCCTTTTCCCAGCTTTCGACTGTCTCATGATTTGCTTCAAGGAATTCTTCAAAACTCATACCCTGCGAAGCAGCATTTCTAGAAATGTCATCTCGTATCATCCTCATTTGGTCATCAATTAAGATTTCCGGTGCTGATACTTTTGATTTTTTGACCAACGCGTTAATCAGGTCATCTTTGAATTTTTCGTTTTGCTTGTGTTCATTTTGTGCAGCTAAATTCTTTTTAATATCTGCTTTTAGTTCGTCTAAATTCTTAAATGGACCACATTTTTTAGCTAATTCATCATCAATCTTAGCCTTTTTGACTTCATTGACTTGTTTTAGTAAAACCTCAAAGACAGTTTTAGCCCCAGCTAAATCACTTACACCGTAATCCTTAGGGAAGGTGAGTTTTAAATCAAATTTATCACCCGGCTCGTGCCCTACAATTCCATCTTCAAAACCAGGGATAAAGGTATTAGAACCAAGTACTAATTTGTAATCCTTTGCTGAACCACCATTGAAAGCTTCGCCATCCTTCTTACCAATAAAATCAATAATTACTTCATCGCCTAACTCTGCAGCTTTTTTAGCGACTTTCTTTTCGGCAAATGAAGTAGAAATGTTTTCCAATACTTCTTTAATCTCCTTGTCGGTAACCTTTGATTCGGGTTTTTTAACATCAAGCTTCTTATAATCGCCTAATTTTACTTCTGGGATAATGTCAGCTGTCGCGGTGTATTCAAGCGTCTCGTCTGGTACGTATTTTGTTACGTTTACACTTGGAAGTACTAAAGGTGATTTCTCAACTTCTTTAAATGCATCAATCACCGTAGTGCGCACTGCGATATCGGCAGCCTCAGCATTTAAATCGTTTTCTGGAATAAATTTCTTTGCGACTTCAGCTGGCACCTTGCCTTTGCGGAAGCCTTCTACTTTTAATTCTTTGGCAAGCTTCGTAATTGCTTTTTCTTTGGCTGGCTTTAAATCTTTAGCATCCAAAGTTACAGTAAGCTCAATCCTTGAATCAGAAAGTTTTTTTGCCTTTGCTTTCATATTAACTCCTATAAATTATACATATTATATCATAAAATTAACTAAAATGTTAGCATGGCTACTACACCACGACACTAGTTCTATTTTCAGAACGAAAATGAGTCAATGTGAATTTAGAGCTTGTCCCGAGCTTGATGTCTGGACTTAAAATGTCATTACTATCAAAAATCTCTTTAAGTTTGGTATACATTTTCTTTTCTGGTTCAAGCATTTCGGTATTTGTAACCACGGCTTTTAATCTTCCCTCCGGTGTCCCGCCAGCTAGCTTACCGCCTTGGCGATTAATGATGAATGCCCCAGCTCTTAAGAACATAGTCGCTCTTTTATTAAACTCTTTATCTTCTAAATTAAACTTTGGTCTTAGATTATAAATTGATGAACCAATCGAACCATACAATTCTACTTTCAAGTTTAATTTTTTCTCTAATATTGTTAAATCTTGCAAAAAGTTAGAAATGTTCTCGTTTGGTAAATAGAAATTCGTTAAAATCGGCACACGTTCGCCGTTTTTTACATACCCAAGATAATTCTCAAGCGCATTTTCGAATTCGTTCAGCGTTGGGCGATCGTTGACTGATTCATAAATAAACCTTGCCGAATGAGAAAACTTATCGCGCATTGCTTTGATTTTCTTAATACAAGTCGCGGGGCGTTCATCAAAATTTGCAAATACTACAAAACCGTCTTCAAGCTTCTTAATGACTCCATCAAGATTTTTGCCAGATTCGCGTGCTTCCATAATAATTTTCAAATCGAACAAATCTAACTTACGCGGTTTGAGTGGTTCAATTGCCTTAGCATAATTTAGTGCATCCTCGACTTCTTTAAAGGTTGCGACTACGCGTTCTGGACGTTTCTTAATTGGTACAGCACGTAAGATCACTTCTGAAATAATACCAAGTGTTCCCTCTGCTCCGAAGAATAATGGCATTAAATCCATAGTTTCACGTCGAGGAGCCTGAGCTAACATCGGATAGCCAGATTGGTCTTTATTATTCTTACTTAATTTATCGATTAAGTCAGAATTTTCCTTAACGAGTTTTACTGTTTTACGATAAATCTCACCTTCCGTAGTTTTCTCGGCTGCTCGTTTTGCCAAGGCATATTTTTTAAGTCGTTCTGTTTGTAAGCACTCGCCGTTTGTGAGTACTACTTCAATTCTTTCAACGTATGCATATAATCCGCCGTATTTTTTCGAGCATTGTCCTTTGAAATTCTCTGAAATCAGGCCACCAATAGTTCTCTCGTTGCAACCATCAATCGGGATAGTTAATCCAGAAACTGATAAGGCAGTATTGAGCTCATGAAGGGTAATCCCAGATTGTACGCGCACTAATCTTTCACGCGAATCAATTTCAAGCAAATGGTTTAATTTTTCAGTAGATATTACTACACCATTAGTTAAAGCCGCACCACCCTCACCTAATCCGGTACCACGCGCAGTTACAGCGACTTTGATATCTTTTGAAGCAAGTTGATTAAAAAATTTTAATAGTTTTCTAATATCGTCAGTAGATTCTGGAAAAGCAACAAATTTAGGTTTGACTCGTAATGCTGATTGATCGGCGGAATACTTTTCGATAATTTCAGGAGAATCAAAAACATTTCCGACCGTCAACTGATTTAAGTATTTCGTAATTTTCCCCATTACGCTTATGATTATAACACAAAAATCTACTTTTTGTCAGGCTTAGTCTGGTCGTTCTTTGGCTCTTCCTTCACTTCCTTAGGTTTTTTGAAAATCAAATCGACTTCTAGAGTTTTACCACTTGGTCCAAATAAAGTTGGAATAAAACCAACATATTCCATACCTTTCTTCTCAACATATTCTTCAATCACTTCGCGGTGTTCTCTGATATCAGAATTGATTAACTTATTGTTGGCATACTTAAGTTTTACGAACTCCATCAAACCTCCTTTTCTTCATTATACACTAAATTTAGGTTATTTCCTCAAAGAGTCTTTTTTGATGAGCTCGAATCGATACTTTTGTTTTATGTCGGGATACTTTTTTGTATCCACTAGTTCAAGAAACATTTTTTTAGGCCTCGCATAAAGTTCGCCCTCACCATAAAGCGCACGATAAATTACTAATTCCTCTCCGGTTTCAGAATGAATAGCTACATCTTCTACGATATACAAACCGCCTTTAAAATGTCGATAAATTCCGTGAATTTTTAATCTATCTTCCATAGTTTTGCCGTATAGTCATATAGTCCTTGGATATGGTTTTCTAAGAAATAATAATGCTTGACATAGAAAACGGTCAAAACCAGTAATACTAACGTTAAAATATAAAGTGGCACCACAGCTGACTGGAAATCACACGTCGCCGTCACCCAAGTCGTGACAAATAAGAATACAATCGTCATTAAAACAAAGAAAAACATTACAATTAGATGTATTAATCTTTCGTGCTGGAAACTTTCCATCATTTCGAAGTGATAACGTGCTAAACGTTCCCGCTCATTCTCACTAAGGTTTTTATCGGTAGCTTGTTTGATGAATTTTTCATAAGCACGAATCCGCTTCTCCATACTTTTATTCTAACACACAATTAGCGTTGAAGTATATGAATAAACTGACCAACTTCTCCCAAGCCCTCCATTGTCAATGCTATAATATAAGGAAATAAATGATAATCTAATATGAAAATTTTGTTTTCGTCCGACGTATGTGAGTATCAAATTAGCGGTGCCGCTAATTCCAACACCGTGTTAAAAAACGAATTAAAAAAACTAGGGCATGATGTTAGAATGCTTGCCTTGTCACCAAATAATAAATCATTCTTTAAGAATGATAACTATTATATTGCGTCTAAACCGATTCCAATTTACCCAGGCGCAAGATTTAGCTTAAAAACACACGATAGATTAATTGAAGAAATAATAAACTGGAGCCCCGACATTGTTCACGCCCAATCAGAGTTTACTACAAAAATCCTAGCAAACAGAATAATAAAAACTCTTGATATCCCATTTGTAATAACATGTCATACATTATATGAAGACTATACTAAGTATTTCTGCCCGAGCAAAAAGCTTGGCAAAAACATTGTAAAAATAATGAGTAATAAAATTTACAATCCATCGAAAGCATTAATAGTCCCATCAAATAAGATGAAAGACATAGTAGAAGGATACGGAATAAAATGCCCAATCGAAGTAATCCCTTCAGGAATAGATTTAGGTGTTTACAAAAAAAGAATCAATAATAAAGAAAAAACAACAATTCTATCCAATCTAAATCTACCGAACTCCAACAAATACCTTATTACGGTATGTAGACTGGCCGCCGAAAAAAATATAGATGAGCTGATAAAGTATCTACCGAAATTAATAAAAAGAGATGGAGCCATCAAACTGATTATAGTAGGAGAAGGACCACATAAAACTAAACTGACAAAAGAAATAAAAAGACGTAATTTACAAAACCACGTAATATTCACTGGGGCAATTGCTCAAGATCAAATATACAAATACTATCAATTAGGAAGTATTTTTGTTTCAGCATCGACAAGTGAAACACAAGGATTAACATACATCGAAGCATTAGCTTCTGGGATGCCTTTAGTCTGTAAAAAAGATAAATGTTTAGATAATGTGATAGAAAATGGAGTTAATGGGTTTGTTTTTGAAAATGAGCAAGAATTTGTCGATAGTATTTTGTCTATATTCGACAATGAAACATTAATGAAAAAAATGTGCAAAAATTCTTTGAAGAAATCTAACAATTTTAGCAAGGAAAAATTTGGATTAAATATAGAAAAACTATATACGGGTATACTAAATTCATAACACCAGTCTTAAGTAATATACATGATATAATAATAATAGTTTCATAGGAGAATTAATGAAGAAAAATTCGTGTGTGGCATTGGTCACTGGTGCGTATGGATTCTTGGGCAAATATGTGATTGCTGAACTATTGGACAGCGGTTATACTGTTATGGCTTTTGGAAGAAACAAACAAAAGATGCAAGATTTAAAAAAACAATACCCGAAAATTAAGTTAGCGTATGGAGATTTGTGTAACTTGGCGGATTGCTTAAAAACCACAAAGGGCGTAGATGTCGTTGCTCATCTCGGTGCACTTTCCACAGTATGGGGTAAACGGTCTGATTTTATCAAAACTAATGTTGAAGGTACTGAAAATATTTTAAAAGCTTGCCGCAAAAATAAAATTAATAAATTAGTCTATATATCATCTCCTAGTATTTATGCAGGTAAAGCAGACAAATTGAATATAGACGAAGAGGAATACGACAGCAACAATAAACTAAATTATTATATTGAGAGTAAAATTCTAGCTGAGAAAGCTATTAAGGAATATGACGACATCAATTGGACGATACTCCGTCCACGAGGATTGTTTGGAGTAGGCGACACCAGTATTATTCCAAGGTTAATACGTGCAAATAAAAAAATAGGCTTACCTTTGTTTGGTGGCGGGAGAAACTATGTAGATATGACATGTGTGGAAAATGTCGCATATGCCGTAAAACTTGCGATAGAGAGTAAAAAGTCAGCACATAGAACTTATAATATTACGAACGGTGAGCCGCAAGAATTTAAAGGACTATTAGAAGAATTGTTTGATCAGCTTGGCGAAACGCCTAAATATCGTAACATTAATCTAAAGATTGCGCTGTCTGCCGCCACTACGTTAGAAACAATCTATAAAATTTTTCATATTTATAGTGAGCCGGTAATTACAAAATACACTATCTGTACTTTGGGCTATAGCCAAACACTCAATATTGATAAGGCCAAGAACGAGTTAGGATATAAACCGAAAATAACACTAAGTGAAGGAATAAAAAAGTATGCGTCCAGTTATAAAAAGTGTTAGATATTTTAGTTGCGGATATTGTACGAATAATCTAGGCCGAGTATTTAAGGGAATGCGGGGAGAAAAAAGGAAATTCCCAGCTGGGGCGTATCTTATCAACCATAGTAAGCACGGGATGATATTGTTTGATACTGGCTATTCCGCAGACATATGTAAAACCGGATTAATCGGTAGAATATACAACTTGTTCAACCCCACCTCAGTCAAAAAGAGTGACGAATTAAAGAACCAACTCAAAAAAATAGGCATTAAGCCCGAAAGCATTAAACTAATTATATTATCACATTTACACCCAGATCACATTGGTGGGCTAAAAGATTACAACGAAGCTAAATTTATTATTTCAGATGAAGCCTTAAACATGTATAAAAAAACCAAAGTGCGAGATTTAGTAATGAAAAGTTTCTTCCCTGCCGATTTTGAAGATAGAGTCAAAATTATTTCGGAAGAAATGATGACGGTTAATGTTCTAGACACACTAAATGGCTATGATTTGTTTGGCGACAACAGTTTAATTCTATTGAAATTGAATGGCCATGCTTGCGGTCAGTTGGGCGCATTAATAAATCATAAAATATTGTTAGCAGCTGATTCGTGTTGGGGCAAAGATTTAATCAAAGCTTCATATCATATAAAATTTCCAGCATCGCTAATACAAAATAATATGAACGATTATCGTAACACTTTAGATAACCTGAAACAATTAGAAAAAAATGATATTGACTTAATGTTCAGCCATGACACTTATAGTAAAAAGGAGTTACTATGAATAAGAAACTAATTCTGAAGACTTTTATTCGTGCTCGTTATTTTCATAGGTTTAAAGAACGAAATAAATTAGAAAAATATCAACAAAAACAAATAAACAATCAATTAAAATATATTAAACAAAATTCGCCATATTTTAAAAAACTTAAATATAAGTCCCTTGAAGATTTACCATATATGAATAAAAAAATCATGATGGATAATTTTGATGAGATGAACACAGTTGGGGTATCAAAAAAAGATGCACTTAAGATAGCCATAGATAGCGAAAAAAGTCGCGATTTTTCAGAAAAATTAAACGGATATTCAGTAGGATTATCATCTGGAACCAGTGGACATCGTGGAGTATTTGTTCTTAGCGATGATGAAATAGCAACCTGGGTAGGTGGCATGATGGCTAAGATGCTACCAAGAGGCAAGATTCTTAAAACGAAAGTTGCGTTTTTCCTTCGTGCCGACAACAATTTATACGAATCATCAAATAGTAAGGTACTCAAATTTGAATTTTTTGACATTTTAAAACCTATGAAGGAGAATATAGTAAATTTGCAAGAGTTTCAACCTACAATCCTAGTTGCACCACCATCCGTATTACTGATTTTAGCCGATGCTGTAGAGACTAAAAAATTAAGCATCAAGCCAATAAGGATTATTTCAGTGGCAGAAGTATTGACTAAAAAAGATGAACAACGCTTGAAGAATGTTTTCAATCAAAAAATCATTTATCAAGTATATCAATGCACTGAAGGTTTTTTGGGCTATACTTGTGAATATGGCTCTCTCCATCTTAACGAGGATGTAGTGCTAATAGAAAAAGAATACATTGATGGCGAAAGGTTCACTCCAGTGATTACGGACTTTGTTAGAAAAACCCAACCTATTATCAGATACCGATTGAATGATATCTTAGTTGAAGAAAAAGAGCCATGCAAGTGTGGAACTTCTATGCTCAGACTTAAAAAAATCGAAGGAAGAATGGATGATGTTTTTGAATTTGATGGGATAAAGGGCGAAAAAATAAAAGTATTCCCTGATTTTATTTCCAGAGTAGTATTATATGTACCCAAAATAAAGAATTACAAAGTGTTGCAAGAATCAACAAAGAAAGTCACTTTTTATCTTGACAATATAAATAATAAGAATCAGAGATTAATTAAAGAAGAATTGAAAACTCTTTCCGAAAAAATGAACTTCGTGATGCCAAAAGTTTTATTTAAAAAATACGAGTCTGATTTTAGCAAAAAGATGAAACGAGTAGAAAGGATAAAAAATGAGAAATTGTAAAATACTGGGATATGGCTATTACTTACCAAAACAAAAAGTAAAATTTGGCGACCAAACTAGATATAGATCATCGACCAAAGAGACCCAGCTTTTAATGGCAACGAAAGCCGCCAAAAACGCAATAAAAAATGCTGAGCTCAAGCCAGAAGAAATCGACTTGATAGTGGCTGCCTCGGCGGTGGGGATTCAGCCAATTCCATGTACAGCAAGCTTAATTCATGAGCAAATTATGAATGGTTGTGATACGCCTGCCATGGATATCAATACCACGTGCACAAGTTTTATCACTGCTTTAGATATAGTGTCATATTTGATAGCATCAGGAAAATATAAAAATGTTTTGATCGTATCAAGTGAGCTAGCTAGCCCAGGATTGCCAAAAGATAAAAAGGAGATATGTGAATTATTTTCTGACGGAGCTGCTGCAATTATTCTTTCTTGCACCGATAATACGAAACAGGGCGTAATTGCTTCCAAACAATGCACTTGGTCGGAAAGTGCGCATGCGACAGAAATCGTTGGTGGACTAACTGGCCTAAACGCCACCAAAATAAACGAGAATAACTATCATAAATACTTTTTTAAAATGGAAGGTCTCGATATCCTACGTGCTTGTACACGAAAACTGCCAAAAATGTTTGAAGAATTCAAAGAAGATAATAACATATCGATAAACGACATTGACTTAGTGATCCCACATCAAGCAAGCAAGGCGCTCCCACTAGTCATGAAAAAATTAGGTATACCAGAAAAAAAGTACGTAAATCGCGTAAATGATTATGGTAATCAAGTGTCTGTTTCGGTCCCATTCATCTTATGCCAGATGTTGGAAGAAAATAAGATCCGCACCGGTGACAAGATAATGTTATGCGGGACAGCAGCAGGATTAACATCAAATATATTATTAATGAGGATATAAAATGCTGGATGAATTTAAAAATTTTCTAGATGAAGAATTAGGTATAGACGATGACATCACGCCAGATACCAACTTAAGAGATGACTTAATGATTGATAGTTTAGCAACCACGCAGTTAGTACTTTCACTTGAAGAAAAATACAATATCAAAGTCGAACAAAACGAACTCGCAGGCCTAAAAACCGTAAAAGACTGTCTAGATCTACTTAAAAAGAAAGGCATAGAAAGTGTCAACTGAAAAATTAAAAAAAATACTAGCAGAGTTTGATAGTTCTGGAGCAACTGAGCTTGAATATGAGGATACCAATTTTAGAGTTATTGTTAAAAAGAATAATCCAGAAATAAGTAGCAACGAAGGTAATTGTCTAGATCATCAAATCTTGTCGCCACTAGTAGGTACTTACTATGATGCATCACCAGCTATACGAATAGATGAGAAAATTAAGGAAGGTCAGCTTCTGTGTACTATTGAAAGCATGAAGACAATGAACAAGATTTGTGCACCTACAGACTTAATTATCAAAAAAATATATTTTAAAAATAGCGATATTATTGGGTACAATTCCCCACTCTTTGAGGTTGATTATATATGATAAAAAAAATGCTAATTGCAAACAGAGGAGAAATTGCCGTAAGAATTATTAAAACTTGTCGCATTCTGGGCATCAAGACGGTTGTAATATATTCAGAATGCGACAAAGATACGTTAGCGGTATTTTTAGCCGACGAAGCGATTTGCATTGGTGGCGATAAACCTTCAGAATCATACTTAAACACATCAATGATTCTTGAAGCGGCGAAAAAAACAAAATGTGATTCCCTGCATCCAGGATATGGTTTTTTAAGTGAGAATGATAAATTCGCAAAACAGGTAGAAGACAGTGGACTTGTTTTTGTAGGACCATCAAGTGACGTCTTAAAAGAAACCACCAATAAACTGTTGATGAAAAAATCAGCAAAAAAACTAGGTATCCCAACTATTCCTTCTGCTAATAGAGATAATAATTATCCATTGATAATTAAACCAAACTATGGCGGTGGCGGGAAAGGTATAAGAATTGTAAAGAGTAAGCAAGATTATGACATTTGTCTCAGATCTGCCAAACAAGAGCTGAATGATGGTTTTAATAGTAACGAATTATATTTAGAACAGGTGGTGGATTTGTACAAACATATAGATATACAGTTTATCGCAGACAAATTTGGTAAAATATCTATTTTGCCAATCAGAGACTGTTCTGTGCAATCACATCATCAAAAGATCATTGAGGAAACTCCGTCTTCAAGTATGCCGAAGAAATTAATTGAAGAAATAGAAAAAGATGCAATTAAACTCATCACTAAAGTTGGGTTTGATAATGTTGGCACAGTGGAATTTTTAATTGACAAACAAATGAATTATTATTTTTTAGAAATTAACTCAAGATTACAAGTTGAGCATACTATAACAGAAGCGGTTACAGACGTAGACCTTGTAGAACAGCAAATTAAAATAGCCTCAGGTTATAAAAACCAGCTGCCACTAAAAGTTAAAGCCAAAAAATGTGCTATCGAATGCAGGTTATATGCAGAAAACACTGGTAAGCTTAATATCTTTAGTCTACCAACGGGTAAGGATGTGCGAATAGACACATTTATATATCAAGGATACCAAATCAAGCCATATTATGATTCGTTAATTGCTAAAATAATCGTAAGTGACAAAAACAGAGTCAAGGCAATTGCAAAAATGAAGTTAGCCATTGATGAAACCATTATCCTAGGCGTTCGCACAAATATAGACGCTCTATATGAAATAATTAGTTCAAAAGACTTTGCAACCGGCAAATATAGTGTTTTCATGGAGAGCGACTGATGGACGTATTAAGCGAACAAAAGAAAAGAATCAGAAAGCGCAATGCCATAATCTCACACAAAATGGCTTGTTCAGTCTGTGGCAACGAACTAGATGAACTATTAGTATGCAAAGAATGTAAACATCACGAACGAATGCCAGCCTTAAAAAGAATAGAATTATTCAGGAAATCAGGCGGAAGCTTTAGGGAGCTTTTTAGTGAGTACGATGTTGACAATTCGAAAAAATATGGTTATAAAGAAAAATTTGAACGAGACAAAAAGAACACTGGATTACCTGAATCGGTTATCGTGGGTAAGTGTATAATAAATAATACAAAATTTGCCGCAATTCTTATGGATCCATATTTTATGGTTGGTACACTAGCTAAAGCAAATGGTGAAAAAATTGCAAAAATTTTTGAATATGCGACAAGAAATAATCTTCCTGTAGTAGCATTTTGTGCTAGTGGTGGGGTACGTATACAAGAAGGTAATGTCGGTCTGATACAAATGGCAAAAATTGATGCCACTTTGGCAAAATTTCGCAAAAAAGGTTTACCATTTATTTCTATCTTGACGGATCCTACTTATGGTGGCACGACAGCATCCTTTGGATTGACGGGCGATGTGAACATCGCTGAACCAAATGCGTCGATTGGTTTTGGGGGCAAAACATTAGTAAAAAATATAATACACGAACAGATCGCAAATGATTTTCAAAGCGCGGAATGCCTGCTAAAAAATGGCGGGCTAGATATGATTTGCGAACGAAGAAATCTATTAGGTACGGTTCTCAAACTTCTGAATTTATTGGACGGGAAAAACACATTTAACCCTAAAAATGAGAACCCAGAATATGATCATAAAAGTAAAGACCCAAAAACAATTCTTCAGGATATTAGGAGCGGTTCTCGTCCAGTTGGAGCCGATTATCTTTTTAAACTTTTTGACGAATCAATTATACTGAAAGGTGATCGCATTTCCTATGATGATCCAAGTTTACTAGCAGGACTTGGAAAAATATCCGGTACAAAAGTAGCTTTTATAATCCAAAATAAAGGTAGGAGCTTAAAAGAAAGAATAGATAATAATTATGGGATGACTAGACCAGAGGGATATAGAAAAGCCGTTAGAATAGCAAAAATAGCTGAAAAATTTCATTTACCAATTTTAATACTGCTTGATAGCCCAGGAGCACATCCGGGCAATGATGCAGAAAAAAATTGTCAAGGTATTGCTATTTCTGAGAGCATAATGTGTTTACTTGAAACTAAAACGAAAATAATAACGATAGTGATTGGAGAAGGTTGCAGTGGTGGTGCAATAGGATTATCAATCGCAGACACACTTGCTATGTTTAGCGGCGCAATCTATTCCGTTATTTCACCAGAATCTTACACCTCAATTATCCTCAACAGCTCCGACGCTCGACCGGAATTATTAAAAAAGATGAGATTTACAGCAAACGATTTATATAACGAAGGATTGATTGACGAAGTATTAAGTGATGGAACTATAGAATACAATATTTTGCAGATAAAAAAATACTTTGCCAAATCATTGGTGGATTTGAACAGATTAAATACAAAACAATTGCTCATGAGGCGATATAATAGAGTAAGGAATTGGAGTTAGGGATGAAACGAGCTTTTATTTTTACGGGACAAGGAGAAAAGATAAATTTTGATAGCCCCCAATTAACTACTTTTTGGATAAGTGTTGCTCTAGCGAAAATTTTAATATCAAACAATATTAAACCAGATGCAACAGCAGGTCTTAGTCTCGGAGAATTTGCGTGTTTAGCAATTGCAAATGTATTTAGTATCGAAGAATTAGAGCAGATTATAAAATTTAGACAAGAAGTAACAGACGATGCGTTAAAGGAATCAAACACTGGCATGTCAGTATGTATCGGCCTGCCGGCAAAAGTGATAGAAAAAATGGCCGCAGAATACAATCTCGTTGTTACCAACTATAATTCCCCTCTGCAAACTGTCATAGGTGGCGAAAGAACGAAGTTAATTAAGTTTAAAGAGGTATTTCTACAACACAAAGAAACATCCGTAATTGATTTGCCGGTACTAGGCGCTTTCCATTCACCGTACCTAAATAGTGCCAGTAAAGCAATGAAAAAATACTTAAATGATTTTAAGGAAAGAAAGACCACTTTACCGATTTATTATAATTTAACCGGTGAAAAGAACACTAATAACATAAAAGAAACAATCGCAAAACATTTGATTAGACCAGTGCAGTTTCAGAAGACCATCGAAAACATGTTAAACGATGGGATAGACGAATTTATTAGCATTGGTATAGGAATCACACCAGTAAATCTCATTCGTCAAATTTGTAAAACAAACGGAAAACGAATTAAGATAAAAAAAATTGAGTCAATAGAGGATATTGAAAGGATTCTAAAATGAGAAGAGTAGTAGTGACTGGTATAGGCAGTGTTACGCCAATCGGTAATAATGCAAAAGATTTTTGGCATAATTTAGTATCTGGTAAAAGTGGTATTAATGTTCTAGATACGGAAGAATTTAATAATGCGCCAGTACGGTTAGCAGCAACTGTAGACGATTTGGATTTAACATCCTTACCAAAGAGAGATACAAAATTTGATTCAAGATTTACAAATTTTGCTAGAATTGCCGGGCGTGAAGCATGGGATGACTCCGGTTTGGACATGTCTTTAGAGGATGCAAAAAAAGTTGGAGTATACATTTCAACAAGCATCGGCGGTCCGGAAACACTAAGCGAGGGTGTAAAGCGTCTGGATACGAAAGGTGCATATAGAATTTCTCCATATTTTACCCAATCAGTTTTACCAAATACCGCCGCCGCGAAGGTATCAATCGATTTGGGTGCAAAGGGCAGTAGTATGTGTCACGTGGCAGCTTGTGCAAGCGGTAGCGTATCAATTGGTGAAGCATTCTTAAAGATCAAAAACGGTTTTGCCGACATTTTTATTGCGGGGGCAGCAGATGCATCAATTACGCCGTTAACGCTTGCTGGATTTGCGGCAATGCGGGCGATATATGTTGGCGGAGATAGGAAAAATGCTTCGATCCCCTTTAATAAAAAACGAAGCGGTTTTTTAATAGGCGAAGGTGCTGGAATTTTAGTCTTAGAGGAACTATCCCATGCACTAAAAAGAGATGCTGAAATATATGCAGAAATTGTAGGCTACGCCAACAATTCAGACGCATTCAATATGGTATCGCCAGATTTTGAAGGATTATCTAGTAAAGATGCTATGCTAGAAGCCATAATGTGTGCAAAAATAAGCCCTGACGATATTGGGTATATTAATGCACATGGCACGTCTACGATTCTTGGTGATAAAACAGAAGCAAAAGCTATCCGTGAGGTGTGGCAAAAAAAATGCCCATTTGTGTCATCAATTAAATCACAAATCGGACACTTGCTTGGCGCTAGCGGTGCTGTAGAAGCTGTAGCGACTATAATGATGCTTAAAAAAGGTATTATACCTAGCAGTGTTTATGAACTAGACTTAGATAAAGATTGCCTATTAAACATTCCCCAAAAAGAACAAAAAATAAGTATAGATTATGCTATATCCAATTCATTTGGTTTTGGCGGGCATAATGCTTGTTTGGTATTCAAGAAATGGGGTGGTCAATGAAAAGGGTTGTTTTAGAAAGTGTTGACAGTACAAATAATTACGCAGAGATAATTGCGCAAAAAACGTATGGAAACTATTTGATAATCGCAAATTCCCAAACCAATGGGCGTGGACAATTTGACAGAAAGTGGTTCTCTGAATCAGGTAAAAGCATTACTCTTAGTTTCCTGCTTAGAAATAAAAAAGATAATAAAGAATTAAAAAAAAGTATTATAAAACAGATACCATACACCATATCTTCAGTATTGAATAAACTATATAGTATAAATTCTGAAGTAGTACTACCAAATGATATTAAGATTGATAACAAAAAGCTTTGTGGTCTTCTAATTGAAACATATTTTAAAGCAAACAAACTCGATTATATAATAATAGGAATCGGAATCAATTTGAATAATGATGTTTTTCCGGATGATATCACAAATAATGCTACGTCAATCAAAAAAGAAACTAAAAAGGAGCAAAAAGCGAGTATCCTTATAGATAGGCTAGAAGAGATAATGGAGGGCCTTTATGAGTGAGAAGCGAAACTATTCCTTTTCCGCTATGATTTTTGATAGCGTAAAAAAATACGGGCAAAAAATAGTTTTTGTCGATGAAAAGTTTTCAAAAACATACGCAGATTTTTATGAAGATATTCAAAAACTATCAACTTATTTCATAGAGAATAATTTAGGCAACAAAAAAATCGGCATCTATGCATCTAATTCTTATGAATGGATATTGCTATTCTTTTCTGTAATTACCAACGTTGGTACGATAGTTCCATTAGATAAAGAACTACCGGAAAAAGAATTATTACTCTCTGCGAAGCGTATAGGTTTAACCTGCATATTCTACGACGACTCGACAAAAGAAAAAATAAAACGTCTTCCAAAGAGAATTCAAACAAAAAATATTAACGATATCAGCAACATTCTTGCAAAGGTACAAAGTCGAAAAATAAGAAACAAACCAAAACGCGAATGCGCTGCACTCTTTTTAACATCTGGCACAACTTCTACATCTAAAATTGTAATGCTTTCTGAAAAAAATCTAGTGTCTTGTGCATATTCCTCAGCTGCAGCTTTTAAATTAAAAACCACAGACAGATATTATACAATTTTGCCATTACATCATACGCTTACTTTAATGTGCGCAGTACTAGTGCCAATCACAAATGGCTGTTCAATTTGTTTTAGTAAAAATATTAAAGATATGCAAAAAGAAATGAATCTTTATCAACCAACTGCACTAGTGGTTGTACCAAGATTACTTGAATATATTATGAACAATATTAAACTTACAGCCAGAAAAACAAAGAAAGAAAAGCTATTGTGTAGACTAGTGGCTATTAGTAACATACTTAGGATATCACATATCGATATAAGGAAATATCTCTTTTCGAGTATTCACGCAAAATTTGGTGGCAATGTCCGAATGATTGCGTGCGGCGGAGCAGAGCTAGACCAAAGAGTCTTTGAATATTTAGACAACTTAGGTTTTAATATTTATCAAGGATATGGGTTGACGGAGAGTTCGCCAATTTTGACAATTCGCGGGATGTTTGTCAAAAGCAAAATTGGCGTTGGTAAACCATTGAATGGCGTGCAATTAAAAATCGAAAAACCAGACGCTACCGGAGTTGGAGAGATTGTAGCTAAAGCACCTCAGATTATGTTGGGCTATTATAATGATGAACCAGCTACTAAAGAAGTGTTGAAAAATGGTTGGCTCTACACTGGTGATTTAGGTAGGATAAGTGATGATGGTAACCTTGAGGTAGTCGGCAGGAAGAAAAATGTCATCGTAGCTAGCAACGGCAAAAATATTTTTCCAGAAGAACTGGAAACGTTAATTAACTATAGTGACATCGTTAAAGAAAGTATTGTAAGTGGAGTCCAGAAAAAAACCGGCTTGCAAATTGTAGCAACAATAGTACCAGAAGACAAGCATCGAAAGGATAAGTCGCTCAACAATAAAATAGATAAACTCATAAAAGACATCAACGCAGAATTACCGGGCTATAAGCGAATTAACAAATATTTAATAAAGAATGACGAATTTGAAAAGACTACGACACTGAAAATAAAAAGAGGCACGACATGAAACCAATTCGAAGAATCACCAACATCGAACAATTATACGAAGATGTTCAAAATATAACTAATGTTTATGCGATACAATTTATCTTAAAAGTCCACAACATCAAAAATAAGAATAAAATCGAACAAGCAATCCAACAAGTGATAAAAGAATGTCCAAGTTTCAATGTCTATCTCAAAAAAGGAAAATTTTATCCACAGCTAAGACCAGTTAAAATCCAAAGTGTCAGGACGAACTACTCTACACTTTATAATTTGAATCTTTTTAAACGGAAGATAAATTTAAGTGATCATTCGATAGAAGCATATCTCATAAAGTTATCTAGTGACAAATACCTAGTTTTTCGATTTGCCCATTCAGCAATAGACGGAAAGAGTGCCCTTCTTTTCATACAAAATTTTACCAACTCTCTCAATAAAAAAGAATTGATTGATTGTAGAAAAGCCATTTCAGAGAAAGAGTTTGTCAGAGAATTAGACTATTACAGAGAGAATGAACCTAAATTCCCTAAACTTATTCATAATAAAGCTCTACCAATCAAACGATACGAAGTGGAATGGCGAGTCGTACAACTAAACACATATGTTCCAAGTATTATAGCCAAACTCTCATGTCTCCTAGCGCAAGAATTTAAGAATAATCAAACAAGAATAATGATACCAGCAGATTTGAGACGGTACGATAATAACAATCCTTATGTAGGTAATTTGACCCTCCCTATCTTTCTGAATGTAGGCAAAAAAGATAATTATGTTAAGGTTAACGGTAGACTTTTGTGCAGCCTAAAAGATGGTAAAGAATTAAATATTTCAAATACCTTGCATGATGCATACCAACATGTGCCAACTTTGCTGAGGAGAACTGGCATTAGAATTGGCTGTAAAGCAATCCAACAATATAACAAATTTTCCATAGGTGCCATTATATCGCATTTAGGAAGAATAGACGTGGATGATTACTCAAATCAGTATTTTGATGTAGAGGATTTCATAGATCTGTCGACGCAGCAACCTCTTGGTGCATTTTCGATAGTCATAGTAGAACATTCCCATAAGACAAACATCAGCATAAGTTATTATAAGAACCAATTCACTGAAAAATATATTGATAAGCTTATGAAAAAAATAAGGAGCTTAGCATGAAGACTAAGCAGCCTCAACCTATTGACAGATTAAAAGTTCATCATGTTGGAATTGCTACTAATAATCTGGACAGACTAACAGATGAATACTTAAAGCGTGGCTATCGAATTATAAATGAAGTCTATGATACTAAACAAAAAGCCAGATTACGATTACTCAGCAAAGATAATCAATACAACATAGAATTAATCTATACCAAAGATCCAAAGTCACGAGTCTTTAATTTATCACGCAATAATTACAAAAAAGAATATCATATATGTTTTGAAGTCAAGAATATAAATTCAGCCGTCAATATACTTAGGAAGGACGGGTATTCTTTAGTTACCGACATAGAAATAGCTAAACTATTTAGCGGAAAAATATGTTTTATGTATAAAAATAGCAATCTAATAGAATTAGTGGAGCTAATATGAAAAAAATCTACTGTTATCGTAATACTACAGTCGAATATTTATTTAAGGATGTCGATGCCATATCATTTAGTGGTTACGACGATATTGAACTGCTGAAGACGAATGACGAATCAGAGATTATGATATTCTACATGTTGCCGTATGTTTATTCCAAGCGAGAACTAATACAAGCTGTCAACAGTTGTTTTGAACGAGCACAATACATTATAAATAATTATCCAGATAGAACAATTTTTGCAATTACTCTGTATAACTATTTTTATAAACCATTTGTTTTTGGGGATAATAATCTAGAAAAAGTCATTAATTCTTATAATGAATATCTATATAGTCAAAAAAATGTTAGAGTTATAGATATTTCACCATTCTATATTGAGCATGACAATGTATTTAGTTCGAAATACTATTATCTATATAATGCAATCATTAATCCTTCCCTTGCAAAAGATTTTCAGTATTATATCCTAAATGAGATAGAACTTAGCCAAAAAACTCGAAAAAAATGCCTCATTCTTGATTTGGACAATACTCTATGGGGTGGCATTCTAGGCGAGGATGGTATAGCTAATCTACAGATTAGTGGTTCTTACCCAGGCAATTGTTTCCATGATTTTCAGCGCATGATTTTGGAATTAAAAAATCAAGGCATCCTACTAGGTATTTGTAGTAAAAACAATTATAACGACGCAAAGAAGTGTTTCGAAAAAAGAGATGATATGGTTTTATCCCTAGATGATTTTATTGTAAAAAAAATAAACTGGTCAGAAAAAAGACAAAACATCAAAAAAATAGCTAAGGAACTTAATATTGGCTTAGATAGCATCGTATTCATAGATGATAACCCAGTAGAAAGAGAAAATGTCAGAACACTTGGTGAAGTAGTAGTTTTAGATTTTCCTAAATCTCCTTGTCAGATGCCGGAATACTTCGCCAAAGAGTTTTATGAGCATTTTGGAACATATCTACTAACGGAAGACGATATTAATAAGAATACTTATTATAAATATAAAGCCAAAAGTGATAATTTGCGAAGCAAAGTCATTAGCGAGGATGAGTTTATCAAAGAGCTGAAGATAAAGATCACATACGAGACTATAAATGAGAATAATATCGATCGAATCGCGCAGCTAATTAATAAGACAAATCAATTTAACTTAACAACAAGACGCTATAGCAAATCAGATCTTGCAAAGATGTCAGATGACCTAATATTAGCGGTCAGAGTAGCTGATAAGTTTGGTGATCTTGGGATTACTGGAGTCGCTATTGCAAAGAGAAATGATGAAAAAGAGGCGACCATAGACACATTTCTACTAAGTTGCAGAGTCTTGGGCCGAAAAATCGAACAAGAGTTTTTAAAGATTGTATTAAACGAACTAAAGGACGTAGGAATTAAAAAAGTCATTGGGGAATACGTCCCTAGCAAAAAAAATAAACAGGTCGCAACTTTCTACAGCGACAATGGATTTAAAAAGCTTTCAGATTGCAAGCACGAAACGCAGCGCTTCGAGTATACAATAACTAAACAATTAGATTATAATAGTAATTATATAGTGGAGGAAAAAGATGGAAAATAAGATAAAGATGATTATGGAACAGATCTTCAATCAAGAAATTGACGACGATTTTTCTAAGAACAATACTGATAAGTGGGATTCTTTTGCCCATTTAGATTTAATTGTAAGACTAGAACAAGAGTTAAATATTTCTTTTTCGCCAGAAGAAATAGGTGCCATTGAATCTTATGACGATTTAAAAAGGATTATTGACAATAAATAGTGTAGTCAAAATGAGAGTATATATAGCAAATATTAAAGATAATAATAAAAAGGATTTATCCAACCAAATATTAGAGCACGCATACAATGATATGTGTGGCAAAAAAATCGATGTTACAAAAATCCATAAAAACCAATACGGAAAACCCTATTATGATAACAAATTCTTCTACAATATTAGTCATTCAAAGAACTACATATGTGTAGCCGTAGATAAGGACGAAGTAGGGATAGACATAGAAGAACCTCGATACATCAATTCAGATCTTCCAAAAAGAATTCTAAAGTCCAATGAAAAAATAATTGGTGGGAATATCTTGAATAATTGGGTACTCAAAGAAGCATATACAAAATACTTGGGCGTAGGTTTATATATAGATTTTCGTAATATTTCTACAGATTCTATTATAAAATCCGAAAATGTAACTAATTTATCGACCAGATATTACTATTGTTTTCTTGTGTCAAAAAAACCAGCTAATGTAGAAATTGTTCACTTTAATCCCCAATAAAAA
>JAEEGL011423961.1_pt1 | contig 21685 bp, 18 predicted proteins | sample 9134231 | NCBI WGS metagenome assembly JAEEGL01 (sample SAMN16246548, study PRJNA631951) | gut metagenome | biome: gut microbiome; feature: rumen; material: fiber-attached | host: Bos | place: Iran: Karaj | collected 2018-10
GACAATTATATAAACGACATACAAAATGGGAGAACAGACTTTCCTCGATTCACTCAGCCAGAGCATGCAGGACTCTGCACGGCAGGTGCGCCTCTCCTTGGGGCGTCCATCGTCGCGAGCTACGCGACAGCAAGCCTTGGAACAAGTGGCGATGCTTCAGGCGGCGAAGGAATCCGAGAAATGAGACAACGTCCATCAAGTAGTAATTTTTGGTCCCGTCTTGGTGATGAGAGCCGTCAAAAAATCAAAATTGATAATAATAAAAGATACACCGCCTCTTTTTTCAGACAAGAAAATGACGAGTATATAGAGATTGACGGTGAAAGATTCTACGAAGACCCTGGCCCTTCTGACTAATCAGTACCTACACTCTTGCTTACTGCAAATAACTCTACAAAACACCCATGACAAGAAAGTGATTTCTTGCCGTGGGCTTTTTATAGGAAACACAATAAACACAATAAATTGTGGCAAGAGTCGTTATTGAAATATGGAATCTCAAAATGTGGAATATAAGCAGTCCTGGAAGGACGAATACCTTAAATGGATTTGTGGCTTCGCCAATGCACAAGGCGGCACCCTATATATCGGCATCGACGACAATGGCAATGTCATCGGCATAAACGATGCCGAGAAACTCCTAGAAGACATACCCAACAAAGTAGTCAACTATATGGGTATCGTGGCCGACGTGGATTTGTTCCTAGAAAACGGGAAAGAATATATTCGGATTTCAGTTTTGCCAAGCAATACACCTATCTCTTATCACGGCAAGCTATACTACCGTTCAGGAAGCACCCTGCAGGAACTAAACAGCACGGCAGCCCAGAACTTCCTGATGAAGAAAACGGGTGCAACATGGGACACCCAGATTGTCGAGTATGCCTCATTGAATGATATTGACAAGTCGGCAATTGACTACTTTTTGAGAAAGGGTATAGACAATGGCAGGCTTACTAACGAAGCAAAAAACGACAGCCTACAGAAAATCCTCACCAACCTCAGATTGATGGATAATGACGGCCGTTTGACAATGGCCGCACTTATGCTGTTCGGGAAAGATCCTCAACGTTTTTGTCTGAATGCCCGTTTCAAAATTGGCCGTTTTGGCAGGAATGGCGGTGAACTATTCACCCAAGACTTAATCGAGTGCAACCTTATACAGATGGCCGACAAGGTTATGTCCATACTAAGCGACAAGTATTTGGTTCGCCCTATCCATTATGAAGGGCTTCAACGCATCGAGCCGCTTGAAATACCGGAAACAGGTCTTCGTGAACTAATTTATAACGCAATCATTCACAAGTCGTATGATGGCCCTGACATACAAATGAAAGTTTTTGACGACCGCATATCCCTGTGGAATTATGGCATTCTGCCGGAAGGCATCACCATCGAAAATATGTTTTCTGAACACAGTTCAATGCCAAGAAACAGACTGATAGCAAACGCGTTCTATTTGGCTGGCTTTATAGAAGCATGGGGACGAGGGTTTGAGATTGTGGCAGATACCTTCAGAAAGAAAGAACTGGAAGTGCCGACATTCAAAGAGGAGTTTGGCGGACTGACCGTAACGATTAAACGTGAAGTTTTCGCCGCAATCCAGAACGGTGGCCGTATTGATGACAAAACGGGCAAGATTGTCAAGAATGGCAGTCTTGACGGTGGGAATGTCGTAAGTGATGTCGTAAGTTTGTCGCAAGTGTATCTCACAGAGCGTCAGAAGATAATATGCCAAATGATCGTGGATAACCCTTCTGTTTCGAGCAAGCAAATGTCGCAAGTGTTGTCGGTAGATCCACGAACCGTCCAGCGTGACCTCGCAGTCATGCAGAAAAAAGGGGTTCTCATTCGCGAGGGCAATACCAGTGCCGGCAGATGGGTGTTTAATAAACAGCCCCAAAAAACCACGACTTCTTCCAAAGATTAACAAATGAATTCATCTGCGTCACATAATTTCACAAATACGAAGATGCCGCACATCGACCAATGCACCACAGGGTACCACGTACGTTCCCGTTTCACCGGCAAGGAGCTCCATAAGGGGAAGTGAATACCGATGAATAGAATCTACCATGAGTAACGCGACGTGAAACTCATGTGGAAGAGATGGGCCGGTATGGCCATGGGGGATTGGGCGAGAGAGGAGGAGGGGTTAGAGGGGGGGGTTATTGTTTGAATATGCGCATGAGGCACTCCTTGCAGTCGAACTCGAGGCGGAAGAGTCGGTCGTTGTTGCGGAGGATGAGGGTGTCTGTCGGTTTGATGTTCACCTTCGGGGGTTCCTTGCTCTTGCCTTGCAGGCAGCAGCCGAGTTCGTAGCGAAGGCAGTATTTGGTGGTCATGAGGGCTTTGCCGTCGTAGTCGGCGGTTTGCTCCAGGCCGCGCTCCAAGGTCTTTGTTCCATGGTGTTTGTAGAAGTCTTCGGCCTTTTGGTTGACGATGTTGGCGCGGTAGTCGAGATGTGGGTCGGCCAGGGCTGTCCCGGGGAGGGGTGTGAGGGGCGAGTCGACCGGATGGAAGTGCGCCACACGGCGCTGCTGCAGCAGTTCGACGGCACGGCGCCGCATGTCGTTGAGGACGAGGGCGGGGATGAAGTAGTGTCCCTCGGTAGTGTCGACGACTTTGAGGGGGGAGAAGGGGGTGTTGCCGAGCTTGGACAGCTGGCGTACGATGAGTTCGTTGGAGCGGGAGGTGTTCTGTGCTGCTTCGTGGCTAGAGGGCTGAAGGATGGTGGCAACGATGCCGTCTTCATCTTTGATTTCGAGCGAGAAGCCTTCAGGTGTTGCGCTGAAGAGCAATTGCACGTCTATCTTGCGTTCGGCGGTGCGGCCCTGCAGCTGTTTCTCGAAGGCTTGGTCGTTGTTGCGCCACACGTCGGTGCCGATGGCGATAGCGGGCATGGTGTTGGGGGAGAGCGTGCGCCCGTCGGCTTTGTTGACGTTGAAGCCCTGGAGGTGGCCGTCGGCATCGAAGAAGCAGAGGCCGTCGCCAGCGGTGAGGGGTTCGTTGCCACTGAGGGAGAGCGTATGACGACTGATGGAGGTGACTTTGCCGATGTGCTTGCCGATGGATTTCTGGGTGTTGAGCGAAGCCATGGGCTTGCGTTCCTTCAGGAAGTAGTCCGTGTAGCCCCGGTTGAAGGTGCGCTCAGGGTCGGGGGTGAAGAAGAAGGAGCAGCGGCCCGAGGAGGCGGGTTCGTGGCCGTCCATCAGGCTATCAAGCAGCTGACGGTAGTAGGCTGTGATGTTCTTCACGTAGCTGAGGTCCTTGAGGCGGCCTTCGATCTTGAACGACGTGATGCCGGCATCTATCATGGAACGAAGCTGTTGGGAGGCGTTGAAGTCGCGGAGCGAGAGGAGGTGTTTCTCTTTGACGAGCAGGCGACCATTGCCGTCCAGGAGGTCGTAGGAGCTGCGGCAGGGCTGCGAGCAGCAACCGCGGTTGCCGCTGCGGCCGGTAAGATACTGGCTCATATAGCATTGGCCGCTGTAGCTCACGCAGAGGGCGCCGTGGACGAAGGCTTCGAGGTCGACGAGGGTGGCCTCGCGGATGGTTTTCATCTCGTTGAGAGAGGTCTCGCGGGCGAGGATGACGCGCTTGAAACCCACTTGTTGCATGAACTTTACGCGCTGGGGGGTGTTGTTGTGGCATTGGGTGCTGGCGTGCAGCTCGATGGGAGGCAGATGGCACTCCAGGAGGCCGAGGTCCTGGATGATGAGGGCGTCGACGCCGATGTTGTAGAGCTGGTGGATCATCTTCTCGGCATCGGCGAGCTCGTTGTCGAACAGGAGGGTGTTGACGGTGGCAAAGACCTTGGAACCATAGAGATGGGCATAGCGGACCAGGGCTTCGATGTCGTTGATGGTGTTGGTGGCCGCCTGGCGGGCGCCGAAGGCGGGGGCGCCGATATAGAGGGCGTCGGCACCATGATTGACGGCCTCGCGGCCGAACTCCAGATTCTTGGCGGGGGAGAGCAGTTCGAGTTTCATGATTGGATAACGCAGATTGTTCATTATTATTGCAATAAAAACGGCCTTTGTGCGTTAATTGTGGGTATGGAAAGATATGGTAAAATACTCTATGGTGGCCTCCGGGCACTTGCTGACGAGCTGGGCAAGGAGGAGTGGCGCGACGCCCGCTACACCATCCTGTTGGACGAGAACACATTCCAACATTGTCTGCCGCTGCTGATAGCCCATGTGGAGGCGTTGCAGGAGGCGGAGTTCGTAGAGGTGCCTGTCGGCGAGGAGTGCAAGAGCCTCGAGGTGGCGGCGCAGGTGTGGCAGACCCTCCTGGAGGGCGGAGCCGACCGGGGGCATGTGGTTGTCGACCTAGGCGGCGGCAGCGTTTGCGACCTAGGCGGATATGTGGCTGCAGGGTACAAACGGGGCATCCGCCACATCCATGTGCCCACCACTTTGCTGGCGATGGTAGATGCCTCCATCGGGGGCAAGACGGCCGTTGACTTCGGGGGGGTGAAAAACAGCATAGGCCATTTCTATCCGGCGAGTTTGATCTGCATAGAACCCGATTTCTTGGAGACGCTCCCGCAGGAGGAGCTCGTGAACGGGCAGATGGAGATGGTGAAGACGGCTGCGGTGACTGATTCCATGATGTTTACGCGTCTTCTGTCGTCTTCGGAGATCCCTCATAACCTTATCAAGGAGGTGGCGCGCATCAAGAACCGCGTCGCCAAATCGGATCCTTATGACCTTGGAATTAGAAAGATACTCAACTTCGGACACACTTTCGGACATGCTATAGAGGTCTACCGGCAGATGCCCCACGGCCTTGCCGTCGGCATCGGCATGCGGGTGGCGATGTACCTCTCGGTGAAGAAACTCGGCCTTGCCGAAGAGGTCTATAATACATACTCCCAGTGGCTTAACGGACAATTGTCCAGTTTCAATTTTCAATTTCCAATTTTCACTTTGAAAGCCATCGAGCAGATGCTGCCCCTGATGCATCAGGACAAGAAGAACAGCGACGGGGAGTTGCGCTGCGTGCTGCTACAGGAGCCCGGTGCTGCGGTTATCGACGTGACGGTTTCCGACAACGAAGTGCGCGACGCCTTCCTACAGCTTTCGAAAAGCTAATGGTGAACTCTATAAATCTATTACCCCTTGCCCTGCGGGCAGAAATCTTGTAAATCTAGTAAATTTTTGCTGACGCAACAAACGCAAAGCGTATAATTTACGAGATTTACAAGATTTCGCGATGCCGAAGGCGAGCAGGAGAATTATGGATTTATAGAACTCTCCTAAATGATGCCTACCGCCTGCATCAGACGGCGGTAGTAGGAGGCTTTCTCATCCAGCCTCATGGGGAATGCCCTCGAGGAGGAGGGCATGCGCCAGAGACGCATCTCGCGGCCAGCGAGGAGGAAGCTGTTGCTCTCGCCCATAGCTGGCATGGGCACACCATAGTCCTCGGAGAGGACAGAGAAGCTCTTCTGGCCGGTGCACACCAGGTTGTGGCAGAGGGGTATGTGGCTCAGCAGCTGAGGGATGTTGGTTTTTTCCACAATCTGCAGGTCCTTGTCGGAGGCGTTGCCGCTGAGGCGGCGCACGGCAGAGGCGGTGTCGAAGATGGCGATGCCGCGTTCGCGGAGGAGGGCTTCGATGTCCGCTTGGCGGAAGGTCTTGCGACTGGCGTCCACCAGGCGCTGGCTGTCGCCGAAGAACACCTCGCCGAAGATTTCCCACATCATATTGGTGCGGTTGGGATAGAAGAAATCCATGCACCATCGCTTGCGTGGCGGCGGGAAGCTGCCGAGCATCAGCAGGCGGGCGTTGGGCGGCAGGAAGGGTTGCAGCGGGTGCCGCTCGATATTGCTTGTTTGCGAATCAGACATATATTCGTCGTCGGATTAATGTGCTTTTTATAGTTTGCCCTATGGTTTTATTGGGGTGTGTGGGGCTTGTCAATCAGTCTTTTGTAAAATAGACGCCTGCACCGTACAATGGCACATTGGTCATCCTTTCCTGCTCACGGTATCCGCTCATCGAGAAACGAACTCCGTGCATTTCTGCGTTATCTTGAAGAACGGTCTTAAGCGATTTCGATTGCAGGTTTTCTTCTGCCTTCACCTCAATAGGAACGATATGTGTTCCCTGCTGAATGATAAAATCAATCTCCAATTTACTTGTGTCTCTGCTGTAATAGAACAGAGACTGGTCGATGCTGGCCGCAAGTTGGGTACAGACATAGTTTTCTGTAAACATGCCCTTTCCTTCTTCCATGTTGTTGGGCATCAGAAGGTTGGCGGCAGGCGTGTTTGACAAAGCGCCCAACAATCCCACATCAAGGAGATATAGTTTGAAAGCTGTAAAATCTTCATAGATCTTTAATGGCATGGCGGGTTTTGAGACTCTCGCAACCCGATGAACCAGCCCTGCGTCGATCAGCCATTGTATGGCCAGTTCAAAATCCTTTGCCCGACTGCCTTCGCGTACTACGCTATAGATGAACTTTTTGTTTTCTTTTGATAGTTGTGAAGGAAGAGAATTCCATACCTGTGAGATGCGATTCATCTCCAACGCTGTGGTGTGCTTCGACATATCCTGGGAATAGGCTGTCAAAATGTTTTTTTGTATTTTGCGGACAGCATTGGCGTCGTTTGAGGCTATGAACTTTGATACCGCACTCGGCATGCCTCCCACAAAAAAGTATTCCCTTAATAACTGGATAAGAGTGGTGTGGAGACCTTGAATATTGCGCCAGTCCCTTTTGATCAGGAGGTCTGCCATCGTGTCATATTCCTTGGCTCGAAGAAACTCATCGAAAGTCATAGGGAACATCCTGAGCATGTCAACCTTGCCAACGGGGAACGACTCCCCATGCCGCATGGCTATCCCAAGGAGAGAACCTGCTACACAGATGTGATATTCCGGTGCATTCTCACAGAAATACTTAAGTGACGACAATCCTCTTCGAAGTTCCTGTATTTCATCAAGAATAATCAAAGTCTCGCCCGGAACAATCGTTTCTTTTGTAATGGCACTTATATTCAGGATGATTCTGGCGGTGTCATAATCCTCGGCGAACAAATCCTTGACTCTGGCATTGTTGTCGCAGTTGATATATGCGACATTCTTGTAACAGGTATTCCCGAAGTGCTTCAAGATGTAGGTTTTCCCTACTTGGCGTGCTCCCAATAGAATCAGGGGCTTCCTGTCAGGAGATTCTTTCCACTTAATTAATTCATTTATAATGTTTCTATACATAATGCGTCCTGTTTTTCAAAATGCAAATATATGAAAAAAATTGTAAAAAAACATTTTTCATAGTCACTTTGTGCATTATGAATACATTTTTAGTAGCCACTTTTGCGGCCAGAATATCAGTTATCGTAACCACTTTCCGCCTCGTTCGACTTGCCAGTATCTGGGTCGGGGAGGAATTCTTGCACGGTGAGGGTCAGTTTATTTCGCTGTCTGCGAATTGTTTCAATGCGGTCTCCGACAGTCTCTGGACGGTCCACTCGTCCATGGGTACGGCGCCGATGGAGCGGTATACGTTCAATGCCGGTTGGTTCCAGTCGAGGCAGATCCATTCCATGCGGCCGCAGTTGCGCTCCACGGCCGTACGGGCCAGGTATTTCAGCAGGGCTTTGCCGTAGCCACGGCCGCGTTTTTCGGGGATGATGAACAGGTCTTCGAGGTAGAGGCCATGGTAGAGACCATCGGCATCGAACAGTTTCTTCTGCAGATGCGAGCACATCTGGGAGGTGTCGAGGGTGGTCATAGTGCCAGGCGGCGGGCGCCGTCGCCGATTACGACAGGGATGAAGTTGCAAGCTACGCCGAAACGGTCGGAGTAGGTGCGGCTTACCTCCTGGATGAACAGCGGAACTATGTTGTTGGTGATGAGGTTGATGGTGCAACCGCCGAAGCCGCCCCCCATGAGACGAGCGCCGGTGACGCCCAAACGGCGGGCCTCGTCGACAAGGAAGTCGAGTTCGGGGCAGCTGACCTCGTAGTCGTGGCTCAACCCATTGTGGGTGAGATACATCTGGCGACCCACCTCGGGGTAGTTGTTGTGTTCAAGGGCATCGCCTACGGCCTTCACGCGATCGGCTTCGCCGAGAACATAGCGAGCGCGGCGGTAGTCCTCGTCGGAGAGTGTGGGGCGGAGTGCTTCGAGCTGTTGCCAGGAGCAGTCGCGCAGCGTTGCCACCCCTGCGGCGGCAGCCACGCGCTCGCAGGAGGCGCGGCGGTCGTTGTAGGGCGATCCCACCAGCTCGTGTTTCACACAGCTGTTGACCAGCAGGAGGCTATAGCCATCTGGATTCCAAGGGAAATACTGATATTCGCCGCTGCGGCAGTCGAGTCGCACGAGGCTCCCCTTGCGGCCGTGCATGGAGGCGAACTGGTCCATGATACCGCATTTGACGCCTACATATTTATGCTCTGTGGCCTGACCGATGCGAGCCATTGTCATGCGGTCCAAATGGCCGTGAAAGAGGTCGTTGAGGGCGAAGGCGAAGCAGCATTCGAGCGCTGCCGACGAGCTCATGCCGGCGCCGAGGGGCACGTCGCCCCCATAGACGGTGTCGAAACCAGCCACTTGTACGCCTGCCGTCTGCAGTTCGCGCACCACGCCGTAGAGGTACATGGAGGCCACAGGCCCCTGCCATTCTCCCTCGACGGGGAAGCTAAAAGCCAGCTGGAGGTCGGAAGCGTAGGCGTTGACGGTGTTTGTGCCATTGGGGCGGATGACAGCAGTAATGCCCTGTGCCACAGCGCCGGGGAAGACGAAGCCGCCGTTGTAGTCGGTGTGTTCGCCGATGAGGTTGATGCGACCGGGGGCGCTGAAGGCTATTCCATTGCCGCCGAAGCGGGAGGAGAAAACATTCTGCAGATGCTTGGTGTCTATCATAAGTTATTTGGATTTCATGAACTTGAAGATGGTGGTGCTCTTGAACTCCTCGCCGGGGAGCAGACGACCTGTAGATTCCGGCCAAAGGCGGTTGGGGGAGTCGGGATATTGCTGAGCCTCGAGGCATACGGCGCTACGACGAGGATACTTGGTGCCGCCGCGACCGGCTACGCCGTCGAGGAAGTTGCCCGTGTAGAGTTGCAGGCCTGGTGCTGTGGTGTAGAGGTTCATGGTGATGCCGCTGTGCTGACCTTGCAGGGAGGCTGCGGGAGCGTGCAGGCCCGGATGGTTGAGGATGAAGTTCTGGTCGTAGCCGCTGCCGATTACCAGCTGGGGGTGGTTGCACTCGATGTCGCGACCGATGGCTTTGGCTGAGCGGAAATCGAAGGGAGTGCCGCCGACGTTGGCGGCCTCCGCCAGCGGTATCATGGTCTCATCCACAGGCAGATAGCGGTCGGCGTCGATGCGCAGCAAGTGGCCTTCGGCGGAAGGGCAGGTTGCACAACCTGTAGTTCCGTCGAGGTTGAAGTAGCTATGGTTGGTGAGGTTGATCACCGTAGGTTGGTCGGTGACGGCGTGGTAGTCGATACGCAGGCTGCGGTCGTTGGAGAGGGTGTAGCGAACGCGGACGTCGACGTTGCCGGGGAAGCCGTTGTCGCCGTCGGGGCTTCTCATGGTCATTTCCACATGGTGTTCGTCGGCCTCAATGATTTGGTAGACAGAATATTGCCAACCGCGGGGGCCGCCATGCAGGCAGTTGGGGCCGTTGTTTTGTGGCAACTGGAAGGTGCGGTTGCCAATCTTGACGCGTCCGTTGCAGATGCGGTTGGCGTAGCGTCCCACAACGGCGCCGAAGTCGGACAGATGGGCTTCGGGCAGGTAGTCTTCGGGGCGATCGAACCCTTGGACGACATCCACGCCGTCCACCGTCAGCCGCATGATGCGTGCGCCGATGTTGGTGAGCTCGACGTTGAATCCATGGCCGTCAGACAGATGGCATACTTTCAGGAGGTTATCTTCCATGGTTGGTTACTGGTTTGTCCAGCGGGACGATGAGTTGCTCGGTGAGGCGGCTTCGTTGTTCCAAGAGGATGGGCCGATTGGCGACGATGCGGTCGATGACCTGCTGGGTGTAATAGCGGATGGTGATTAGCTGCAGATTTTCGTTGTAACGCACACGGAACAGATGTTTTAATTCTGCCGTCAACCTTCCAATGAGCTGTGGATTGTTGTCCACGCAGATGGAGAAGCTCAGGGCCGAGTTTTGCATCAGGTTCACCCGGATGCCTATCTTGCTGAGAATGCCAAAGATGACTTGCAGATTGTCCTCGGCGATGAAGGAGTAGTCGCGAGGGTAGATGGATAGCAGGATTTGGTCGTTACGGAAGATGTAGAGAGGTGTTTCGGGGCTGATAGTATGGTAGTTGCCGATGACGGAGCCATCGTCGTTGGGACGGATGAAAGAGCGTATGAAGAGAGGAATGCCTTTATTCTGAATGGGTTTCACCGTTTTTGGGTGGATGACGGAGGCGCCGTAGTAGGCCAATTCGATGGCTTCGTCGTAGGGTATCTGGTTGATTTTTATGGTGTCGGGGAAGAACTTGGGGTCTGCATTGAGGAAACCGGGCACATCCTTCCAGATGGTGACGCTCTCGGCGTTGAGACAATAGGCCAGGATGGCAGCGGAATAGTCGGAGCCCTCGCGGCCGAGGGTGGTAGTCTTCATGTTGGAAGTGGCGGCGATAAAGCCTTGGGTGAGCGCTACTTGATATCCTTTTGTCAAGTCGTTGAACAGGTTGCACTCGGCATGGGTGGCCTCCCAGTCCACACGTCCTTCGCGGTGGTGGTGGTCGGTGACGATAACCTGCCGTGCGTCGACCCATTGGGTATTGATACCAAGGTGGTTGAGATAGTGGGCGATGATGGTAGTGGAGAGCAGTTCGCCGTGACTGACCACCTGGTCGTAGTTATAGTTGTAGTGTTCGGCGTCGGGTGGCAGGGTTGCGCAGAGGGTGTCCAAGTTGTTGAGCAGGGTGCCAATCTTCTGCTGTACATCGTTGTCTCCGGGCATCAGGGCGGAAGCGATGCTGCGGTGATAGTCTTCCAGTTGATGGCGAAGTTCGTGCGCGGGAGCGTTGCCTGCGGACCCAGGAACGAGTTTTTCCAGGAGGTTGGTTGTTTTGCCCATAGCTGAGACGACAACCACTAAAGGATCTGATTCCAAGTGGGTTTGCACGATTTGTGCCATATTACGCACGGCATCGGCGCTATTGACCGAAGCTCCACCGAACTTAAATACCTTCATTTTTTTAACTACTTAACTACTGTCTACTTAACTACTCTGCTATGCCAGCTCCCTTTCCATATCGCGCCGCGAATCCTTTGCCTTGATGGTCTCGCGCTTGTCGTAGTGGTGTTTGCCCTTGGCGAGGGCTATGATGAGTTTGGCGTAGCCTTGGGGGTTGACGAAGAGCAGTTCGGGCACGATGGTATATCCGCGTTCTTTGATTTTGTTTTGAAGTTTGCGCAGTTCGCGCCGGTTGAGAAGGAGTTTGCGGTCGCGCTTGGTCTGGTGTCCCCAGTAGGAGCCGAACTTGTATTCGGAGATGTGCATGTCGCGCACAAACAGTTCGTTGCCGATGAAGGTGCACCAGGCATCGTTGAGGTTGGCTTTGCCTTCGCGGATGCTTTTGATCTCGCTGCCCATCAGCACGATGCCTGCCGTGTACTCGTCCATGAGGAAGTACTCGTAGGCGGCGCGTTTGTTTTTGATTTCTATGACGTTTTTTTCTTCCATAACCGGCATATCAACGCAGAGAATGCTTTTTTATTGTGCCGCAACGGTATTAATAATATACTATTGGTAGTGTTCCTTGATGCGGTTGAGGACCTCGAAGGTGGCCTCAGCTGTGGGTGTGGCGACGAGAGCCAGGCGGAAGGGTTTGAAATTGAAGAGTCCGCGGAAGTAGTTGCCATAGTGCTTACGCATTTCGAAGATGGCGGTGCGCTCGCCTTTGAAATCGATGGCGGCCTGGAGGTGGCGGCGGCAGACGTCGACGCGTTCGGCGACAGAGATTTCCCTTTCGGGAAGCCCTTGGAAGGCCCTTTGACATTGCTCGAAGATCCAGGGGTTGCCGATGGCAGCGCGGCCGATGAGGATGCCGTCGACGCCGTAACGATTCTTGTTATCAACGGCTTGCGCGGCGGAAGAGACATCGCCGTTGCCGAAGATGGGGATATGGATGCGTGGATTGTTTTTCACCTTGCCTATCATGGACCAATCGGCAACGCCGCTATACATCTGAGCCTTAGTGCGTCCGTGGATGCTGAGGGCCGAGATACCGGTGTCTTGGAGTGCCTCAGCGAAATCGGTAACAGGCATGGAATCTGCGTTGTATGCCAAACGGGTTTTGACGGTGACCGGAAGGTGGGCCCGCTGGACCATAGAGGAGGTGATTTTAAGCATCTTAGGAATATCTTGCAAGATGCCAGAACCGGCACCCTTGCCTGCTACCTTGCGTACTGGGCAGCCCCAGTTGATGTCGATGAAGTCGGGTTGGGCCTGTTCCACCACTTCAAGGCATCGCAGGAGCTCCTCTTCGTCGGCGCCAAAGACCTGTATGCCAATGGGCCGTTGCTCAGGAGTGAAGCGCATCTTGCGAAAACTCTTTTCGGCATCGCGGTTGAGTGCTTCGGAGGCGATGAACTCGGTGATGAGCAGGTCGGCCCCCATCTCCTTGCACAGTTGGCGGAAGGGCAGGTCGGTAATGTCGTCCATGGGGGAGAGGCCTATGATGGGGGAGTGAGAGGGAGTGAAAGGGAGTGAAGGGGAGTGAGAGGACGATACCGAAGTATCGGTCGCGGTGGGGATATTGTCGGTGTGGTTCATGTTTTGCTACTCGTCAAGTTGTTCATTGTAAAGACTTTGTATCATGTCATCGTCGAAATAGACCTGTTCGTCGGGGTGTTTGGCGGTGCGTTGGATGGCGGCTTCGAGACCCGTCAGGGCGGCGAAGGGAGCAAACTGGGCGGCCCTGTTTTCCAATGTCATGCGTGGAAAATGGGTCGACACATGGTGTGGGAGGTTGATGATATCGTTGTAATCCATATAGCTAAATTCTTGTTGACTCTTAACTAAGCCTTGTGGCCTCCTATCTGACTGTTTCGGTCGCGGGCTGTGGCACCTTCTTCAAGGTCCATCCCTTTGAAGATGGCGTTTTTGTTGAACTTGCGTTTGATGTTGATCACGGCCTCTTGCATGCGGCGTTCCTTGTCGAGGGCGTTCTTTTCGGCCTTGTGATCGCGTTCCACCTGCTCGTAGTCGGTGAACATATCGAGCTGAGTGACCGGGTGGGTGACGCTGCTGTCGTTCTCGTCAATCACCTGATTGACAACAATGGTGAGCCGACGGACAAGCAGTTTGGGGTTCACGCATTGGTCAAAGAGCTGCATGGCGACCTCGGTGAGGATGCGAGCCGACGAGGTGGGGTGGGGGAGGTTGGTGCCGGCGTGTGCCGGTTTGGGCACGTCGCGGCCGTAGTAGTCGCCAACGATGTCGCCGGTGTAGGTGCCTTGTTTCAAGCTCGCAGAGTCATAGTTGACGTAAATGCTCACCTGGCTGGTCACCAAGCGGAGGCTCACCAGCTTGAGGGCCATAGCGTCGGCCATTTCGCGCATCACCACGCGGGCTTTCTTGAAGGAATAGGGTTCGGAGAGCACCTGACCGGAGGAGAAGGAATTGCTGCGAGGGCGATAGCTCTTGATGGCAGCCATCGTGCAGGGCTCCCAACCCCAGGCGTGGTCGATGAGCAGTTCGGCGTTGACGCCGAAGAGTTTGTACAGAAGCTCCTCGTTGTCGATGGATTGGCGAGCCACATCGCCCATTGTGTGCATGCCGCAGGCCTCGAGTTTGTGTGCTATGCCGCGTCCCACGCGCCAGAAATCGGTCAGTGGCCGGTGGTCCCAAAGCTGTTGGCGATAGCCCATCTCGTCCAGTTCGGCGATGCGCACACCGTCTTTGTCGGCGGGTATGTGCTTGGCAACGATGTCCATGGCCACCTTGCAAAGGTAGAGGTTGGTGCCGATGCCGGCGGTGGCGGTGATGCCCGTCTCGCGCAGCACATGCGCAATCATGCGCCGAGCCAGTTCGTGGGCGCTTATCTTGTATGTTCCCAAATAGTTGGTGACATCCATGAACACCTCGTCGACGGAGTAGACATGGATGTCCTCGGGGGCTATGTACTTGAGGTAGATGCTATAGATGCGTGCGCTGTAGTCGATGTAGTAGGCCATGCGAGGAGGAGCCACCAGGTAGCCCAAGGCCTTCTCCGGATGTGTAGCCAGCTCGATGCTGTTGGTGGCTTCGCCTTGCAACTGCCATCCAGGGGCGTTGCGGCGTCGCTGGGCATTGACCTGCCGCACGCGTTGTACCACCTCGAACAGGCGTGCACGGCCGCCGATACCGTAGGCCTTGAGTGACGGCGTCACCGCCAGGCAGATGGTCTTCTCGGTGCGGCTGGCATCGGCCACCACCAGGTTGGTGGTCAGGGGGTCGAGCCCTCGCTCGACGCACTCTACCGAGGCGTAGAACGACTTGAGGTCGATGGCGATATATGTACGGGTGGCCGGCATGGGTGGTGATAAAAACCTTTGGCAGCAGATAAACGTCTGAAAAGGGAAAATATTGTGTGTCTCCGTTCCCACGGGTCGTCAATAAGAGTGTCTTTCTTTGCGTATGCCAGAGAAACTTTCGCGATTTCCTGTCAGGTGGCTGGGAGATGCTCTTTTTCAACTGATTATGAAAGGGTGTTGGTGATTTGGAATTTTTGTTTATTTTTGCAATGAGAAAAAGAATGGACAGAAATGGATAAAGAATTGGTAATCAAATATCAAGAATTTGATTTGGATGCGCTTCCCGGCGATGACGACCGTGAATTGATGCAGCGGGCTGTTGAAGCCGCTGACGGTGCCTATGCCCCATATTCGCACTTCCATGTGGGCGCAGCGCTGCGCCTGGCCGACGGCACGGTTGTGTGTGGCAACAATCAGGAGAACGCCGCCTATCCCTCGGGTCTTTGTGCCGAGCGCACGGCCGTCTTCGCCGCATCGGCACAGCGGAGGGATGTGCAAAGCTATGATGCCCTGGCCATTGTGGGGCGGAACGAGAAGGGCGAGTTGTGTGAGGCGTCGCCTTGCGGTGCTTGCCGACAGGTGCTGATGGAGTACGAGCAGCGTCAGGGGCGACCGATGAGGGTGTTGTGCTACCTGAGAGGCGACCGTGTGAGGGTGTTCCCCAGTGTGGCGAGTTTGCTTCCTTTTTCGTTCGATTTTTGAATGCCGCAGAGCATCGAAGGAGTGTTTTTGTGGGGAGGGAAGCCATTGTGGAGGAAGAAAAATTGATGGCATTCGGTGCTGATTCCATGTATTTTACGAATTTGGAGTTGAGTTAGGAGTAAAAAAAATTTTTCCACAAAAATAATTCTTTGTACTTTTGCAACCTTAATTTAAAGAAAAAATTAAATAAAAATAATAACAAAAAAGCACTTAGTGCGCTAAAAACAACTAAACAAAATGGGAATTATCGGAAGTATTAGAAAACATTCGTGGGTGGCAGTACTGCTTGTCGGTATTGCTATTATTGCGTTCATCCTTGGCGACCTGACCAAGAATCGCGGCGGCATGCCCGACATGGGCTCTGTGAACGGCGAGACGATGACACGTCAGCGCTTCGACGAATTGGTGGAACGTGCCGAGACTAACTACAAGATGCAGCAGCAGGTTGCCCAGGTTCCGGCCGAGATGCAGAGCCGTATCCGCGAGAGCGTGTGGGGCGAGTTTGTCGAGGAGACCCTCTTCGAGGAGCAGGCCAGCAAGCTGGGGCTGCAGGTGACCGCCAATGAGATGGGCGACATGTACACCGGCAAATTCATCCACCCCTATCTGCGTCAGTATTTCACCAACCCCCAGACGGGAGTGTACGACACCATCGGCGTGCGTCGCACCATCGAGAACCTCAGCGCCATGGACACCAACCAGCGTCTGCAGTGGGTGGAACTTGAGAAGGCTGTGAAGCGCGACCGCATGCAGCAGAAGTATGCTTCGCTGATCCTCTCCGGTTTCTATATGCCCAAGGCCCTTGCGGAGAAGGTTGCTGCCTATACTCAGGAGGTCTCCAATGTCCGAGTGGTGGCTTTGCCCTTCCAGAGCGTGAGCGATGAAGAGGTGACCCTTGGCGATGCCGACTACAAGAAATACTATGACGAGCACAAGAACGAGTTCCGCGTGGCCGAAGAGCTTCGCGATATCGAGTTCATTGTCTTCCCCGTGAACCCCACTCCTGCTGACCTGGCCGACATTGAGTCGTCCGTGCAGAAGACCTGGGCCGAGTTCCAGACCATCGAAGACGAGGAGATTCCCTTCTTCGTCAACGGCGAGTCGCACCGCAGCTACGACTCCAGCTATGTCAAAGCCAGCAGCTTCCGTGCACCTTTGGATGCTCAGATCGAGGCTGCCGCCCCCGGCACCATGATTGAGCCCGCCATTGTGGGCAACGAGTGGATGATGGCCAAGGTGATGGGCACCGCCGTGCGTCCCGACAGCCTTCGCGCCAGCGTCATCTATGTCTTCAACAACAAGGTGGGTGCCAACATCACCACCCGTAGTGAGGAGCAGGCAAAACACCTGGCCGACAGTGTGCTGGCCATGCTCAATGCCAACCGCATCAGCTTCGAAGATGCTGTGGAGCAGTTCAGCGACGACCCCCAGAAAGGAGAGACCCATGGTGACATGGAATGGCAGCTCGATGGCGGTTACGGAGTGCTGAACGAGCAGATTGTCAACACCCCCGTGGGAGGCCACTTCATCTATGAGCGTCCCGATGGTATCGGCTACTTCATTGTGAAGGTCACCGACAAGACCCCCGCCACCAAGAAATACCGCGTGGCCCTCATCACCCGCGAGATTGAGCCTTCGAAGGCCACCAATGATGCTGTCTACACCGCTGCTCACAAGTTTGCTTCGCAGAACCGTACTATGAAATCGTTCGAGGCCAGTGCCCAGCAGGAGAACCTGCAGGTGCGCAACGACCGTCTGGCCATGATGTCGGAGAGCCTCTCCGGTGTACGTAATGCCCGTGAGATTGTCCGTTGGGCCTTCAACAAAGAGACTCAGCTGGGTGCTGTGACCGACCAGGTCTACGAGTGCGATGGCGCCTATGTCATTGCCACGCTGAAGGAAATCTACAAGAAAGGCTATGCCACCCTCGAGCAGGTGCGTCCTATGATTGAGCAGGAAGTGCGCCGCGACAAGAAAGCCGAGATGCAGCTGGCCCGTGCCGAAGAGGCTGCCAAAGTTGCCAAGGACATCAACTCCTTCGCCACCAAGGTGAACATGCCCGTTGACACCCTCGACAGTGTGGCCTACGGCAACAGCTATTTCGGCAAGTTCGGTATGGAACCCAAGGTGCAGTCGGTCATTGCCGCCACCAAGAGCGGTATGACCAACCCCGTCAAGGGTGCCAGCGCCGTGTACATGGTGCAGGTGGACAGCAAGGCTCCGGCTGAGGGTATGAACGCCGACATGATGCGCGTGCAGCTCGAGCAGGGCTACCGCAATAAAGTCCGCCAGATTACCGAAGTGCTTCGCATGAAAGCCAACATCGAGGATACCCGCAACGAACACTTCTAAACAATAGTAATCAAAAAGAAACATCCATCAGCGAGTCAACAGGTCTACAACAAGCAGACTCGTTGACTCGCTGAGTTTTACAGGCCGTTGTCGATGAAGATAAAAGAATGGTGGGCCAAGCTGCGTAGCAAGCCCGTGACCGACGTCATCAAGCACAAGCACCGCTTTGTGGTGATGGACACCGACACCTTCAAGGAGAAATTCTCCTTCCAGTTGTCGGGTATCAATCTTTTTGTCACCATCGGCATCACGGTCATTGTCTTCATCCTCCTTACCACCGTCCTCATTGCCTTCACGCCGTTGCGCGAATGGATTCCCGGCTACACCGACAATGCTATGGTGGAACAGACCTATGCCAATGCCCGCAAGATTGACTCGCTGGAGACCCTGCTGTCCGAGCAGGAATGGATGGTAGGGACCATACAGGCTGTGTTGTCGGGCAAGGAGATGGGGCACGAGGCCGATTCCCTCTTGGCGGACACGTCGTCTACGCTGCAGCAGATGGCCGCCGTTTACCGACGTTCGGAAGAGGACTCGTTGTTGCGTCTCGAGGTGGAGCGAGAGGACAACCGCTACGAGGTGAAGACCTCGTCGACGGTCTCGGTGCCCAATGCCGAGAGTTCTCCGGCCCTGTCGCATCTCTTCTATCCGCCCTTGAAAGGGAAGATACTCAAGACCTTCGATGCTACCAGCCGACATCTTGGCATCGACATTTCCGGCACTGCCGGACAGCCTGTCTACGCCGCTTATGGAGGCACTGTGGTTTCGGCCCAGTTCACGGCCGATGCGGGCTATGTTATTACTATTCAGCATCCAGGCAACGTCATCACTGTATATCGCAACACCAACATGCTCCTCAAGCATCAGGGCGACGCCGTCAGGGCGGGCGAACCGGTGGCTTATGTGGGCACTTCGGGCATGCAAGAGCCGGGACCTCATCTGCATTTTGAGATGTGGGTCAATGGGGCGCCTGTCAACCCCGAGGAATATATCTCGTTCAACTAATCAATGAATACTACCGCTACGAAAAGAATTGCCATATTAGGATCCACGGGTTCCATAGGTACCCAGGCGCTCAACGTCATACGTCGTCACCGTGACCTTTTTTCTGTCGAGGTGCTGTGTGCCGGCAGCAATGCCGACCTGCTCATACAGCAGGCTTTGGAGTTTGAGCCCAATGCCGTAGCCATTGCCGACGAAAGCAAGTATAGCCTCGTCGGTGACACCCTTCAGCCTCGTGGCATCAAGGTCTATGCCGGCGAAGGTGCTATAGCCGACCTCATGGAGATGGAGACTGTTGACCTTGTGTTGGCGGCCATCGTAGGCTTCGCCGGGCTGCGGCCCACATTGCGAGCCATCGAGCACGGCAAACCCATAGCTTTGGCCAACAAGGAAACCATGGTGGTGGCTGGCAGCATTGTCACTGCCGCCGCCATGCAACACCGTGTACCCATACTGCCTGTTGACAGCGAACATTCGGCCATCTTCCAATGCCTCATTGGCGAAGGAGCCATCGACAAGATACTTCTCACAGCCTCCGGCGGACCCTTCCGAGGCCGGACGCGGGAGCAGCTGAAGGACGTCACCCTTGGTCAGGCGTTGAACCATCCCAACTGGAAAATGGGCCGCAAGGTGACTATCGACAGTGCCTCGCTGATGAACAAGGGACTCGAAGTCATTGAAGCCAAGTGGCTATTCGGTGTCGATGCGAAAGACATCGAGGTGGTGGTGCATCCGCAGTCGGTGGTGCATTCCATGGTGCAGTTTTGCGACGGCAGCATCAAAGCCCAGATGGGTATTCCTTCCATGGAGACCCCCATCCAGTTGGCGTTCTCATATCCTGAGCGTATAGAGAGTTACCTGCCGCGTCTCGACTTTGCCCAGTATCCTACCCTTACCTTTGAAAAGCCCGACCGCCAGACCTTCCGCTGTCTGGACCTGGCCTACCAGGCCATCGAACGTGGCGGCAACATGCCTTGTGTGATGAATGCAGCCAACGAGGTAGCCGTGCAGCAATTCATCGACGGCAAGATACGATTCCTCGATATAGCCGACCGTGTAGAGGAGGCCATGCAGAGAGCCACCTTTATTGCCAACCCCACCCTTGACGACCTTTTCCAAACCGATAAAATTATTAGAATGCAATGAACTGGCTAGCCCTTATCCTCAGCCTTTCGATTCTTGTGGCCACCCATGAGTTGGGCCATCTCGCCTTTGCCAAGTTGTTTCATACGCGTGTGCGCAGGTACTATATTTTCTTTAATTGGAAGTTCTCCATCTTCAAAGCCAAGAAGTTTGACGGCAAATGGCATTTCCTATGGTTCAGTGCCAAGACTCCCGACAGTTGGGACGAGAAGAACCTTCGTCCCGAAGACCAGGACAACACCCTCTGGGGCTTGGGATGGATACCCCTTGGAGGCTATTGCGACATTGCCGGCATGATTGATGAAACCAAGGACAAGAAAGACCTTGAAGCCGAGCCGCAGTCATGGGAATACCGTACCAAACCCGCATGGCAGCGTCTCTGCATCATCTCGGGTGGTGTGTTGGTGAACTTTGTTACCGCCATGCTCCTCTATGGTATCATTTTTGCCCATTGGGGCAAGGATGAACTCCCCATGCACAACGCCACCTATGGATTCCAGTATGCCGATGTGATGCTCGACGAAGGATTCCAGAACGGCGACATTATCAGTGCCATCGATGACTCTGTGGTGGACGACTATGTACAGGCCAACAAGATGCTTCTCCTCGGCGATGCCCGTCAGGTCACCGTGCATCGTGGCGACTCCACCCTTACCCTCAACCTCAGTGGACACTTGGCGGAGCGAGTCAGCATGGAGCGTGTCAAACAGCTTATGGCCCTCCGTACCCCCTTTATCATCAAGTCTTTTGTCACGGGATCTCCTGCCAAGAATGCCGGCATGATGGTCGGCGATAGTGTGGTGAGTGTGGATGGACAGCCGATGTTTGTCTTCCAGGATATCATTGCATATCTAGCCGAGAAAGCAGATCAGACGGTGATGGTGGGCTTCTATCGCAACGGGCAGCTCGACTCGTTACCTGTCGCCGTCACCAGCAAAGGGAAACTGGGTGTGCAATGCGAGAATGACATGGCCAAGATATTCCCCTCAGATCTCCTTGTCCATACCGACTACACTCTGTTGGAAGCCATTCCGGCGGGCATAGCCCATGGCTGGAACCAGCTGGTAACCTATGTTTCCAGTCTCAAGATGCTCTTTGCTCCCGGCGGAGTGCAGAACTTGGGTGGTTTTGGTGCTATGGCCGATCTTTTCCCCGACCATTGGGAGTGGCAGGCTTTTTGGACACTGACGGCCCTCCTGGCCCTCATTCTGGCCTTCATGAACGTCATACCCATCCCCGGTCTTGATGGCGGACATATCCTCTTCACCCTTTGGGAGATTATCACCCGTCGCAAGCCTTCGGACAACTTCCTCTCGTATGCCCAAAACATCGGCATGTTCCTGTTGTTGGCTCTGATGATATTTGCCAACGGCAATGACATCTGGCGTTGGTTGAGTGGCAAATTCTAACCTCCGGCAATGAAGAAAATAGATCGTCTCATACTTCGCTCCTTCATCGGACCCTTGGTGCTCACCTTCACTCTTTCGGTGTTGGTGTTGCTCATGCAGTTTGTGTGGAAGTATGTGGACGATCTGGTGGGTAAAGGACTTGATTTCAGCGTTATTGCAGAACTCTTGATGTATGCTTCCGCCACGTTTGTCCCTATGGCTTTGCCCATTGCGGTGCTTTTTGCCTCCATCATGACCATGGGCAACTTCGGAGAGAAGTATGAGCTCGTGGCGATGAAAGCCGGCGGCATCTCCATCAGCCGAGCCATGCGGCCTATGGCCATTGTTGTCTTGCTGCTCACCGGCATGGCCTTCTACTTTGCCAACAATGTGATGCCCAGTGCCATGCTCAAGTATCGCATGACGCTCTACGACATTACGCGCAAGAAGCCTGCCGTCAATATCCGACCGGGAGAATACTATAAAGAGTTCGACGGTTATGTCATCCGTGTCGGTGCCAAAGGACGCGATGGACGTACGTTGCAGGATGTCATCATCTACGACCATTCGCGGGGTATCAATGAA
>JAEEGL016123493.1_pt1 | contig 21685 bp, 21 predicted proteins | sample 9134231 | NCBI WGS metagenome assembly JAEEGL01 (sample SAMN16246548, study PRJNA631951) | gut metagenome | biome: gut microbiome; feature: rumen; material: fiber-attached | host: Bos | place: Iran: Karaj | collected 2018-10
TTGGTTTTGATGCTAAAACTGGTGTTTGGACTGATATGTATAAATCAGGAATTGTAGATCCAACTAAGGTTACAAGAAGTGCTATTTTAAATGCAGCATCAATTGCTGGTCTATTCTTGACTACTGAAGCTGCTATTGGTTCTTTAAAAGAAAAAGAAGCTAAAACTAACCAAGAAATGTATTAATAAATTTTAATATTAATCTAATTAATAAAAGTAATTTATCAGAAGAGGTATCAAATATAAATGATGCCTTTTCTTTTTAAATATAATAATGAAATAATAAATGTTGATAAGAAGAAAAGTATTATACTATGGACAATATGATATAATAATAAATGAGGTGCTTATAATGAAATGGGTAACAATGTGGGGTAATGCACAATCAAAGGTTATGCCCCAACCAGCAAAATATGCTAAGGATTTAACATTAAGATATCCTATTTTTGTTCCTTTTGATGGAAATAAAATAAGAATAACTTTAGATAATTATTGTGTTGATGAGGATATTAAAATTGATTTAGTATCTGTTGGAATTGGCTCTAGCCTATCTGATGAAATTAAAAGTGATATATCCTATTTAACATTCAGTGGTAAAAAGGAAGTAACAATTAAAGCACATGAATATATTATTTCTGATGAGCTTAATATTAATTTAAAATCAGATGAATATTTAATTGTATCAATTTATATTAAGGACTTTGTTAATTTAACTGGTGGAGTAGATATAATAGGTCCTTTATCAAAGGGATATTTTGCTTATGGTAATCAAATAAATTATAAAAAATTAGATATAAATACTTCAAAGTCAACATCATGGGTATATTTATTTTCTAATGTTGATATTTACACAGATGATATAAATAGGGCTATTATTTGTTATGGAGACTCTATAACATCACAGGATTGGCCAGATTATATGCTACTTGATTTAAGAGAAAGAAATATAAAGAATATATCAGTTATTAGAAAAGCAGTATCAGGAACTAGAATATTACGTCAATATGAATGTATTACATATCAATCATATGGACTTAAGGGTGAGAATAGATTTATGCATGAAATCTCATCTGTAAGTGGAGCAGATACTGTAATAGTTCAGCATGGTATAAATGATATAATCCATCCAGTAGGAGAAGAGGTTAATATATTTAGACCAATGAGTGATCTACCTACATCAAGTGAACTAATTGATGGAATAAATTATTATAAAAAATTAGCAGATAAGCTAAAGCTAAAGTTTATAGTAGGAACTTTACTTCCAATATATAACTGGAGAACGTACGCTTCATTTAGAGAAGAATTAAAGAATGACTTTAATAATCTATTAAGATCTAACTATGACTTTATTGATTTTGAAAAAGAAGTAGGTCAACTCGATAATAATATATGGAAATTTAAGGAAAACTGTGATTCAGGAGATCACCTACACCCATCAAAATATGCGTATAAATTAATGGGCGAGGCTGCTTCTAAAAAGATAAAAGGGTGATATGAGTGATTTTAAATATAAAGTTTGATAATATAGATATGGACTTTTTTAAATTTGGGATTGGTAAAAATATAATGATTCTAATTCCAGGTGTAAGTATTAAATCCGTAATGGAATCAGAAAAAATAATCAAAGATGCCTATAGTATATTTAAAGATGATTTTACTGTATATGTTTTTGATAGAAATAAGAATATGAAAAAATCATATACTATATTTGATATGGCAGATGACATGATTAAAGTAATAGATAGATTAGAATTAAAAGATATCTATTTAGCTGGTGCCTCTCAAGGAGGGATGATTTCAGCTATTGTTTCTTATAAAAGACCTGATTTAGTAAAAAAGTTAAGCATCAATTCAATTACAGCAATAGTTAATGATAATTATTATTTATTCTTTGATGAAATGATTAGATTATTAAATGATAATAATCTTGATTTAGTTGTAGATATGTTTATGAAGAAGGTGTATTCCAAAGAATTATATGAATCTACTAAGGATTCTATGGCACCATTTATAGCAAGTATTACTGATGGTGATATAGATACCTTTATTATTGAATGTGAAGCATTAAAGGATTTTAATATTTTAGATGATATTAAAAATATAAAATGTGAAACATTAATTATTGCAGGAAAGCTTGATTTGGTATTTAATTATAATGATTCAATTATTATAAATAAAAATATTAAGAATTCTAAATTATATATTTATGATAATTATGGTCATGCTTTATATGATGAGGCATTAGATTTTAAAGAAAGAGTATATAGTTTCTTTAAAAGTTAGGGAGGAAAATATGAAAAAAATATTTGGACTATTTATAACATTACTATTTATTTTTGCACTTGCAGGCTGTAAGAGTAATAATTATTTTACTTTATGGAAGAATGATTGTGATAGCTTAACTACTCTTAAAAACTATGTAGAAGATGTAACAAATAAGAATTCTAAAAACTATATTCCAGTTGAGGATAGAATCGCAACATTTGATATGGATGGTACATTTATAGGTGAGCTATATAAAACATATTTTGAATATAATATGCTTGAATATAGAGCACTTGATGATGAAACATATACTAATAAGGATCAAAGTGTTGTTGAGGCAGGAGAGGCAATAAGAAACTTTGTTAGAAATGATGTTGCACTTCCTAGTGACTTTGATATGATTCATGCACGTGCAGCAGCTAAAGCATATGCTGGAATGACTCTAGCTGAATTTGATACTTACGTAAAGGAATATGCTAAAAAGACTCCATTTGGATTTACTGGAATGACTTACGCAACAAGTTTTTATAAGCCAATGCTTGAGGTATTTAAGTATTTAGAGGCTCATGATTTTACATATTATGTAGTATCAGGATCTGATAGATTTATATGTAGAGCTTTAGTTGAGTCAATTGGAATTGCACCTAATAGAGTAATTGGAATGGACGTTGTATTAAAATCAACTCTTCAAGGAGAAGAGGATGGTGTTAAATACACAATGAATTCATCTGAAACTTTAGTTAGAACTGACGAATTGATTATTAAGAATCTAAAGACCAATAAGGTAAAGCAAATAGCTCAAGAAATAGGTAAAATACCAGTATTATCATTTGGTAATAGTGGTGGAGACTCTGCAATGCATAATTACTGTAAGAGTAACCCTACATATAAAACAGAGGTATTTATGCTAATAGCTGATGATAATATAAGAGATCACGCAGACTTAGCTGAAACAGAAAGAAGAAGATTAGAGTGGGTTCGAAATGACTATAATATCATTTCAATGATGAATGATTTTAAAACTATCTATGGTGATGGTGTAGAAAAGGTAGCATTTCAATTTTAATTATTAGACACATAAGTTTTTCTTATGTGTTTTCTTTTTTATAATCTGGTACCATAAAAAATATTAAAACTGGTTATTTTATTAGAACCAATAGTGAGTATAATTTTTGGTATAGGAGATGATTAGTTATGAAAAATAATGATATTTTAAAAAGGGTTATAATAGTTGCGATGCTATCAGCACTATGCTGTGTTGGAACATTCATTCAAATAAGAATGCCTGCAGGAGATTTTGTTCACCTTGGTAACTTTGTAATGATTATATCTGCCTTATTATTAGGTGGAATAGAAGGTGGACTTGTAGGAAGCTTAGGAATGGGACTATATGATATTATATTTTATACAACTAAGCCATCAACAATAATAAGAACTATTGTATTAAAGTTCTTAATTGGTTTTATAGTTGGATCTTTATTTAGACTAATTCTAAAGAAGAATTCAAATACAAAAAGATTACTATTTATTTCATCAATTGTAATGCTTGTATTCTTCGTGTTTAGCTTAGTAGTATTCTTACTTGGTGATTTTACAAATTTCAATTTTGATTCAGGATTAAATTCAGTAATTAAGCTTAATTTATTTGGTCAAGTAAAGGAATTAAAGATATCTTTATATATTCCAATATTCTCATTTATATTCTTTTTGGGTACTTTACTTGCTGCAATATTCTCATTTAAATTGTCTAAAAGAAGTCAAGCAGCCCTATTCTCTGTTACAGTTGCGATATTTGCAAATATCCTAGGAGAATTCTTCTTAAGATGGTTACTTGAGGGATTCATGGTTCAAGATTCTAATTTCACAGTATCACTTGTTACTGCAACATCAAAAATTCCAGGATCAGTTATTACCGGATTTATAAGTGTATTCTTAGCAGTATTAATCTATGAACCAATTTATAGAGCATTAAAGCATACATTATTATTTAAGGATAATACAGAATTTAGTATTGATTTATCTAAAACAGAAAATGATAATGTAGATACTAATACACAAACTGAATTGCATTTAGAAAAATAAGAAGATTTCGAATCTTCTTTTTTCTTTACTTAAAGAATTAATAATGTATAATAAAACAAGAAAGAAGGATGAGTCATGTTAACTCCAAAGCAAAAGGTATATTTAAGAAGCTTAGCTCAAAAAATAAAGCCAACATTCCAAATTGGAAAGGAAGGCTTATCAGATAATTTACTTAGAGATGTAAACAATTATTTAAATAAGCATGAGCTTATGAAAATATCTATTTTACAAAACTCTTTAGTAGAAAAGGAAGACTGTGAGGAATTCTTTACAAAAGATGGTATTGAATTTGTTCAAGCTATCGGAAGAGTAATAGTTTTATATAAGCATTCTGATACAGTTAAGGATCCAATAAAATTACCTATAAAAAATAGCAAATAAAGATGGAAATGATTTTCCATTTTTATTTTTTTTATGTTAAAATATTTATAAATATTTTTCGAGGGTGATTTATATGAAAAGAATGATTTTAGTAGATGGAAACTCACTTATGTATAGAGCATATTATGGAATGAGTGCAAATGGTAATTTAACACAAAATTCTAAGGGCTTATACACTAATGCAATATACGGCTTTATAAGAATGATGAATCCACTACTTAGTCAATCATACGATGCGATTTTAGTTGCCTTTGATGCAGGTAAAAAAACAGTGCGTCATGAATTAATGAAGGATTATAAGGCAGGACGACCTCCTATGCCTGATGAATTCCGTATGCAAATTTCATATATTAAAGAATTCTTAGATATAGTAAATGTATGTCACTATGAAAAGGAATTATATGAGGCTGATGATATCATTGGTACTATGTCTAAAAAAGGAGAAGCACTAGGCTATCATGTAGATATCTATTCATCTGATAAGGATTTATTACAGCTTGTAAGTGATAATACAACTGTTCATATGAATAGAAAGGGTATGAGTGATTTAGATGACTATACTCCATCCTCATTCTTTGAAAGATATCAAATCACCGTAGAGCAATTCATTGACCTAAAAGCGATGATGGGAGATAAGAGTGATAATTTACCAGGTATTCCAAAAATAGGTGAAAAAAAGGCTGTTAAATACCTTAATACCTATGGTTCACTTGAGGGTATTATTTCTCATATGGATGAAATTAAAGGCGCTGATGGTGAAACTATTAGAGAAAACTATGAACAAGCACGCTTATGCCGTAAAATGGCAACAATCATTCGTGACTTTGATGTAGATATTAGTATTGATGATATTTCTAAGAAGGATATAAATGTTGAAAGATTAGTATCTTTTTATAATGAATTAGAATTCAAATCATTATTAAAGGAAATAAATCTTAAAGAAGATATTAACACTGATATTGAGGAATATGAGATTATTGATAATCCAATGAGATTATCTGAAATATTAGTTCCAAATTCAGCTTTTGTCTTTGAAACATTTGATTATAATTATCATAGATCACCACTTTTAGCAATTGGTATTAAAAATAATAAAGGCTCATTTATATTAGAACCAGACCTAATCTATATGAGTATTGATTTAAATTTATACTTAGCTGATAAGAATAATCATAAGATGGTATTTGATTATAAAAGATGCTTTGTATTATTAAAGAGATTTGGCTTTGATTTAGAGGGTGTTGATTTTGATTTATTACTAGCAACATATATCCTAAATCCTAGTGTTGCAAAGGATGAATTTAAGGGTATAAGCGAATACTATAATTATGATGATGTATATTTTGATGAACAAATATATGGTAAGGGTGCTAAAAAGGCAATACCTGAAAAGAAGAAAATCTATACTCATGTAATTAAAAAGGTTAATGCTTTATATGAGCTTAAAAATGAAGCAATAGAAAGATTAAATAAAAATAATCAATTAGAGCTATTAACTGAAATTGAAATTCCACTATCAAGAGTACTTGGTAAGATGGAATTTGAAGGTATGAGAATAGATATAGAGGAATTAAATAGACAAGAGCATGAGCTATTTAATTCAATTACTGATTTAGAAAAGAAGATATATGAGCTTGCAGGAAAGGAATTTAATATATCTTCACCTAAGCAATTAGGTACATTACTATTTGAGGATTTAAATATCCCATATCCTAAGAAAAAGGGAAATAGCTACTCAACTGATATTGATATATTAGAGGCTATAAAGAAATATAATCCAATTGTTGATTATGTGATTGAATATAGAGCTAAGACTAAATTATATTCAACATACGTGGCAGGGCTTCGTGAAATGATCTATCCTGATAATAAGGTTCATACAATTTATCAACAGGCCTTAACTCAAACAGGAAGATTATCATCTATTGAGCCTAACCTTCAAAATATCCCAATTAGAACAGAAGAGGGACATTTAATAAGAAAGATGTTTATTCCTTCAAAGGACGGAAATACAATGTATTCTGCCGATTACTCTCAAATAGAATTAAGAGTATTATCTCATATGGCAAATGTTAAGCATTTAAAGGATGCCTTCTTAAATGGTGAGGATATTCATACTAGAACTGCACAAATGGTATTTAATAAGACTGAAATCACTAAAGAGGATAGAAGAAGAGCTAAGGCAGTTAACTTTGGTATTGTCTATGGAATATCTGCTTATGGCTTAGCATCAGATTTAGGTATAACAAATTCATTAGCATCAGAATTTATAAAGAAGTATTATGAGGCATATCCTGAAATAAAGGAATTTATGAATAATACTATTGAATTTGCCGAGAAGAATGGTTATGTTACAACATTAAAAAATAGAATTAGATATATACCTGATATTAATTCAAAGATCTATATGCAAAGAGAATTCGCAAAAAGAACTGCGATGAATACTCCAATTCAAGGAAGTGCCGCAGATATTATTAAGATTGCGATGGTAAAGGTTGATAGACGCTTAGAGGAATTGAAATTAAAGAGTAAGCTTTTAGTTCAGGTTCACGATGAATTAGTATTTGAGGTTGAAAAGGGCGAAGAGGAAATATTAAGACAAACTGTAAAGGAATGCATGGAAAATGCAGTTAAGCTTGATGTTCCACTTGTTGCAGATGATTCATTTGGAAATAACTGGTATGAGGTGAAATAATGGATCCAATTTTATCAAGAAGAAGTGTAAGAAAATTTGATTTAGATAAAAAGATACCATATGATGATTTAGTTGAGCTATGTAAGGTAGCTGAGTCTGCCCCTACAGCACGTAAACAAAAATCAAGAAGATATGTAATAATAGAAAACAAGGAATTAATATTAGAATTATCTAAGATTTACACTAAATCAACTATGAGAGTTGAGGAATGTAATCAAATGATTGCGATTATTGGTATTAATCCGGATAATCTTCCTTGTCCTGATTTTGAGGTGATTGATTTATCATGCGCTGCCGAAAACATTATGATTAAGGCAACAGAAAAGGGAATTGGAAGTGTTATATTAGGTACATATCCAAGTAAGGATAGATATATACCTGCAAATAAGCTATTAGATATCCAAAATGGAGATTTCGTATTTGCGTTTATTTGTTTAGGTTATCCTATTGATAAGGATTCGTTTTATGATTCTAATAAGTTTGATATAAGTTTAGTAACACATATAAAGGAATAAAATTATGCCTGAATTACCAGAAGTAGAAACAGTAAGAAGAGTATTAGAAGGATCTATTGTTAATAGAAAAATAGAAGATGTTATAGTAAAATATCCACCTATTATTTCAGATGATTCTGATACTTTTAAGAAAAATGTAATAGGAAAGAAAATAGTTTCTATGTCAAGATTAGGTAAATTTCTAATCTTCAATTTAGAAAATGGAAATATCATATCTCACTTAAGAATGGAGGGTAAATATTTCTATTTAAAGAAGAATGAGCTTGATAATAAGCATATTCATGTCAAATTTATATTTGATAATGGATATGAGCTTTTATATCAGGATGTCAGAAAATTTGGCAGGATTTGTTATAAGGAGAATAATGATCTTTACTCAACAAAACCTTTAAAAGATGTAGGAATTGACCTAATATTGAATAAAGAATTTGATTATAGAAATATTTATGATAAAATATTAAGTAGGGCAATGGCCATTAAAACCGTATTGCTTGATCAATCAATTATTGCCGGACTAGGTAATATTTATGTTGATGAGGTATTATTTAAATCATCTGTTAACCCTCATAAAAAGTCAAATGAGCTAACATTTGACGAGGTTAAGAGGATAGTTGACAACACGATTTCGATTTTATCTAAGGCAATAGAATATAAGGGAACTACTATCAGAAGCTATACATCAAGCTTAGGTGTAAGCGGAGGATATCAGGACTTTTTAATGGTTCATACTAAAACAGTTTGTCCTACATGTAAGAATGAGTTAATTAAGGATAGAATTAACGGAAGATCGACATATTATTGTAAATATTGTCAGAGGTGAAGTAAACTATGAAGAGAATCATAGGTGTTACTGGTGGAATTGCAAGTGGTAAAAGTAATGTTTGTAGCATTATTTCTGAATATTATCCAGTGATAGATTGTGATAAAATTTCAGCCGAATTAAGTCAAAAGGGAAAGCCAGTTTATAATGCGATAGTAGAAAAATTTGGTGATGAATTCCTTGTTGATGGTGAAATTGATAAAAAGAAGCTTGCTAAATTAATATTCAATGATTTAGAAGCAAAAAAGATTCTTGATTCTGTTACTCATCCAATCATAATCGCAGAGGTTATGGAAAGAATCAATAAAATACCAGATGGTTTGGTATTCGTTGAAGCACCTTTATTATATGAGGCTAATTTCGATAAGGAATGCGATAAGGTAATTTGTGTATTTTTAAGTAAGAAATATCAAATTAGACGTTTGATGGAGCGAGAAGGAATTGATGAAGACTACGCTTTAGCAAAAATTCATTCTCAAATGGATTTATATATGAAAAGAACACTTGCAGATTATGTAATCGATAGTAAAGGAACTTTTGATGAAACTAAGAAGCAAGTTCTTGATATTATAGAAGAGATTAAAAGGAGTGTATAATTATGGCAATTATTGAAACAAGCGAAAATGCAAAGGATTTACCTTTACAAACACATTATTATAAGGCAACTTATAAGCAAGTAAAGGAAGTTTATCTTGCACACTTAGAAACATTAAAGCATAAGGTTGTATCAGTTAATGATGACTATTTAGAAGTTTATTCTGAAGTACCTCATATGTTTGTTGTTGCTAAATTTTTCAGTCCAGAAAATACAGTTGAAACAGGAATTGATTTTTATGTTGATGCTGAATATCTAGTAGGAAGTAATAAGAAGGCAATCAAATTCATCGAATCAGTCTATAAAAAGATTGAAGAGAAATATGAGTTTAAAGGAACAGCTTTACATAAATAATTATGCCTTCAAAGCTATTAGATGAAAAATCTAGCTTTCAAGTATATTCAAGCTTTTCATTATCAGCAGATGATGTAAACTCATTATCGTTACTTTACGCACCACTTATTGGAAGTGATGCGTTTACTATTTATATGGGCTTACAATCACTATTAGAAAGAAACAATTTAAAAAGTGAAACATACACTCATCAAAACTTTTTAGATATGTATTCTTATAAGTCAACTGAGTTCTATAAAGCAAGAATCAAGCTAGAAGCAATTGGCCTACTTATTACTTATATCAATAATGATGGTAATTATATTTATATTATTACTCCACCATTAACTCCTAAGAATTTTATTAAAGATGCACAGCTTGGCCTATTCCTATACGGGAAAATAGGAGAAGAGCTATTTGATAAAATTTATAATCACTTCAAGATAGATACAATAAATAAAAAAGATTATAAAAATATTACATCTTCATTTGATGATGTGTTTAAATCAGGCTTAGATTTAGATAAGACTTATAAGAAGTTTGATTATCTACTTGGTAAGAATCCAAGCCAACCAATTAAATTAAAGAACACTCAATTTGATTTTGATAAATTTTATAAGGAAATTAATCCTGAATTTCTAGAATCAGGCTTAACAAATCAATTTAAAAATCAAATTGTTAACCTAGCATTCTCATATAATTTTAGTGAGGGTGAAATGGTATCATTATATTCAGATTCTATTAACAAAAGAGGTCTTTTTGATTATAAATTGTTAAAGAAATCTGCGAATAATTACTTTGTCGCAAAGCATAACATGAAGGCTCCTGTATTAGAGGATAAGGAAGTTGATGAGAAATTTGATTCAACTAGTGATTTAGTAGAATTTTTAGATAACGCAAATCCAGAAATGCTATTTAACGCATTAAGTCTTCCTTTTGATCCAGCATACTTTGATACAGCTAATGAAATATATACTAAGATTGAGCTTCCACGCGGAGTTTTAAATGCAATGATATTAAAGGCAGTTAAGCTTTTAGGTGAAATGCCAAAATTTATGTATATTAAAAAGATGAGTAATACTTGGATTGAGGATAATATATTTACAACAATTGACGCTGTTAAATATATTACTGAAGCTAAGGGTTACAAGCCTTTAAGCAAAGATGATGATAATGATAATGGAGGCTTTAGAGAGCTATGATAGATGATAAGAAAATAGAAGAATATCTAAAGTCTTTACAAAAAGCATTACCAGATTATAATGTAACACTTGATAATTTAAGTGATTTTGATCTTTTATTTAAAGAAAAGAATAATTGTAAAAAGTGTAAGAATCTTGCCTCATGTCAAAATGAGAATATAGGCTTTTATACTGAATGTGAAAATGACACATTCATTTTAAAAAAATGTAAATATAAGCTTGTTAAGGATGAAGAAAATAAAAAGAATAAGCTAATTAAGACATTATACATTCCTAGAACTATTGTTGATGCTAAATTAGATAACTTTGATACTAATACCCTATCTCGATCAAAGATTTATACATTTATTAATAATCTTTTATCAAATTGGGATAATCCTGAAAAGTGTGGCTTATATTTATATGGTTCATTTCAAATAGGAAAAACATACACACTTGGTGTAATTGCAAATGAGCTTGCAAAAAGAAATATTGAATCATTATTAGTATATTTCCCTGATTTAATCATTGATATGAAAAATGCATTAAATGAGGATAATACTAGATATGAGGATTTATTTAATAAGCTTAGAACTGTAGATGTATTAATGCTTGATGATTTTGGTAGTGAGAATATGACTCCATGGGTTAGAGATGAAATATTATCACCTATTCTAAACTATAGAATGCTTGAGGGTAAAATCATGTTTATTTCATCAAATATTTCACCAAAGCATTTAATTGATTATCTAGCAATAGATAATAAGCCTCAGTCAAAATTAAAGGCAGAAAGAATAACAAATAGACTTCAATCTCTAGTAACTTCAATATCAATGGATGATACTGAAAAATATAAGAGATAAGTCACTTGAAAAATACAAAGCCTAATAGTATAATTAGGTAATCATCGATGATGAGGGACGAGATATTATATATATCTTTTTAGAGATAATGCGGTTGGTGAAAGCATTAAGGATAATATAATTATTACTACCCTTTAGATAAATAGAGGAAATGCTATTTCGGTTAATTCCCGTTAAAGAATTTTAAAGTGTTAAAGTATAGCAATGTACTTTAGAACTAAGGTGGTACCGCGGTTTAATTCGTCCTTAAGATTTTATCTTAAGGATTTTTTTTATAAGGGGGTTTTTATTATGGTAAAAGTAGAATTAAAGGATGGAAGCATTAAAGAGGTTGAAAAGGGTACACTTATTGTTAGTGTAGTTAAGGAACTTTCTAATAGCTTACTAAAGAAGGCAATTGTTGCTAAATTAAATGATAAGGTTGTTGATTTAAAGACACCTATTAATGAGGATAGTAAGCTTGAGGTCATTACTCCAGAGGATAAGGAAATCTCTTTTGAGGTTATCAATCACTCTTGTGCACACTTACTTGCTCAAGCTATGCAAAGATTATATAAGGGTACACTTTGTGGTGTAGGTCCTGCAATTGAAGAAGGATTCTATTATGACTTTGCAGTACCTGAGGCTGTAACTGTTGATGATTTAGCAAAGATTGAAGCTGAAATGAAGAAAATTGCTAAAGAGGATTTAGCTATTAATCATTATTATTTATTAAAATCTGATGCTAAGGCTAAGTTTAGCTATGATAAATATAAGATTGAATTAATTGATGCAATCGATGATGACAATGTTGGTATTTATGAACAAGGCGAATACGCTGATGTTTGTCGTGGACCACATGTTATTTCAACTGGAAGATTAAAGAATTTTAAATTATTATCTGTTGCTGGTGCTTACTGGAGAGGAGACTCTAAGAATGAGGTATTAACTCGTATTTATGGTACTTGCTGGAATACACCTGAGGAATTAGATGATTATTTAAAGCTTATAGAGGATAGAAAAGCACGTGATCATAGAAAGCTTGGTAAGCAACTTGGTATTTTCATGTTTGATGATCTAGTTGGTAGAGGTCTTCCTATGTGGTTACCTAATGGATTTATCGTAAGAAGATTATTATCTGATTATATTATCGACAAGGAAATCGATTTAGGCTATAACCATGTATTAACTCCAGCTATTGGTAATGTTGAATTATATAAGACTTCAGGTCACTGGGCACACTATAAGGATGATATGTTCCCAAAAATGGATGTTGATGATGAATCATATGTATTAAGACCTATGAACTGTCCACATCATATGGTTATGTTTAGATCACAACTACATTCATATAGAGAATTACCATATAGAATAGCTGAAATCGCAGCTGACTTCAGATTTGAAGCATCTGGTGCCTTAACTGGTATTGAACGTACAAGAGCATTCTACCAAAACGATAGCCATATTTTCTGTATGCCTAGCCAAATTGGTGATGTGTTCAAGGAAGTAGCTAAGCTAATACTTGATGTATATAATGATTTTGGATTTAAGAATTATAAGTTCAGATTATCATTAAGAGATCCTAATGATACTGAAAAGTACTTCGGTAACGATGCACTTTGGGAAAGAAGTGAACGTGAATTAAGAGAAGTATTAAATCAACTTGGTGTTGAATATTATGAGGCAATCGGTGAGGCTGCATTCTATGGACCTAAGTTAGACGTTCAAGTTAAATCAGCTATCGGCCATGATGTTACATTATCAACAATTCAATTAGATTATCAACTTCCTGAAAGATTTGAATTAACTTATATTGATGAGAAGGGTGAAAAGGCTCGTCCAGTTGTTATCCATAGAGCAATCCTAGGATCAATGGATAGATTCGTTGCTTTCCTACTTGAGGAAACTAAGGGTGTATTCCCAGTATGGCTAGCACCAGTTCAAGCTAAGATTATTCCAGTTAATTTAGAATATCATAAGGAATATTGTGATAATTTAGTTGAAGTATTCAAGAAGAATAAGATTAGATTCCAAACTGATTATAGAGACGAAAAGTTAGGATATAAGATTAGAGAGGCTCAAACTCAAAAGATTCCATTCCAATTAGTTGTTGGTGATAACGAGGTTAAGAATGGTACTATCACATATCGTAGATATGGTGAGCAAGCTCAAACAACTGTGTCAGTTGAAGAATTCGTTAATATGATTAAGGATGCTAAGGAAAATTTAAAATAAGAAAGAAAATTGGTCTTTTTTAAGGCCAATTTTTGAGGTATTTTATGGAAAAGATAATTATTAAGGAAAATGAAAGAGAATTTTCAAAAGAGGATTTAAATATCGCATCTAAGGAAGTATTCCTTCATATGGGATTTTTAACTTTATTATCTGGAATTGTTATAACTATAATAGGTATAGTAGTATTTGGTATATCATTTATATTTAATATGGATATGGGAATAATGGTACCAGGTATAGTTATAATAGTATGTGGAATAATATTTATGGGAATGTATTTTTATATGCTTTATAAAACATCTCATAGAGAATATAAGAACACAAAATATAAATATACATTCTATGAGGACGATTTTAGAGTATCTGTTGAATCTGAAACTGAAAAGAATCATGCGATAGTAAAGTATGGTAATTTATATAAGGTTGTAAGAAAGAAGAATTATACATTCTTATTTATTAATAAGATGAAATCATATTTCTTCTTAAATAGTGATTTTGATGAGGAATTCTTTAAATTTTTAAAGAGTAAAGTTACAAATTATAAGGATTGATAAAAAATGGCGCTTTTAGAAGTAGAGGGTCTTAAATTTAAATATACTGATAATGATTTATTTAACGAGGTAGATTTTAGAATATTACCACATGATCATATTGTAATAGTTGGTGATAATGGCTGTGGTAAATCAACATTTATGAATTTGATTTGTAAAAATCTAATTCCTGATAGTGGTTCTATTAAATGGTTAAATAATGTTAAATATGCATATTTAGATCAACATTTAAAAGTAAATAATGATGTTACAATTAGGGATTATATCGTTGATGTTTTTAAGCCTCTATTTGATAAGGAGGCCTTAATGAATTCTTATTATGAAAAGCTAGCCTATTGTGATGAAAAGGAATATGATAAGTATTTAAATTATGCTAATCAAATTCAAGAGGACTTAGAGAAGAATAATTTCTATTGGATTGATTCAACTTTAGGTAATATGATTAATGGCTTAGGTATTAGTGAGTATGGCATGGATACAATGCTATCTAAGCTATCTGGTGGTCAAAGAGCTAAGGTTTATTTAGCTAAGCTGTTATTAGAAGCACCAGATGTACTATTAATGGATGAGCCAACAAACTTCTTAGATTCAGCACATATTGAGTGGCTTTCAAAGTATTTAAAGGATTTTAAAAAGGCATTTGTTGTTATTAGCCATGATGAGGAATTCATTATGGAAATAGGAGAGGTTATATATAATCTTTCTAATAAGAAGATGACTAGATATAATATGCCTTATTTAAAATATAAGGAAGAAAAAGAATTAAGAGATGAGCAATATAAAAATGCTTATCAAAACCAACAAGCATTTATAAAGAAAACACAAGAGTTTATTAAGAAAAATATCGTTAGAGCAACTACAACTAAACAAGCTCAATCAAGAAGAAAGATGCTTGAAAGAATGGAAAAGCTTGAGCGTCCAGTTAACCATAGCCCAATGACATTAGAATTCCCATTTTCAAAGGGCTTAGGTCAAGAGGTACTTAAAATTAAGGATCTAACTGTAGGCTATGGTGATAAAAAGGTCTTAGAAAATTTAGATATTTTAATTAAACATAATGAAAAAGTAGTTATTCTTGGTAAAAATGGTGTTGGTAAAACAACTATTATTAAAACAATAATGGGAATAATACCAAAATTATCAGGTGATTTTACTTGGAATCCATCTGCCGATTTAAATTATTTTTCGCAGGAAGAAAAATTTGATGATAAGACAAATGCGATTAATTATTTAAGATATTATTATCATTTAAAGACTGATGGTGAATTAAGAAGTGTACTAGCTCGTGCTGGTATTAAAAATGATTTAGCATTACGCCCATTATCTGAGCTTTCAGGTGGAGAACAAACAAAAGTAAGGCTTGCCCTTATGACTATGAAGAAGTCAAATGTCCTTATATTTGACGAGCCTACAAATCACCTAGATCCAGTATCAAAAATGGAATTATGGGAGTCAATTGATAAGTTCCCAGGTAGCGTAATTTTAGTCACTCATGAGGACGATTTTTATGAGGGATTAGTTGATTTAAAATTAGAGTTCAGCGAATAAAAATATTCCTTGACTTTTATCATATCAAAACTTATAATTATTAAGGCTGAGGTGATTTTATGAAGTTTACTTTAGCACAGCTAAGGAAATTTAATATGCCTTATTCATATAGTGAAGACTTAGATTTATCTAAGGATTTAAATGGCTTTGAGGATATCAAATCTTCATCATTATGCCATGTAGACTATATAATTAAGGAAAGAGGAGACGAAACATATCTAGTTGAGTTTAAATATCAAATAGATTTAGTTTTAGAGGACTCAGTTTCCCTAGAAGAGATTCCTTATAAAATTAAGGATGAATCAAGCGAATTATATACTACCGATAAGGAAAATAGTGATGCCACAATTATTGAAGGTATTACACTAGATACCTATGAGGCAGTATTAACAGAGGTTTTATCTTCTAAGCCTATGTCAATTACTAATCATCAATTTGAGGATGATAGTGCTGATTATGAGGAGGAAGAGGAGGATAAGATTAATCCAGCATTCGCAAACCTAAAAGATTTATTGAAATAGGAGGATTAAAAGATGGCAGTACCTTTTCGTAGAGTGTCAAAGAGCAAAAAAGGAATGAGAAGATCACATTTAGCATTAAATGTTCCTGGTATGATTGCTTGCCCTAACTGTGGTGAATTAACATTAGCTCATAGAGTATGTTCAAATTGCGGTTACTATAAAGGAAAGCAAGTAGTAGCACAAAAGCAAGAATCTTCTGAAGAATAATTTTTAAATTAATAATTAATAGAAATAGACTCCAGGGGAGTCTATTTTCTATTTAATCTTATAAAATATGCTATAATAATTATGAAGTGAGTTGATATAGATGGATAATTATATTCATAAGAGTGTTTTACTTAATGAGGCAATAGAAGGCTTAGATATTAAGCCTAGTGGAATATATGTTGATGCCACATTAGGTGGAGGAGGACACTCAAGTCATATATTAGAAAAATTAACAACTGGTCATTTATATGGCTTTGATCAGGATGATTATGCGATTAATAGGGCAACTGAGGTTCTATCTAAAATAGGTAGTAACTATACTATTATTAAGTCTAATTTTGTTAATTTAAAAAATGAATTAAATAAATTAGGTGTAGATCATATAGATGGTATTTTATATGATTTAGGTGTTTCATCATTTCAGCTTGATATACCAGAGCGTGGCTTTTCATATAATTATGATGCCCCACTTGATATGAGAATGAATCAAAACCAAGAATTAACTGCAGAATATATAGTTAATAACTATTCCTATGATGAAATAGTAAAAATACTATTTAGATATGGAGAAGAAACCTTTTCTAAGCAAATCGCAAGAAAGATAGAAGAGGTTAGAAAGACTAAGCATATTAAAACAACCTTTGAGCTTGTTGATATAATTAAGAGTGCCCTACCTCAAAAGGTATTAAGAGCTAAGGGACATCCTGCTAAACAAACATTCCAAGCATTAAGAATTGCCGTAAATGATGAGCTTCAGGTATTTGAAAAGTCAGTACTTCAAGCCTTTGATATGCTAAATGCTAATGGAAGAATAGTAGTAATTACATTCCACTCTTTAGAAGATAGAATATGTAAAACAATATTTAAGGAAAAATCAACTGTTGATATTCCAAAGGGTCTTCCTATTGCCAATATAAATAAGGCTCCATTTGAGCTAGTAACTAAGCATCCTATTACTTCATCAGAGGAAGAATTAAAGGAAAATAATAGAGCCCATAGTGCTAAAATGAGAATAATTAAAAAAATAGCTGAGCAATAATGCTCGGCTATTTTATTTTACTTTAGTAATAATCTTATTTCTCCATTATTCGCATCTAAGACATATTCAACATTAGGCTTAATTTCACCTTTAATAATCTTAGTTGCGATAAATGTTTCAATATATTTTTGAATATAACGCTTGACTGGTCTTGCACCATATTCCTCATCAAATGATTCATCAAGAATATATTTCTTTAGGCTATCAGTATAAGTGATATTAATTTCTTGTTGTAACAATCTTACATTTAAGTTATGTAACAACTTAGAAACAATCTTATATTGAGTATCCTTTGTAAGAGGATTAAACTTAATAATCTCATCAATTCTATTCAAGAACTCAGGCTTAAATGATTGTTTTAATAATGCTTCAACCTTATTATAGGCATCCTTATCGTGAGATAGTAGTAATTCACTACCTAGATTAGATGTCATAATAATTATAGTATTCTTAAAATCAACTGTTCTTCCTTGAGAATCAGAAAGTCTTCCATCATCTAGTATTTGAAGAAGTATATTAAATACATCATGATGTGCTTTTTCTATTTCATCAAATAGAATAATAGAATATGGATTACGTCTTACCTTTTCAGTTAATTGACCACCCTCATCGTAGCCAATATATCCAGGAGGCGCACCTATTAGCTTAGCCACACTATGAGATTCCATATATTCACTCATATCAAGTCTTACAATATGAGATTCACTATCAAATAGTGCCTCAGCTAATGCCTTAGCAAGCTCTGTTTTACCAACACCAGTTGGACCTAAGAATAAGAATGAGCCAATTGGCTTATTTTCATCCTTAATACCAGCTCTTTGTCTAATAATCGCATCAGATATTAATTCAACAGCCTCATCCTGACCGATTACTCTTTCCTTTAGGGTATCCTTTAAGGATAAAATCTTTTCACGTTCACCTTGCATTAATTTAGAGATAGGAATATTAGTCCATTTAGCAACAACAGTCGCAACATCCTCTTCACTAACTGATTCAGAAAGAAGATGATCATCCTTTGACTTTTCTTGGTATTCCTTAATCTTAGCCTCTAAATTTGGAATAGTAGAATATTGAAGCTCAGATGCTTTTTTATAGTTTCCTTCATTAAATGCCTTTTCAAGATTGAATTTAGCATCCTCAAGCTCCTTTTTTACATCCTTATAGCTTGCGATTTCATTCTTTTCCTTTTGCCACTTAGAAGTTAAATCCTTAGCCTTAGCCTCAAGCTCAGTTAATTCCTTTTTAATTAGCTCAAGACGCTTAATAGAAGAAGGATCAGATTCCTTCTTTAAGGCCATCTCTTCAATCTTAAGCTGTGCAATCTTTCTATCAGTATCATCAAGCTCCTGAGGCTTTGAGTCAATTTCCATTCTACAAGATGCACAAGCCTCATCAATTAAGTCGATTGCCTTATCTGGTAGAAATCTATCTGTTATATATCTATTAGATAATGTCGCAGCAGAAATAATAGCAGAATCAAGAATAGTTACACCATGATGTAGCTCAAAGCGCTCTTTTATTCCTCTTAGAATAGAAATAGTATCCTCAACTGTTGGTTCTGATACTAATACCTTTTGGAATCTTCTTTCAAGTGCAGAATCCTTTTCGATATATTCTCTATATTCCTTAAGAGTAGTAGCACCAATACAGTGTAGATCACCTCTGGCAAGCATTGGCTTTAGCATATTTCCTGCATCTAGTGCGCCATCAGATTTACCAGCACCTACAATAAGGTGGATTTCATCAATAAACATAATAATGTTACCATCTGATTCCTTAACCTTATTTAAAACAGCCTTAAGACGCTCTTCAAATTCACCTCTATATTTAGCACCTGCCACTAAGGCACCCATATCAAGCTCGAAAATAGTTTTATTTTTTAGTGATGATGGTACGTCGTTAGCAACAATACGTCTTGCAAGTCCCTCTATTATTGCGGTTTTACCAACACCTGGTTCGCCGATTAAGACGGGATTGTTTTTAGTTTTACGAGACAATATTTTAATAATACGTCTTATTTCTTCATCTCTACCGATAACAGGATCGATTTTACCTTCTTTGGCAAGCTTAACAACATCTCTACCGTATTTTTCAAGTACGTTTTCCTCTTCCATGTTTTCGTTCATCATATTAATCAGCTCCTTTTTAACAAATGATTTTGGAAGTTTTATCTAACTTCAACTATAGTATAGTCCATAAAATTAGCACTGTCAATAGTAGAGTGCTAATTATTTTGTAAAGAACAAAAAGTGTTTGACTTGACTATGCAGATTTGATATAATCAAAACGCTTGATAGATGGCCCTGTAGCCAAGTGGTAAGGCACGGCACTGCAACTGCCTGATCGCTGGTTCGAATCCGGTCGGGGCCTCCAGAATAGTAGAATAGGTTTAATACCATTGGTATTAGGCCTTATTTTCTTTTTAGCAGTTAAAAATAAAAATTTAAAACTAAATTAATAGAATATGGTTTTGCCTAATGGTTTAACAAAAAATGAGTGATGGTGTTTTTGTTATTCCAATTGGTTGTTTAAAAGATTAAATAGTTGAAATGTTTCGAGTGACCAACCATCAGGTCCTCCAGACTTTAATAAACCGTGTCACATTGTTGTAAATATTTGTTTATGATATAATAACATAAAGGAAAAATAACTATGCTAAATAAAGAACAGGTTTTAAAATCAATGCTCTATTAATGGATGAAATATGCATATCATACTAAAAATCTTAATAGTAAAACTGGGTTAGTTTAGTTTAAAAATATGGGTCAGCTTGATAAAATATACGTGAACAATATAGAGGAGTTGTGATGCTCTGAAGAAAATAACTAATAGTTTAGATCTTTAAAATTTCTTCTAACTCAACCACTGGTATGTAGACTTATCATCAATGAAGCAATACACTAAAGATGAAAGGAGGGCAAATTATGGATTTGATTAAGATTGGAAAATTTATAGCTGAATCTAGAAAAAAGAAAAACTTAACCCAGATGCAATTGGCCGAAGAATTAAATATAACAGATAGAGCCATATCTAAATGGGAATGTGGTAGAGCAATGCCAGATTCATCTATTATGTTACAGCTTTGTGAATTGCTTGAAATTAGTGTAAATGAATTATTAACAGGGGAGGAATTAGAAATGGAAAAATACAATAAGCAAGTAGAGTTAAATTTAATTGAAATGGTAAAACAAAAAGAAGCTTCAGATAAAAGACTTCTTAATATGGAAATAGTACTTGGAATTGTCGGAACTATATTCTTTTTCACAATGATATTACTTGCCGCTTTTTTAGATTTACAAATATGGGCTAGAATAGTAATTATTATATCTGCATTTATATTATTTTTATTAATGTGTTTCTTCTTAGTTAGAATAGAACAAGTTACAGGATATTATGAATGCAAACATTGTCATCATAGATATGTTCCAACCTATAAGCAAGCAAATATGGCAATGCATTTTGGACGTAGAAGATATATGAAGTGCCCTAATTGTGGCAAAAAGTCTTGGCAAAAGAAAGTCTTATCTAAAGATGAAAAATAGCAATATCGATGTCAATAGTTCTAAAGCCATCCTACGAGGGTGGCTTTTCTAGTAAGCTACCATTTATAGGTGTAGTATGGTGGATATTATTACTATTAGGTGTATTGATATTCATAGGCTTTTTGTATGTGTTTATCACTAAAAAATTAAGAGAAAAATATAGAGAAAACAATGAATAATTAATATAGTAGTGCAATGTGTGATAACGATATCATAAACTTTCATCATATTGCACTATTATTGTTATTTTGATATAATAGAAAACGTGGTAAATATAATTTATATTTAAAATATAGATTAATAGATCGGTTAAATTTTAATATTAAGTAATAAA
>JAEEGL016261707.1_pt1 | contig 21685 bp, 14 predicted proteins | sample 9134231 | NCBI WGS metagenome assembly JAEEGL01 (sample SAMN16246548, study PRJNA631951) | gut metagenome | biome: gut microbiome; feature: rumen; material: fiber-attached | host: Bos | place: Iran: Karaj | collected 2018-10
CGTGGGCGCAGGAGATTTGCGCGGCTCTGACACTAGTACGAGAGGACCGTGTTGGACGGACCGCTGGTTGACCGGTTGTCCCGCCAGGGGCACCGCCGGGTAGCTACGTCCGGATCGGATAAGCGCTGAAAGCATCTAAGCACGAAGCCGGCCGCAAGATGAGATCTCCATTTAGGGTCGTCCCAGACGAGGACGTCGATAGGCAGCAGGTGTAAAGGCGGTGACGTCAAAGCCGAGCTGTACTAATTGCCCGAGAGCTTTCCGGTAGCGGAAAGTACGCTTTGAGCTGTAAGCTATAGAAACTATAGTAAGTATAGACATTATAGAAGCTATAGTGACAATAGAAGAATCGTCAGATTGATAGTGCAGTCTGCTTTTCCCCAATCATGTCAGCCTTACAGGAGTTGACAGTCTGAACCTTCAACTTTGAACTTTGAACTTTGAACTTTGAACTTTCAACTTTGAACTTATTCAGGTGGCTATAGCGGCGGGGTTCCACCTCTTCCCATCCCGAACAGAGAAGTTAAGCCCGCTTGCGCCGATGGTACTGCGTTTGTGGGAGAGTAGGTAGCCGCCCCTTTTCAATGGAAGCCCCGATGTCCGCAAGGATGTCGGGGCTTTCTGCTTCTTGCTACTGATACCCTCCTCTGCGCAGAACCGTTACGGGCTCGGCATACCTGCCTTTAAAAATGAACCTATGTTCGTGAGCCAAGTTACCTATGTTCGTGACGCCACGAACCTATGTTCGCAGGCCCACGAACATAGGTTCATTTTTGAAGGCAGTTTGATAACATTTGCTAAACCATGTACACCGTTTATGTATTAAGTCACCTTTAGGGCGTTTTTGCAGGGGATACTCATGAAATCGGATAAAAATGAACTGATTTTGATTATTTCTAAGCAAAGATGATAAAGAAATGGAAAGGTTTATCTATTTTTGCAGCGGAATCGGGGAGAAATCCGGTTTCATTGATGCATTAGCTTTTATTTCGCACTTTACCGAAGTAGCTTGAGAACCTGATTTGGAATAAGTACGTTATAACAGCAAAGGGAAAAGCCAAGGAATGGCACTCCCCGTCTACACGTATAGCTATGCACACGCCTATGGCGTGGATGCATTCTTATAGTGTAGACAGGGGTTCCAAATTCTCAAGCTCACCCCTTAGGTAAAGTGCATAAGAGTGGCTACGCCATTCTTTATGCCTAAACATTTGCATCCCTTTGACATAAAGTATCTAAAACAAACTTATGTATAACGACTTAAATTTTACAGTTATGAAGAAAAGGGATTATTTTTGGAGCTTGCTTACTATTGCTATGGTGGTAACGTTGAGTATTGGCTTCACATCATGTAGTAAAGATGATAAGGATGATGAATTGGAACAGACAGAGAACGTAAGCAATCAGGATCCAGAGGGAACAATCGTACTAAATATGCTTAGTGGCTCTGATGGCAATTATTATAAAATAGGTGAACTGGGTGAAATACATGTAGATGCAGCTAATAATTTCAGAGGTTGGGATAAATCATCTGAGTATAAAATAGAATTTGTTACTATAGGTAAAGTCGAAGGTCTTGGTAAGATAAATAATATTCCCATCTCTGGATGGGCAGAAAGTGCTGCTGTAGTGCCTGGAACAGGTTACATGATGCGCTATACACGAAACTATTGGGATGGATATAATAATAACAGAATACAATATTATGCTCGCATCTATGTTGTTGATTATCTTACAACAGCAACAACCGATGAATTTGGTTATACAAGTGGAGGTAACTCAGGTGCCACTATCAAGTATCAAGCACCATTACAACAAATTATAAGTTTGGATAGTAATTCTATGGTATTTCCCAATCAGGGAGGACGAAAGAGCTTGAATCTTAAATACTCTACTCATTTAAACATAATGAAAAAGCCAGAATGGTGTTCGGTGGAAGTGTACATGGATTCTGTTGTAGTAAGTGTTGGCGGAAATACAGACAATGAACGAACTGGTGAAATAGTCTTGAGTAACTTGATAGGTGAAGCTACGGTATCTATAGCGCAAGGGGCTGTTGAGCCCATTGAGTTTGAAAAGAACACATTGTCTTTTACGAACAAGGTGTCGTCACAAAGCATTAAACTGAAGACTCCTACATATTATGAAATAGATTCGATTCCTGATTGGTGTACTTCACATATTTATATGGATTCACTCGTTGTTAGTGTTCAGGAAAATACTTCTATAGCACGTTCTGGAGAAATCATTGTAAAAAATGCATTAAGCAAGGCTACTATCAAAGTTTCACAGGACGCTATTACATCCATTAGTTTGGAAAAAACTTTCCTCTCATTTACGAACAAGGCCTCCTCACAAACAATAAAACTGGTGGAGCCTACTCTTTATGAGATTGATGAAAGCCCAGAGTGGTGTAATGCAAAAGTATTTATGGATTCAGTCGTTGTTAGTGTCCAGGAAAACAGGGGAAAGGAAAGAAGAGGTGAACTTATATTAATGAATGATGCAGGTAAATCAACTATAACAATCGTTCAGGAGTCGTTCCCTGAAATTAAATTAGAAAAGACATCTTTGACATTTACAAGTAAAACAGAATCCCAAACCGTAAAACTAAAAACACCTACGATTGTGGAACTTGAGGAGAAACCAGAATGGTGCTATGTAAAGACTACATCTGATTCAATTGTCGTTACTGTCATTGATAATCTATCCGCATCACAACGAACAGGTAATGTAATTCTTAAAAACGCAGTTGGTACGGCAACATTATCAATTACTCAAGCTGCATCATCCTCTCCGTTATTTGAAAACGGATTGGGCACAATTGCTGATCCATATCAGATAAAAAATGCTCAACAATTAGAGAACATTGGCGAAGCACTCAGTTCTCATTTTGTTCTTACAGCGGATATTGATCTAAAATCCTATCTATATGAATATGGTAATGGCTGGGAACCACTTGACAATTTCAAGGGAACATTCGATGGCAAAGGACATTCTATCAAAGGACTTTGGATGAAACGGCCAAGTACAAATAATATTGGTATATTTAGTTCTATGTCCGGCGCAATAATATCCAATCTGAAAGTGGACATTGATGAGATAGGCATTACTGGAAGTTCGTATGTTGGATCTATTTCTGGAGTTTCTACAAATAGTAAGATTTACAATTGTTCTATTAATGGAAAAATCATGAGTAATAACGGAGGCATAATTGGTGCGCTATGTGGTCAGTTTGCCGGTGGCAGTATTGAGTCGTGCTCTATGATGGGCACAATTACCAGTAATGGTAATAATATGGGAGGACTTTGCGGTGAGTTCACTGATGGTTCAATAAATAATTCTTTTGTAAAAGGAACATTAATAAGTAAATACGGCAGTAACGTTGGGGGCCTATGTGGCTCCTTCTCAGGAACTTCTATTAAAAGGTGTTCCTTCTCAGGAACAATAGAAGGCCATGGTAATGTAGGTGGTCTATGTGGGTCGACAAATAGTGCTATGAGTATCATCGAATGTAAATCAGAAGGTACAATAACTACTTCATATGACCGCGTAGCAGGTATTGTTGGACAACGTAAAAGTGGTACTTGTAATATCACTGATTGTTATTCAGTTGCATCTTTATCCGGAGACTATTGTGATGGCATCAGCCATGGAGGGAATCATACACGATGCTATTTTGCTGGTGGCGTTTCAACGTATTATCGCTTTACGTGTGGTGGTACATATACCTATTTTGATTCCACAGTTTCAGGACAAAGTGGAAGCAATGGCTATAGTACAGAGGATATGATGAAGCAAGCTACCTATGAGAGTTGGGACTTCAAAAACGTGTGGAAGATAACGGAAGGAAAGAGTTATCCAACACTTCGTTGCTTTGACAAATAATTTGTTTTATGAGAAAATTATCAACAACAGTTATATTGGCATTGGTGGGTATTCTTCCTGCCAATGCTCAATATTCATTTACAATTGACGGCGGTTTCAGTGGTGATTGCGCAAGAGTTAGTGGTGTTAGAGAATTGAATCAACAACTTAAGGCGATAAAAGGAGAAGTCATTAGCGGATTCCCTGACCCTACTTCTTGTGAACAGGCACGCGCAATGGTAAACGGTATCAAAGCTCAGGCAGAAATGATTACCTACGATGCCAGAACGGGGAAAACCATAGACCGCAAAAAATACAACTGTCATTTCAGTCTGAGTGCATCGCCGTGTACAGGACGCCCGCTGAGCGGTGGAACTATTGGTACACCAAATATTAAGGGCGTCAGTGAAGGAACAAGTTTCTATAGTGTGAATGGTGCAGAAGAGATTCAAAACTGGTCGCAAGACGAAGCAATGCGTCGCATGGGACTTGACAACAACTACAATTCCGATGAATCAACTAATGTTTTAACAGGAGACCTATACTTTGACGCTGCACGCAACAAGTTGTCTGGGAGAATGCCAGATGGAAGTACAAAATACATAATGAATACCGATTTGTTGAAAGTTGTTAATCTTGCCAATAGAACTCCAGGGGTATTCACGTTGTCTTCCAATGCGATGCCAATTACCATGATACAACCAGAAAGTGGGGTTTATTCTCCTCCAATTCATGACGCATACGCAGAAATGAAGAGGATAGAAGAAGAGAGAAGGCAACGACAATTGGAATTGGAACAAAAAGAAATGAAAATATGGGATGAAATAAAATCAAAGCTTGACGATGTAAATTATGCCCAACTTTGTTATATACTCCAATACAACAATGGAGATGAACGTCCAAAATTTCTTGGTATTACAGATAGTGGTCGGTATATATTTGAAAGTACGGATGGGAATAACGTCTTTTCTGTTTCAAAGGATGCTCATGACATTCAAACGCTAACTTTTGAGGAACATTCATGGAATGATGAAAACATTATAAGAGCTATTCAAGAAAAGTCTTTTAAAGAAGTCATTGATGATAGATTTGAGTTCGAATTTAAAGGAGGGAAATTGGATTTTTTGGACACAAAAGACGGAAAGATTACTTTTGGAGATTTAGATAATTTTTCACCAGATAAATTGCGGCAGTTACTACCCTATATTAAGGGCGAAATTAAATTAAAACTATTTGACAATAGTAACAAATGGTCATATGAATATACGCATCTAACAGACAATCATCTTTCATATGGTGGAACTGTAGATGTGCAAAGTGGACTTAAAGATAATATTTCGGCTTCTATTAAAGTCGATGCAACTGGAGAAAAATCTGAATTGTCCAGTGATGGGAAGCCATATTTTAGCGGTTCTACATCTACCGTTAAGGATGGCATTTCGTTAGGCCCCAAAAAAATCAAGGGGAATGCTGCTGCAGAGATAGAAGTAGCCTCGGCGAAAATAATGGGGAAGGGTGGTTATACACAAAAAATGGGTGATAACTTTTTTTATTGTTCGGGAGGAATAGAATTAAAGGGGGGAATAAAGATAGATAAAAAAGTATTGTTAATGCCCTCCTTAAAATCAATATTTTATACAAAAGGAAAAATTGGAGGGGTTCAATGTAAGAACATAACGAAGTACTCAAGAAACATAACGACTCTAAGAAAATGAAAGAAGTTGTAAGGTATATTAAAATAGGGTTAATGTGCCTTTGTCTCATTTCGTCAATGAACGTTATGGCAGACGATATAGTGAAGGTCATTATCTATCCAGACAGCATGGAATACTCAACAGAAGAACTGGTGCTTTTACGAGATGGCATTTTTGCTCTGAAAGGTACTCACATGGTTTCGTTGGAAAACAATCATGTCAAATATGATTTGTCAGAAAAAATAGAGGACAACATTGACGACATTATTACAACCAAGTATGGCGAAGTGTTCAAAACAGGGAACAAATTATTCTTGTTGAATGATACGCTAACCATGCTGATGTCTTTTAACAAGGATAAATACAGAATATACCCCTATCAAGGTGATATGTTTTTTATCAGTTATTTAGAAGATAAGCATAGCTATTTATGTGGTGCCAATATTGTAACGAACAAACTTGGTGAGATTATAAAGTTGGATGAGGAAATAATAGCGGTTAATAACATAGACAACAAACTCTTCATTACTACCAAAGCCAGTTTGTATATGTTCAATGATAATGGCACATGTACAAGGTTACTCAGTGCATGGGAACCTTTTCAATCTGCTGTAATGACAAGTTGTGGTATGTTAATAGGCACAGAAAACTCTATCAGTTTGGTTACGGATGAAGAGAGCTTTGTCCCCTTAATCAAAACAGGTTGTAAAAAGATGTATTATGGCGAAGGGTATCTCTATATTTTTACGCCAGACAATGCTTTGTTAAAAATCAATTTGAAAGAATTGGAGAAAGACGCTGATTTGCAAGGTGGTGCACGATATCTCTCTCCGAGCAAAGTAATCATCGAATTAAAATAACTGTTATGAAAAAATGGATAATAATTTTGGCTTTAGTTTTGGGAACCAATTTATATGGTCAAACTATCGGCGAATTATTTAATGGTATTGTTTCAACTGCAACAGAAAAGGGAAATGCTAGAGCATCTGTTTTAAAAGGTCAATTTGAAAAAGCTGTTGATTTTTATTCTAATTGTCTCAGTCATGAACAGAGCAATCGTTCCTCTAGCAAAGGTGTGGATGGTGATCTGCTTGCTGAATATGCCTATGTTCTTGCTTTGCACCACGACTTAGAGGCAGCGTTGATGCATATCGACCGTGCACGGATAGTGGGAACAAAATACGGAGATTTTTATGCCGCACAGGTGCTGACATTGATGGGATATACAGATGCAGCACAGCAATTGATGAAGCAGTCAAAAGTGCCAGAGTGGATAAACGGGGTTTATCAAGGACTGAATGAAAAATATAAGACTACGGCCAGTATTAACCGCGATGCTCCAGAAACAGCTTTGAAGCGAGCCAACAAACTGGCGGCCAACAGGCAGACCGTCCAGGCGATGGTGCTGTTTGAGGAATTGGCGGCTATTTATCCCAATACCTATATTATATATGTAGATTACAGTACGGTGTGGGAGAGTCTTGGTTACTATGCATACGCTGCTCAATTGTTGCAGAAAGGAATAGACTTGATGCCAGAAGATGAGAATGAAAACAAGCAGATATTTACGAACCATTTGGCAAAGGTAAACGAGCAAAAAGCACAGTTTGAGAATGTTTCATGGATGAAACGTCTTTTGGGCATGAACCCTCCAAAGATGATGACTTATGTGGGAGGTTCAGCAGCGGAAGATATGTATTCGCTGAACGGGCGTATGGGACTATACACCAGCAATAAGTTCAGCGCTTCGTTAAATATGGGTCTGAATTATGGTGGCGAGCAGTTCTCTGGCAGTCTTGGTGTTTCGGCTTATAAGGCTTGGGGTGTATTTGTTGGCGGACTGGGTATTACCGATATGTTTGGAAAAGACATGAATACGTTGAGTCTGACACCATCCGTGGGGTTGTCTTTCCTTGACAAGAAGCAGACTTCATCTTTTGACATCACGGTGAGCGGCTATGTTCCATTTTCTTCTGAACAGAAATTCAGCTACAGTATCTCTATTGGAAAGACCATTTACTTCGACTTAAACGGACTTTTGAAATGATAAAGATTAGATTATTCACGATAACTATTCTGCTCTTGCTGGTATGTCTTTCCTTGGATGCACAGACAAGGAAGAACGTGCGCAGGACACGGCCCAAGACAACCAAAGTGCAGGCTTCACAAAAGGAAGAAAAGAAAGACACGGTGGCTGTTGTTCCAAAGAAAGAGGAACCCAAATACAAGAGCCTGAACGATCCTATGGTGGTAAGATACTTACGTGGCGGTTTTGCTAAAGAAAGGAAGTTGCATTTAGTGACTAATTCTGACTATGATTCATTGAATATCATACAAAAGCAGGATGTCTTAAATAAAATTGCACAAGAGTTTGATGGTTATGACATGACCATCTATGCAGGAGGTCAGCAAAGAGAATTGTGGCTAAACTCTGGTCATGGGTTAAAGATGATAGAGCAATGGAATAATGACAGCCTAAAGATAGAGGACTACTTGCCTTTGGAACTGAAACGACAGGGTAAAACAAAGGTGTTCTATTATGTGGGCGGTATGTTAAATGGTGGAAATGGCTGTACCAGTTATTCGCTAAATCTGCGTGGCGGCACCTATCTGTACGAAAACCTGCTTGACGCTTCGGTTACTCTTAATTTAGGTGGAAACAAGCCAGAAGAAGGAGAGAGCCAGTTCACGGGCGATGTGGGTGTTGACAGCCGTGCCTATCTGCCTTTTCGTATCAAAAAGGTGAATCTTGCCCCATACCTCGGGGCTGGTGTTTCGTGGTCCTTTGCGCCAGAAAGTTATTCTGAGTTGCGGTTACTGGCAGGTGGTTGCTGGTTTGTCGGGCCTGGAAGTCTGGATATAGGACTGCAATATGGTACAAAGAGTGATTTTGCTCTGACGCTGGGTTATACCTTCCGTATTCCTGTTAAGAAAAAACAGAAGTGAAGAAGTGGACGGTCATAATAAGCTTGATAGTCTGCCCCCTTTTGTCATGGGGGCAGAACTTTATCTATCCTGTACCACCAGATTCAATTGACGGAAGGCAAGACCGTATCAACTATATGGCAGAGCATTTCTGGACTGAGAAAACGATAGCAGATACAACAAATTTACAAGGTCCGAAGTTACTGCTTGACTATCTGTATCTGTTGGAACAGACGGATGAGCAGCAAAAATACGTTCAGTCGTTTGTGTCACTGGCATGTAAGCAGGAAAACACATTCGGGTTGATTCTTTATTGGCTTGACAATATTCTGTATGATTCCTCATCTCCACGCTATAACGAGAATCTTTATTCGTCGCTGATGAATGCCATAATTAACTCCGATGCAGATTCTGTAATGAAGATGATTCCACGACAAAGGATAGAGATGATGAACAAGAATCAAGTGGGGAAACAAGCCAATGACATTTCCTTTGTTACTAAAGAAGGATATACCAATAGTCTATACAAAGTTGAAGCGCCGCTACTTTTGTTAGTATTCAATAACCCTGATTGTTCTTTGTGTCATCAGACAGAAAATAGTATAGCACAAAATGAATTGTTGCAGGCAATGTTGAATAGTGGCAGATTAAAACTTTTAGCCATCACGCCTGATGCCGATTACGAAGAATGGATGAACCATAAATATCCATCTAACTGGCAGGTTGGATATGACAGGGAAAAGACTGTTTACGAGCAAAGACTTTATGACATACAACGATTACCGTGCTTGTACCTGCTGGATAAAGACAAGCGAGTGTTGCTAAAAGAAGCGGATTATAATCGTTTTTGCAAATATTTATCTGAGAATGACTCGCTGTTTGAATGATAATGTGTATATTTGTGGCATCATTTTAATTTGACAAGTTATGATAGACAATTTCAACAAGTACAGGGTGCGAAAACAAGAACGGTAAAAAAGGAAAAGGCATGAGACATCTTGTGGTTTTGACTGGCGCTGGTATCAGTGCCGAGAGTGGACTTTCAACGTTCAGAGACAACAATGGACTATGGACGAAAGTTAATGCGGAGGAGTTGGCTTCAATTCAGGGTTATCGCAAGGACAGGGCGAAGGTCTTGGCATTTTATAATGAGCGGAGGAAGAATCTGCTGAATGTGGAACCCAACCATGCACACAAGTTCTTGGCAGAGTTGGAAAAGGAGTACAAAGTAAGCATCATCACACAGAATGTGGATGACTTGCACGAACGGGCTGGCTCTACAAACGTACTTCATCTGCATGGAGAGATGAGGAAGGTGACGGGTTCAAACAATCCAAATGATGCCCGCTGCATCCGCGAAATGCCGCTTGACCAACCCATCAACATTGGTGACAAGGCTGCCGATGGTTCTCAGTTGCGGCCCTTCATCGTGCTGTTTGGTGAAAGTGTCCCCAATATGACAGAGGCGAAACGTATCTGCAAGGAGGCCGACATCTTCGTCATCATCGGCACATCGCTTGTGGTCTATCCTGCTGCTACGTTGATTGAGTCTGTGCCTTGGAAGATTCCCTGCTATATCATTGATCCAAGCGATTTCCCTGAGCAAGACCTCTTTGGTTTTGAACATATCAAGACAACGGCTGTTATAGGCGTTGACATTCTGAAAGAAAAGCTGGTGGCATTATGATTAAGTTGAAAACCCATGTCCAAGTATTATCTGACAACGGACTACATCGCGTTCAATGTATCCTGCAATAATCTGGCACTTCACAGGACAAAAGTACGAAGTTTCGGGGAAATGACAAAGGAAAAGTGTAATTATTATTGGGGGTGTTGCCGCGTCTTGGGCGTATAGCCCCTCCTCTATGGCCCCCCTGTAAGGGGCCTAAGAGGGGGGCTAAGCCCTCTAACTGTTGTTTTTTTGTAGGAGAAGAGTGCAGACACCGAAACCTATAGGACTTTCGGCCAGAACCCTTAGGAGAATTGACCAGAACCCTTAAGAGAATCGGCCAGAACCCTTAAGAGAATCGGCCAGAACCCTTAGGAAGATTTTTAGGTCTATACTCTGCCTGAAAGGGCAAAAACGAAAGAAATGACATGATGAATGAAAAAAAACTTGATTTCCTTCATGCGTTTCAAGAAAATACATTAACTTTGCCGCCGTAATGCTAATCGAATCCATAAAATGAGCATATTCTTGTCATCTACGGCTATCGCCTAATTCATATAATTTCATTCATTTATATTACCAACTAAACTTCAACATTATGAAACAAACATTACGTAAGACATTCGCGCTCAAAGCGCTGATGCTTGTTGCCATGCTTGTGGGTGCTATCACAAATGCATGGGCAGACGAGAGTACACTCAATTTTACTGCTGCTTGCAGCGGTTCTGGCACTGCCAGTGACGGAGCGGTATGGACCGTTACTTCTGATGGAGATGAATCCGTATTTGATAGTACGAAAGGCATCCATTATGGAACAGGAAAAGCTGCTGTTCAGTACATAACCCTTTCCACCTCTGACATCCCTGGCACCATTTCCAAGATTGTTGTTAACGCTTCTGGTGCAAATGGCGTTACAGCAGCTCTTAATGTAACTGTTGGTGGCGAGGCCTTTGGAGAACAAGGTCAATCCATTACTTCGTCTGCCGCAGAATATACTTTTGAAGGGTCTGCAGAAGGTGAGATTGTTGTTACACTCACAAAACCTGAATCTGCTGTCAAAGCACTTTATGTGAAAAGTATCGTTGTAACTTATGCTTCTGGCGAAGCAGGAGAGCAAACCTTCATCACCATTGAAGACAACAGAATTAACAACACTAACGTGTTCAATGGTACAGATGCAGGTTCACTGACAGCAATCGTCACCACAGCAAATGGCAATTATATCACAGAAGCTGTTACTTGGAGTGGCGACAATGATGCAGTGGCAACAATCAATGCTTCAACTGGTGCTGTCACACTCGTGGCTGCTGGTACGGTCACCTTTACCGCTTCTTACGCTGGAGTTGAGAACCAATACAAGCCCAGCAGCAAGACCTATGAAATGACAGTCATCAACAAAGACCCCAGTGCTCCTGGTTCGGAAAAGAATCCTTACACTGTGGCTCAGGCTCGCGCTGCAATTGATGCAGGAACAGGTGTCACAGGTGTTTATGCAAAGGGTATTGTTTCCAAGATTGTGACCGCTTTCAATCCTACGTATGGGAATATCTCCTATAATATCTCTGATGATGGTTCTGAGGAAACAGACCAGCTTCAGGCCTATCGCGGATTTGACAAGGATGGAGCATGGTTCACTACAGAAGACGATATTCAAGTAGGTGATTTGGTTGTTATCTACGGTAATCTTAAAAAGTACAATACTACGTATGAATTTGATTCTGGCAACCAGCTCGTATCCCTCTCCCGCCAGGAACTTTCCGATCCTGGATTCTCCTTCGGTGAGACCACGGAATTCACGGTTATGCTAGGTCAGCCCTTCACAGAGCCCACCCTGACCTATGCTGCGGATTTTGTCGGTAAAGTGACTTACACAAGTAGTAATAAAGATGTTGCCGATTTTGGTGAGGATGGATTGCTCGTCATCAAGAGCGTTGGCACGACCACTATCACGGCTTCTTCCGAACAGACCGACTACTTCAAGGCCGGCAGTGCAAGCTACACGCTCACTGTTATTCCTGCCGGGGCTCTTGACAGTGACTTTGCTTTCACTACAACTGGTGTTCAGCTTGAAATTGGTGCATCTCAACAGCTCAAATACAAAACTTCTTCTAATGGCGTGATTACATGGGAAAGCAGCAATCCCGAATTTGTTACCGTGGATGAAAACGGTGTCGTTTCCGCCGTTGCTATCGGCGAAGCTACCATTACCGCTACTCAGGCTGAAACCGATAACTACAAGGCTGGTAGTGCCCAGATGACAGTAAGCGTTGTTAAAGCTCAGGCTCTTGAAACCTTCGAATTTGACAAGATGGGCTATGCAAATGCTGCCGATGTAGCAACCGTTCAGGGAAAGGTTGTCACCTTAACTTTCGATAAAGGTTCCAACACAAGCAACGGTCCTAAGTATTATACAAGTGATACTACTGTTCGTCTTTATGCAGGTAACACGCTGACTGTTTCCAGCGATGTCGCTATCACATTGATTCAATTCTCGTTCTCTTCTGGTTCTGAGGCTTCCTCATTAGCACTTTCTTCCGAAGAGGGTACATACGTGGACAATATTTGGACGGGTTCCGCAACAGTAATCAACTTTACTTCCACGGGTAAGCCTCGTATCACCGCTATTAAAGTTCTGTACGACGCTGACGCTCAAGTGAAGGTGAAACCCGGTATCGCATACGAGGTAACAGAGTTCAACGTTGTTCCTGGTGAAGAGTTCAAAGCTCCTCAGTTGATCAATCCCAACAATCTCCCTGTTACCTACTCCAGCAGCAACGCGGAAGTGGCCAGTGTTGACGCGAACTCAGGCCAAGTACAGATTGGCGAGAAGGAAGGTACAGCTACCATCACCGCTTCTTTTGCTGGCGATGAGACATACCTGAAAGGCAGCGTAAGTTACACCATCAACGTGAAGGCTCCTGAGAAGTTAGACGCTGGTCTGGCTTATGAGACCACTACCTTTGAGGTCAACGTTAACGGCGAGTTTACGGCTCCTGAGTTGATCAACCCCAACAAACTCAATGTTAAATATAGCAGCAGTAACGAGGGACTTGCTCAAGTTGGTGAGGATGATGGCATTGTTGTCATCGGTTCCACCGCTGGCAGCGTGACCATCACCGCCTCCTTCGCTGGTGATGACACCTACAAGGCAGGCAGCGCAAGCTACATCATCAATATCGTTGACCCGAACGCTCAGACTACCTATTATGCTCTGGTTGCAGAATTTAATGGCCTGCACTATGCTGTGAGCACATATGACAGCTCCAAAAAGAATTATAGCGCAACCGAAGTTGCTGCCGTCAATGGCAAAGTGGTTTCTGCTCCGTCAGATGATATTTCATGGGAGATTTATAAATCCACCAACTTCCAATGCTTGAAGAATAAGGCTACTGCAAAGTATATGGGATTTGCTGCAGGCAAGACCGACGTTTCTGAAAAAGGTGCCACATCTGATGAAGGTGCCCAATGGAATTATAATGAAGAGGAGAAAATTTGGACAAATAGTGATGGCAAGCGCTCCTTCCTCTACAGCGGATCTCTAGACTGCTTCAAGAACTATGCTGTCAGCAACATCGACAATGGTTACTCCGACTATGCTCATGCCTATGTCTTCGCCGATGGTTACTATCGCGATCTCGAAGAAGGAACTGTTTGGGGTACCATCTGCTTACCCTATGCTGTGAAAGCCGAAGACCTCGGCGGTGCCGAAATCTTCAGTATCAAGGGTATGACCGTTGATAAGGATAATAATCCCGCCAGCATCGTTCTGGAACCCGAAAAGGAGATGGCTGCAGGTTATCCTTACGTCTTTAAGGCAACGAGCTCGAAGGTGGTTGCTGCTTATACCGGTGAGAAAACTGTATATACAATGACCAAAAACGGTCTCTATGGCACGTACCAAGAGGAAACGGTAGCTGAAGGTTGCTATGTTCTCTCCGGTGGAACATTCAAGAAATGCGGCGCAAACTGCAAGGTTGCTGCTAACCGTGCTTGGCTATCCACAAGAGGAAATCAGGTTCCTATCATCTCCGAGTCCGAATCCGAGAATGGTGTCAAGCTGTTCTTCTCTGACACCGCCACGGGCATCAGCGCTGTGAAGGCTCAGCAGCAGGGTGTGGCCTACGACCTCACGGGTCGCCGCGTGAACGCTGTTAAGGGTGGTCTCTACATCGTCAATGGCAAGAAGGTCATTAAGTAACGTGCGATTAGACAATTTACTATTTACCATTGAATGTAATATAGTCATTGCGTCTAATCATAGAAAAGTATCAATACTCAAAACGCTATAGAATTATGAAAAAGACATATCAGCAACCAGCCATCTCAGAGATGAGCATGGAAGAGAACAAGCCTATTGCAGTTAGCACCCTCAGAGTCGATAACGAACCAAAGGACAATATCATTGGCGATGTGAAAGCCGGTGGTGACTGGGATATCTGGGGCAACGATGTGACCGAGGATTAAGCGATCACACCTATTCCATCATTACGACTGCCGCAGGCACAACATGCCTGCGGCGGTCTGACTTTATGCATGAAAAAGCAAAGAGTAAGGCATGAGAGTGAAGATTTCCGCGAGATTTCTTTGTCACCTCAACGATTCTGCTTATCTTTGCGCAGACTTATGAAAAAACAAATACATGTATGAAACAGATTTTACTTGTTTTAGGGCTGATGTGTGCCGTGATGGGAGTGCAGGCACAGAACAGCAAGACCTATGTTGAGGATTTGGAAGTTGTCGTCAACGAAGAAACCGCTCCCACCCAACAGGCTGTCATCAACGTGGTCTTCCACGACCAAGGCTCCATGGATCTGACGGTCAAAAACTTTATCCTGCAAAGCCCCAATCAGTCCACCGGTGAGGTGGATATGATGCCAGTGGGTGACATCACCGTGACAGGGGTGTCGCTGACGCCAGCCGATGGCTACAGCACTTTTGGCGGTTCCCAGTCCATCGTCATTGCCGACGGTGACAACCAGTTATCGCCCTACTGGGTTGGTCCCAACCTTGGATCTTTACTCATCGTGTACAATGGACAGGTCAACGACGAGCACATCTATGTGAATATTGACATCGACCTGACTGCGACCCTGCAACAAGTGGTGAAGGTCCGCGTGGGCAATCCCCTCAAAGGAACACAAACGGCAAAGTATCAGATTGACAACAGCGACTTTGAGGCGTGGGACGACCTGGGTACAAAGAATGAGGAGCCCACTCACTGGAACTCCTTCCAGCACGCCGATGGCTCATTGGCCCCTATGGTTGCATCCCAGCAGGTGGCGCGCAGCACCGAGGTGCGTCCTGGTTCCGAGGGGCAGTACAGTGCCCGAATCTATGCCCGCGACCTGTGGATCACTGTGGCACAGGGCAACCTCACCACAGGACGCATCAATGCTGCTTCCATGAGTGCTGCCGATGCTGAAGGCAACTACAATTTCACACAGACCGACAATCCCGACTTTAACCAGCCGCTGACAGGTCTGCCCGACTCTCTGCGCGTGTGGGTCAGAGCTTCTTGTGCCTATAACGCATCCGTCAGTTGCGTTCTGCATACCGACGGTTACTATCAGGATCCGGAGGCCAATGAAATCACAGCACAAGTTATTGCCACAGCCAAGGATAATACCATTGCCAAGAGTAGCAGCTGGCAGTGCATCACCATCCCCTTCACTTATACATTGACCGACGGCACTCGTCCTGCCTACGCGCTGCTGACACTCACCACCAGTGGCCAGCCCGGTCGGGGCAACGCAAAGGATGAGATGTTGATAGACGACCTGGAAATGGTTTATAACTCCGAACTCGCCAGTGCCATTTATAAAGGACAGGCGTTGCAGTTCGACAAAGACAACAATGTAGCCCTACCCGCCGACGCTCCCTTTGACTCCTCCGCTCTCACGCTGACCACCAATGGCCGCGGTGCTACCGTGGAATGTGAGTTCACTCCTACATACTGCGGTCCCAACTCCGGTATCCTGCTCATCACCGTCAAGGGCGATGACTATGCTGTTAATCCCAATAACATTCATTGCTACAGCATCACGTTCTGCGATGACACAACACCTGTGGAACGCGTTGCCACACAGCAAACTGGTACAGGCAACCACTTTGATCTCAACGGCAGGCCAGTGAAACAACTGAACAAAGCGGGAGTCTATATCCGTGACGGTCAAAAGGTTGTGCTGAAATGAGAAAGATCCTGCTCCTGTTCCTACTCGTTGCCACCTCTGCTGTGGCCAAGAAGAAAGCCCACGTGGTCCGCATCGAGACCACGGCGGGCAACATTCGTGTGGAACTGAGCGACGAGACCCCCAAACACCGCGACAACTTCTTGAAACTCTGCCGTGAGGGCTATTATGACAGTCTTCTCTTCCACCGCGTCATCAAGGACTTCATGATACAGGGCGGCGACCCAGACAGCCGTGTACGCCGCTTGCCCGACGGGCAGCTCTCATCGCCCTCTCGCGAGAAGGCGCTTGGCGAAGGCGATCCGGGCTACACCCTTCCCGCTGAGTTCAACCTGCCGTGGCTCTATCATGTCCGCGGCGCTCTGGCCGCAGCACGCGAGGGTGATGACGTGAACCCCGAGCAGCGCAGCAGCGGCTCGCAGTTCTACATAGTCTATGGCCGCTCATGGGGCGAGAACTCATTGGGCAAACAGCGGGCAGCCTTGCAGGAACAGGGCATTGAAATGAACAAGGAGATGTGGGACGATTACCTCCAGAATGGCGGCTCGCCCCACTTGGACGGCAGCTACACCGTATTCGGTCACGTCATCGACGGCATGAAAGTGGTCAAGGAGATACAGTCCACCGCCACCGACAAGGATGACCGTCCCTTGCAGGACGTGATGATTCTCCGCACCGTCATAGAACGGTGAACCCACTTTAAAAAGTGATTTTCGCAAATTACAATAATAAAACCCATCCACTTGCGCTTTTTTAGCAGACCTCATGAATCAGGGCGACACGCTGCACCTGTTTCGAGTGTTTCGGTTCCAGATACACTCGAAACGGGCGATGCCTCTCGCCTTCATTGGTGTGATTTGCTGTTATTTTTCAAGTCAGGGATTCTTCCTATGCGTGCAATTCGTGTTTCCATCCCTCTTCTCATTTTTTTTCCGACGGTCTTGTTCACGGGGTGCATTCGCAGCGAACTGTCCAATAGCGAGTGCGATATAGAGCAGTGCTGGTTGCACATGACGGAGCCGGAAACGGTCTTCTTTCACGCCTACGATACCTTGGGCGGAGTGCCACTCTCCACTGGGCAGCCCGAAGTGCGTGTCATTCCCTCCGCCGCAGACAGCATCGTCTTCACCACCCGCTGGAACGCTCAGGTCACAGCGCCTATACCTTTATATATAAAAGCCACCCCCGGTGCCACCGTCTATCATGTGCAGGACGGTCGCGAGGTGCCGTTCCAGAATGGCACACCTGTTGACTTCACTGCCACCTCCGTAGGGCAGCACACTGTACAGACCTTCATTGTCCGTTCCGAGGATGGCCAGTGGTACCGCCGTTACCGCATCTTCCTGCAAGTGCCGCCCATGCCGTCCTATCCGCCAGACGGTTTCCAGTTCCGCTTCGAGGATTATGCGCTGGAGCCTTCAGAGGGGAAATACTATGTATGGCAGGAGAGCAATCCCTTTGCCTCTGACGTCACGTGGGCCAACGGCAATCCCGGTTTCCGTCTCAGCGTCAGTTCGGCACAACCCGAAGACTATCCCACCGTGCCCTTGGCTCATGGCGGCATTGATGATGGTCCCTGCCTGCGGCTGCGCACTTGTGACACAGGAGGGTTCGGTCGCATGGTCAATATGCGTCTGGCCGCCGGCAATCACTTCATCGGCACCTTCGATGTTGCCAACGCCTTGCGAGACGCTTTGGCCGCCACACGCTTCGGCGTCCCCTTTGCCCACAAACCGCAGCTTGTCAGGGGTTTCTACCGCTACACCCCCGGCAATACCGTGCAAGACCGCAGCGGCAAACCCATTGACGGGGCCACCGACCAGTGCGACATCTATGCCGTCTTCTTCCGCAATATCGACGCTGACGGCCATCAGGTGCAGCTCGACGGTAGCAACGTTACCACCAGTCCCCACATCGTCGCCATTGCACGCATCGACCCCGCCACCATCCGCATTGGCGACCCCGAGTGGCAACCTTTCAGCATTCCATTTGACTATCTGCAGCAGGTAAGCGACGAGGACATTCGCCAGAAACGCTGTTCCATGACCATCGTCTTCTCCTCCAGTGTGGACGGAGCCAACTTCATAGGAGCCATCGGTTCCACCTTGTGGATAGACAACGTGACATTAGATTGTGAATATTAATCAACAGCCCCCACACCAGTTGAGAACCGTTTCCATCCTTCTTCTCTTGTTGCTGCTCAATCCCACTGCCGGATGGGCACAAGCCACCGATGCCTGCGAGACTTGGAATGCCAACCCCACAGGCGTCATCCTTCGTGCGGGCTATGTCATCGGTGGCACCTCACCTGTTCCCCTTCCCCATGAAATCCGCAGCATCCACAGCTACCGCCCTGTCGGCGGTGTCACGGCTGGCTGTGATGTTTTTCACTTCTTCAACCGTCGCTGGGGCCTGCAGGTAGGGTGGCACTTCTTCTATGAGGGTTTTCATACCCGTGCAGAGGTGAAGAGTTACCGCATAGCCATTACGCAGGGCGAAAACTTCCTGGAAGGCCGCTTCACTGGCACCGACGAGACAGACACATGGATGCTCGGTAATACCATTCCTCTGACAGCCGTCTGCCGTCTGTCACCCCGTCTGAGTCTCAGTGCCGGACCCTTCATTTCCCTGCTCTACACCGGCCGCTTCGAAGGTTGTGTTTATGATGGTTATCTGCGCGAGGGAGACCCCACGGGGCAGAAAGTAGAAATCACCCGTGAGAACCCTGCCACCTATGACTTTCGTGACGACATGCTCCACACCTACTGGGGACTGCAGTTGCAGACCGACTGGCAGGCCACACGACACATCGGACTCTTTGCAGGTGTGGACTGGGGACTCAGCAGCATTTTCCCCTCCAGTTTTCAGACCATGGAGTTCAAGATGTTTCCCATCTACGCCAAGCTTGGTGTGAGTTTTAAATTTTAAGTTGACGAGTTGACGAGTTGACAAGTTCTTGAAGGGTCAAGCGACCAAGGTCGAGCGGACGAGTTGACGAGTTGACACTCTAACCCCTAAACTCTAAACTCAGCCCCCATACTCTCTAACCCTAAAGCATTCAATTCTAAACACTAAACATTATACGCTTACTATGAAAAAGATTCTTAGTTGCCTGCTCGTGGCACTCGTGAGCCTCAGCGCCATAGCCGAAGTCAAGTATGTCTTCTATTTCATCGGTGACGGCATGGGCGTCAACCAAATCAACGTGACCGAGACCTATTTGGCCGCTTTGAAAGGCAAGATTGGCATTGAACCCATTTTGATGTCCAGTTTCCCCGTCGTGGGAATGGTTAACACCTACTCTGCCACCAACGGCGTGACAGACTCTGCTGCTGGCGGCACCGCTCTTGCCAGTGGCCACAAGACCAAGAACGGTGCCATTGGTGTGCTCGAAGACCTGCAGACACCCTGCACCAGCATCGCACAGTGGGCCAAGAATGCCGGTAAGGCCGTGGGCATTGCCACAACGGTGGCCATCACACACGCCACTCCCGCCAGCTTCTACGGCCACCAGCCCAGCCGCAACATGTATTATGAACTGGGCCAGGACCTGTGTAAGAGCGGATTTGACTTCTTTGCCGGTTCAGACTTCCACCGCCCCAACACCAAGGACGGCGAGTCCAGCCTGCGCGAGCAAGCCAAGGCTGCTGGCTACACCATCCTCACGGGCGGCTATAAGGAATATGAAAAGAAGGGCAAGAAGGCCGACAAACTGATTATGCTTCAGAGCGACTATCAGAACGAGAAACTTGGCAGCGACCACCTTCCCTATGCTCTCGACCAGGACAAGAATGACCTCACGCTGGAGCAAATCTGCCGTGCCGGCATCAATTACCTGATGAGCAAGCAAACCGATGGCTTCTTCTTCCAACTCGAAGGCGGCATGATTGACTACGCCTGTCACCGCAACGACATCGGCAACGCCATCAACGAGGTGCTGGATATGGACAAGGCCATCAAGGTTGCCTATGAGTTCTACCAGCAGCACCCCGACGAGACCATCATTGTTATCACTGCTGACCACGAGACCGGCGGACTCGTCATGGGCACAGGCCCCTACGAGTTGCACACCGATCTGCTGCGTTTCCAGCACAAGAGCATCGACGAACTCAAATGGATGCTGGGTGATCAGTACAAGAAGAACCCCAAGAAGTTCAACTGGACCGTTGTGGAGAAAGTGCTGAAGGAGCAGATGGGCTTCGGTGCCGGCATTACCCTCAACGAGAAACAGCAGCAGCGCATCCAACACCGATGGGAAGCCATTGAGAACGCCATAGCCGAGAACAACAAAGTGCAAGACCGCATCAATGACCTGGGTGAGACCGCCAAGCACATCCTCAGCGAGGTGGCCATGATCAGCTGGGCCAGCGGCGGACACAGCAATGGCTATGTGCCCGTCTATGCCATCGGTCCGGGCACAGAAGTCTTCCAGGGTCGCATCGACAACATTGAAATCGCTCCCGCCATGGCCAAAATTGCTGGCTACAAGGCAGAATAAGTGGCGTCACAGGAAGCAGGCTAACAGCGTCTGGTGCCTTACGTTAGAAGGAGTGCTCCCTAACGCTCGAAGGAGTATTCCCTAACGCTCGAAGGAGTATTCCTTCAAGCAGAAAGGAGTATTCCTTCAAGGCTTAGGGAGCAGTCTGTTGGCCACACCAACTCAGCACTTTCCCAATTGCAATGCAAAGTTGATGATTTCCTGCTGAATAGGCAAATCTTTGAGGGATTTTTGGGAAGTTTATTTGCTATAGATGATGGCCGCAGTCGCACTGTCCAGGACCCCCCATGGGCTGGTAAGTTCACAGGCAGGGGTGGAATGTAATGCCCCTGCAAAGGCCAACCTGGAGGCGAGGTACCATGAAAACGTGAAAGCGTTGAAATACAATTGCTACACGGGTCACAGACTCGGCGCAGCTTTTGGCACGGATGGATTCATTGAAACCGTTTTTCCTATAACAACACAATATATACGACTATGAAACCGATACGAACAAGGCGCCACCTCCTACTGGCGTTCATCACACTGCTGCTGACCACGTTCACAGCTTCCGCAGACAACATTAATGACTCACGCCATTACCTCGTCTCCATGGCAGGACTCGATCAGCTCAGAATAGAGATGCCTATCTACGATGACGACGGATACGACGGATTTGTGGACGACGGATATGTCTATATCACCCCTACAGGCGGCAGTAGACAGACACTGCTCCGGTTCTATACCTGGGAGAAGGACATGTCGGACAATACGCCCACAGTACGGTTCTCCAAGGATGTCGATGGAACCATGGTGCTCAGCCGCGACCAGGGCTACGAGGACGTCATGGTCACGAGCACCCAGA
>JAEEGL010082381.1_pt1 | contig 21683 bp, 15 predicted proteins | sample 9134231 | NCBI WGS metagenome assembly JAEEGL01 (sample SAMN16246548, study PRJNA631951) | gut metagenome | biome: gut microbiome; feature: rumen; material: fiber-attached | host: Bos | place: Iran: Karaj | collected 2018-10
GGTGTTAAGGAGGATTATGATTCTTTTAAAGAATGTCTTATATTGGCAAGGAGAATTGCAGATAGGACAAATAATCAATTTATGTGCGATGAGGTGGATACTCAGTTGGCTGGATTATATATTGAATTAGAGCGTTATGACGAGGCAAAACAACTGATTCAATCTCCTATAGAACATGCAAATCCCAGTAATCTTAGCAGTGTATATTCCATTGCAGCCAAGGCCTATCTACGTACAGGAAATATAGATTCTGCTTTCTATTATTATAAGGTTTTATTACGGGAGGGAAAGATTTATGCACAACGTGCAGCTTACGAAGGATTGGCAGATATTGCTTTGAAAGAGAATAAGATAGAAGAAGCTAATGGATACATAAAGATTTTCAAACAGCTAACCGATTCAGCCCAGCGCATCACTGCTTCGGAAAGTGTCGCTCAAATGAAGTCGCTCTACGATTATCAATTACGTGAAAAAGAAAACATGCAACTGCAGCAACAAAAGGTACGAATTCGTAACCGCTTTATTGTTACAGCATTGGTTAGTGCCATACTTATCATTATATTAGGTGCTTCAATTTTCATTTATAGAAAGCGCCAACGCCTATTGACTCTTCAGATGAATTTGATGAAGCTTAACACAGAAGAGCAATACAAGAAGACCAGTGCTTATTTAGAGCATAATAAACAGGAAATAATTAAACTCACCACTCAGATAGACCAATTACAACAAGATATTAGTACAGAAAAGGAGACACATTTCAACGAGAAACAAAGATTGCTGGAGGAGTTGGAGCGTCAACGTCAGAAAATAGAACAACAGAATAAGTTAGCTGAGATTGAGATAAAAGAACGCTCTGATGCAGGGGAAAAAGTATTGGATTCTGACATATACAAAGAATTGAGAACGGCTATTGATTCCAAGAAGCTAATGACAGAAAGAATGTTAGAACAAGTTGTGAATCTGTTAAACAAACTCTACCCTGATTTTTTGACAACGATACAACCATGTAACCTAAGTAAGACTAATTATGTTATTTGTCTACTAACCAAGATTGGTATCCAATCTATAGATATTGCTACTCTTGTTGGGCGTGAAAGATCAACCATTACCAAAGCCAAACTTAAAATATACAAAAAGATAACAGGCCTCGACGGAAAAGCTATTGACTTTGACAATTACATACAGATGATATAATTCAACAAAAATTCAACATTCCAGTTCCTTTATTTATTCCTTTTCTTCTCACTTTTGTCACAAAACTACTGGTTATGGAAAGTTTAGGCATGAGTGGACAAATGTGGAAAGTGATATCGCTGTTTCAACAATCACAATCAGATGATAATTCTCAAATAGAAGAAAATGCACTATTTGCTTTGGATAGTCTATTGGAGGCCAGTACTGAAAGAGAAATAGGGTTTTCCTACGCCGATGGACTATGCGGCATAGGGGTGGGGGTGGAATACCTGCTGCAAGAAGGTTTTATTGAGGGTGATGCCAATGAAGTATTGAGACACTTTGACACCTTGCTTTTCCGTATTATCACTACCCGACCATCCATAGACACCGGCATCGCCCAAGGCATGCTTGGTATCGCCTATTATTTCTACTACCGTCTAAAGGCACAGACCACTTCTGAGGCTCCCCAAGTAATACGTATCAAAGAGCATTTGATATATCTGATAGACTGGATAGCTGATGATCTGCAAGACTCTGCAAAAGAAAAGAACCTTTATGAATGTTGGTTTATTCTTATTCTGCTACTGCAATTGAATGTGTTTAATGCGAAAGTGCTTAACCTGTTGGATTATTGTGAGAAGGAGATGGCATTATGGAAGAGATAAGTGTGGTAATCCCCATTATGGTTAACTATCCGAACCGGCAAGAGAATGTAGAATGTGTGGTAAACTATCTTCTGCGTTTTCCTTATATCCATATAGATGTGTTGGAGGCAGGAAAGGAGCAGTTTTTGCATTTCCCTCATCACCCCCGTTTACGCTATACCTATTTAACTGATGATAGACCTGTATTTTACCATACATATTATCGTAATCGCCTTATGCTAAAGGCGGAAGATCCCATTGTGGGCGTATGGGATGCTGATGCTATTGTTTCAGAATCACAGATCCTTGCTGCAGTGGATTACATCCGTCGAGGGTGCGTGATGTGCTTCCCTTACGATGGTGATTTCCGCTACTTGGGAGAAAAGGAAAGTGTAGAGATTCGAAAAAACGTAGAAAACCTGCGTCCCGACAATGGAACGCGTGCCATGGGGCGCCCCTCGGTTGGTGGCATCTTTTTTGTGAACCGAGATAGCTATCTGAAATGGGGTGGCGACAATGAATGTTTCTTTGGCTGGAGTCCTGAGGATTATGAACGTGTAAAACGTATGGAGATTCTGGAGCTGCCTGTAGCCAGAACCACGGGTAGTGTCTATCACCTTTACCATGAGCGTGACTTTATAGAAACCCCTGAAGACCTGGAACGCACATACTGCAACCGCAAGGCACTCATTGACCTCTGTCGTCTCAGTAAATTAGAGCTGGAACACCTTATTATATATAAAGAAGGGATGTTCAGCTATATGCGGAGGTGGTAAGTCGTATGTATATTATATTCCTTTTTGGTTAGGTTTCTGAATAATTATTACTAATTTTGCAGTGTCAAAAAGTGCCAGTGGTTTCCTTTGTCGTACCATTAACACTTTAAAAGGATTAAATGTGGCTCACACCTTAGCCGTGTGAGCCACTATCTTTTTTATGCATTCATTTATAAACAATACGACACTCCAAAATCCATAAAATAATCTAAACTTCTGTAATACCGATAGGATTAATTGGTAAATCCCAAGGTGTGAACAAAAAATTCAACAAAAATTCAACAAAAAAGTAACAAGACCTCTTTTTCGATACCCTATTTTTGTGAAAATCAATTTATTATTCACTAAAATAGTATCAGTATGAAAAAGTATTTGTTAACCTTATTTTGTTTTCTTAGCCTGACTTGCATGGCTCAAGAAATACCTGTGAATATGGAAGGGATTCCACCAGAGAATCCCAATGAACCCCATCGTTCCATTACCCAGCTCCCTGAGTTGACCTTTGAGGGCAATTATCTTTATGTTTATGCACCGTATTATATTGAGAGCATGACGATATTAGTGAAGGATGATACTGGTACTGTAATCTACAATTATACTGCTCCTATGATAGCAGGTAGAAACAGCATTGTGCTGCCAGATACCGTGAGTGAAGATAAGTATAGTGTAGAATTGCTGTTCGGAGACTGGCATCTGATAGGGTATTTTTGATTTATTTATTGTTATTTGTTTTACTAAATTAAAAACGAAATGAAAAAGATTGGAAAAATTAAGCTAATCCAACTCAGTGAAGTCGAATTAGAGAAAAGAGAGATGAACGCCTTAAAAGGAGGCGATGATTGTGCTTATTGTGTATGTACTTGTATTGGTGGAATGGAAGCATATAATGCAACCCCAATTGCATCTCATATCAATGAGGCAACTGCTTATGTCCCTCAAGCAGGTTAATTGTCTGCTAGTTCATATCGCCAACTGATAAAACCAGTTGGCGATATTTGATTTTTAGCATATAAAATACAAACTTATAATATATACGTACTTTAAAATAGGAACCTTATCATAAAGATGGATCAATCTATTGTATTTATAACAGAATCAAATAATAGTTATATTTATGACCAAGAACGTATGTTATCTATGGTTATACATCCCAAATTGAAGGATGTAATTGAAGGGATATCTAATAGCAATCTTTATTATAAGAAGAAATATAATTATTTAAAACGTTGGGGATTTTTTTCAAAAAAGCAGATTGACAATATTGAAACTAATATAGATGAAGCTAAGGTAAAGCAAAGTATTATTCAAACACCGCAGATTCTATTTGAAGTTACGGATTTCTGCAATTTGAATTGTACATATTGCGCATTAGGAGAAATGTATCAATGGACAGAAAGTAGAAATAAAAAGAATCTCAATATACATTCAGCGATAAGTTTACTAAGATACATATTTGATCTTAAGATGAAAAGCAAAGGGCAAGAATTAGTCATTAGCTTTTACGGTGGCGAGCCTTTATTAAATATAAACATTATAAAAGAGATTATTGATGCTATCAATAGGATTAACTCAGCAAAAATTATAAAAGTAAAGTATAGTATGACAACCAATGCTATACTAATTAATAAGTATATTGATTTTTTGGTTGAAAATGACTTCAATATTTTAATCAGTTTGGATGGGAATTGTGAAAATAATAGTTACCGAGTATATAATGATGGAAGAGAATCTTTTAAGAAAGTTATAGATAACATAGATTTGGTTCAGTACTACTATCCCGACTATTTTAAGAATAATATTAACTTTAACGCAGTCCTTCATAACAGAAATTCTGTCAAGAACGTTTATGAATTTATATATAATCGCTACAATAAAATCCCACAAGTGTCAGAGTTGAGTAATACGGGCATTAATCCGTCTAAAGAAAAGATATTTAAAGAAATGTATCAGAATATTAGACAAAGTGAGTCAGAATATAATAAAGAAGCAAATAATTTGTTGCCCCATAATGGACTAATTTCGTTCCATGAGATTACCAATTTTTTAAAATATTTATCAATTAATATGTATCTGTCTAATATAAGGCTCCTTTTATATAAGAGAAGTATGTATTTTCCTTCTAATACTTGTCTTCCTTTTTCCAAAAAAATATTTTTGACTACTAGAGATACATTATTACCATGTGAGAGAATTAACTACGATTATAGTTTAGGAAAGATTGATAGTAGTGATGGTTCGGTTATTATTAATACAAAAGAAATTGCTGATAGGTATACTTCATATTATAAATTCATTAAAGACATATGCCAACTTTGTTATGTCTATAAATTTTGTGGATTATGTATGTTTCATATAACAGGTTTTCAAGATACTTATAAAAGGAAACCTAAATGTACATTATTTCATAATAAAGATGCCTTCAAGTCTAAAATGAAACGAATATTTTCCTTTCTAGAAAGGTATCCTAATGATATCAATGATATTTTAGAGAACTTAGTAATAGTATCATGATGACAAGAGAACTGACAAAAGACTTCTGGCTGGTAATAGAGCCTTATGTGTATATTAAGATTGTAGATACACATGCATTATTGTATAATACCCTAGACAAAACAGTTATAGAATCAAAAGAAGATATTATTATTAAACTACTCAAGCAAATTATACAAAAGAATAACAATGGTATAATCTTATTGACCGAAAAACAAATACATGAAGATGTAATTAATTCTTTTATTAAAGTTTTGAAGGAGAAATTCATGGGTGATATTATAGAAGTATGTTTTTCGGCGGCAAAACCTGTACAATTATTGCCATTTTGCAATTATGCTGATTCTGATGTACTTGAGATAGTTAGGAGGCATAACTTTTCCACAGGTAGAAATGTTTTAGATCACCTGTCTGAGATAAATATCTATATTGATATGAAAACAAATATTAAAAAGCTTAACCTTTTCTTACGCTCAATCCCGGATAGATTTACAATTAATATACGAGGTGACATTGAGAAATACAAAAAAAAGTACGTTGAGCTTTTGACACTACTTGACACTATGGTCTCACCAAAAAATGTTTATTGCTCTTATAAAAATGTTTCGATTTTAAATCGGGTTTATGATAGCAATATTTCTTATTATGTGGATGTTGCTTTTCCTATAGACAGAAGAGTCCTAAGGTTCATGCAAAAAATGAAGAAAGTAAGTGATATTCATGTAGAATATGTTTTTAAGATTACATCATTAGAAGATTATCAAAATGTTGAAAAACTAATAGACGAATATGATATTGACAATTGTCATTTGGAACCATTATATACAGGAAAAAACTATAGCTTCTTTGAGAATTATGTTTTTTTAACCAAAGAGGACATTCTTTCATCGGATATTTCTATTAAAGACATTTTATCGCATCAATCTTTAAATACAAATGATTTTGGGAAAATAACAATCATGTCTGATGGTAGTGTTTTTGCAAACCCATATTTCCCTTCTATTGGGAATATATATTCAGATAGTTTACCTGAAATAATACAAGCAGAATTGGATAAAGGTCAGTCCTGGCTTAGAATTCGTAATCAGGAACCTTGTAATAAATGCATTTTTCAATGGCTCTGTCCATCTCCATCAAATTATGAAATCGCCATTGGTCGTTCAAATCTTTGTCATATAAAGAATTAATTCTATTGCTGTATGAGAGTGTGTTTATTAATATGTACAATAATTTTTGCAATTTTAAGTTATTCTGCTTGTTCTAATATGACTTCTGCTGAAATGGATCCTTCTAAAGAACTATCTATTATTGTTAATGGAGAAAGCGTGGAACTCGTGAGAGTAACTGGTGGTACATTTATAATGGGATGTACAGATCTATCTGACAAAGAATCTGAAGATGATGAAAGGCCTCACGAAGAGACCGTCTCGGATTTTTATATAGGAAAGTATGAAGTCACTCAGAAACTCTGGTGTTCTATAATGGGCACGGATAATAATTATTCGTATAACCTAGGGTGTGAAAATTGTCCTGTAGAAAGAGTCAGTTGGAAAGATGCACAAGATTTTATTAGTAAACTGAATAATCTTACAGGAAGAAAATTTCGTCTACCTACAGATGTTGAGTGGGAGTATGCTGCTCGTGGAGGAAAAAGAAGTAGAGGTTATAAATATAGTGGCAGCAATTTGGTAGATGAGGTTGCCTGGTATATTGATAATTATCAAAAAGAATCAATAAGTATTATTAAAGCAACTCATCCTGTTGGTCAAAAAAGTCCAAACGAACTAGGAATCTTTGATATGAGTGGAAATGTATGGGAATGGTGTGAAAATTTATACAAGAATGAATATTGGCAAAATAATAAACAGGTACATCAAGGGTGGCCATATCCAGGAATATATTCATTCTTTCGGAGGATTATCCGGGGAGGGAGCTGGGGAGGTGAAGCACTTGGTTGTAGAGTTACTTATATTGATTTTGATTTTGAAAGTTATAAGGATGAATATGGCGGATTTAGACTAGTAATGGATATTAATAATTAATAAGTAGATACTATGCGAACAAACAATGAGAATTTAAATTTATTAGCATGCGTTATCTGTCTTTTGACGAGCATGCTGTTTGCTGGTTGTTCTAATTCTTCAAGCATCGAAATTATAAATATGGATGTAACAAGAAATTATCCTAATAAAGAGTTGATTCTACAAGAGTTTATGGATGTAGAATATGTTCTATTGGAATCTAATGAAGAGTTTGTCGTATCAAATACCATACTTGCTATAGGTGAAAAATATATTATTTTAAAGAACACAGGAAATGAAGGAACTGTCTTTTCTTTTGATAGAAAAACAGGGAGAGCTTTATATAAATTCAATCATAGAGGACAGGGACCAGAAGAATATACTTTTATTAACAGTTGTGTATTAGATGAGGACAACAATGAAATATTTATTAATGATGCTGTGTCTAAGAAAATTGTTGTATATGACATTTTCGGGAATTATAGACGTAATCTAATCTATAAGGAAGGAGCAGAATATATGAATATGTTTCTTTTTGGTAAAGAAGGGTTACTAGCTTATGATATGTCAGAAATATACAAAGATGGCGAGAATAAAGGAAATGAATCTTATTATAGACTTCTTTCTAGAAAAGATGGACGTATTATAAAAGAAATCAATATCCCTTATGAAGTTATCCAGGGGACAATAGCAGAAAAGGACGGAATGATGGCAGTCTTTTTGGTAAATACAATTACACCTTATAAAGGTGATTTTTTTATCTCAGAAACCTCAACAGATACAATATACCATTATGTCGCAATTAAAAATGAACTAATTCCTTTTATTGTGAAGTCAAAAACTTCTAATCCTGAGTACTATATATCAATGGAAACCATGACGGATCAATACTTTTTTATGCGAGTTTTTAAGAATGAGTTAGACACAAGAAGAATGACGGTTCCCAGTACAGAGATGGTGTATGATAAACAAGAAAAGAACCTTTACAATCCTATCATAACTAATAAAGATTATAAAGAACTTACAGTAAGTTTGACTCCAATAAACAGAAATGATATTACTGCCTACCAAGTTATAAATGCCGACAAATTAGTCAAAGCATATAAAGAGAAGAAACTACAAGGGAAATTAAATGAAATATGCGCAACATTAAAAGAGGATTCAAACCCAGTAATAGTAATAATGAAATCTAAATAATCTAGAAGATGTATGATAAAGAGAATTTGGCTTTAGTTGATAAACAATTGTCAATAATAGCAGATAACCTTATTCTAAATGGGACTCTTGTAGAAAGCCCAGGGTTAATATATGGAAAAATGGGGATAGCCTTATTCTTTTTTCATTATGCACATTTTTCAAAAGAAAAGTTGTATGAAAATTATGGATATGAACTAATTCAGGTAATACTGAGTCAAATACATAAGGATACACCTATATGGTATGGGGATGGTTTAGCAGGTATAGGAGTTGGCATCAACTATCTTATAAAGAACAGATTTGTAATAGGAAACGATGAAATATGGTTTGACATGGACAAAAGACTTGCTGATGCGTTTGAAGATAGGAGAATTAAAAATTTTGATTTGTATAATGGTTTAATAGGACTTGGCATGTATTGGCTTTTACGTGTTAAGCAATCTTTATCAAAAGAGTCTTCTTTTTGGATATATATTTTTAAAATTATTGAGAGGTTCGTTTCTGAGTCTTTTTTGTTGTCTTATGAGATTCAGTATGATATGTTTTTGTTTATTCAGAAAGTATTAATTGAGGCTGATGATAATACTTGTCGTGAGATCAAAAAAATAATAAAAGATTGGCAGTTCTATCCTAGCAAGACTACAATACTGAGATACTCTAGAAATTTCATTGGAAAGTTGGCAAATAATTATCATAAGACAGTTTTTGAGCATTCATCTGTTAATTATAGTTCTTTAATTCAAAAACATATTCGGGAAAAAGAACTTGATTCTACTGGAATTAATATGGGACTTCTGGATGGATACGCAGGAGAAGGTCTTTTAAGGCTTACTTTAATTAACAAATGTAATCCTTCATGGTTAGAGCTGTTATAAATAATATTATGAAAGTATTTATAGTTAATGATAAATGTATAGGCTCCAATTATGGTATTGGTACATATATTAGTGAACTTATTGTCGCGTTAAAAGGAAAAGGATGTGACCTTTCAGTAATCAATCTAAACTCAGAGATTGGTCAGTTTTATTATATAGAAAAAGAAGGAATCACTTATTGGAATTTCCCATCGCCAATTGAGGAAAGGAGAAGTATAACTAAGGAAAAGCTATGGGAGTTATATTATATTAATGTCATTTATTTACTTAAAAAGCATATAAATAAAGAGGATGAAATGATATTTCAATTAAACTATAATTATGAATATCATTTTCCAAGAGCCTTAAAAAAGGCATTTAAGTGCAAAATTGTTACTTGCATACATTATCAAAATTGGAGCTTAAGAACAAATGGGAACATATCTTTCTTTAGAAAATGTATAATATCAATGGTACATAGTAAGAAAAACGAAAACCATAGGCTTATTATTGATCATTTCCAAAAGGAAAAAAGATTATATATGTTTTCAGATAGAGTTATTTGTCTTTCTCAGTTCACACAAGATGTATTATCACGTGATTATGGTATACCAATCAATAAAATTCAACTAATTAATAATGGCCTTACGGACATGAGAAGACATAAAAATATAGACCGATATAGTTTGAGAGTCAAATATTGTATTCCGGAAGTCCCAATATTACTTTTTGTGGGAAGAATTGAATATAGAAAAGGATTATTGTATGCCTTACGTGCTTTCAAGAGAGTAATAAACATGCATTATAATTGCCATTTTATTATTGTAGGTGAAGGGAACCATAATCTTTTTTTGAAAGAATGTGAAGATATATGGACATATGTAACATGGACTGGTAGTTTATCATATAATAAACTGAATGAGCTATACTCAATAGCTGATATTGGCATATTACCATCATTGGCAGAACAATGTAGTTATGTAGCCATTGAAATGATGATGCATGGTTTACCTATAATTGTTAGTACATCAACAGGACTTAATGAGATGGTAATTGATAATTATAATGGTTTACATGTGCCTGTGAAAGAAAATATAGATATTGTAGATATTGATATTGATGTGTTTGCAGATAAAATAGAATATTTAGTTAAGAAGCCTTATGAACGTAAACGCATGGGGTTTAATTCTAGGAAAAGATACGAAGAACTATATACATCTGACATGATGGGTAATAAAATGATTGAACTGTATCAATCAATTATTAATGGATAATAACATGAAACGATTACCCCACTATCGGCAACTGGACGCGAAGGACTGCGGTCCTACGTGCTTACGGATGATAGCGAAGCACTATGGTAGGACGTATTCATTGGAAACTCTGCGACAACGTTCGTTTATCACACGCAGTGGAGTGTCTATGCAGGGCATCAGCGAGGCAGCAGAGTCAATAGGTTTTCACACACAGGGGGTGCGCATAACGATGGAGCAGCTGCGCAAGGATGTACCGCTACCCTGCATACTGCACTGGAGGCAGAACCATTTCGTGGTGTGCTATGACATACGTAGTCGGAAAGGGGAATACCACTATGGAATAGCTGACCCCGCCTCGCAACTCATCACCTACAGCGAGAGTGAGTTTACAAAATGCTGGATAGCTACTGAAGAAGATGGGGAAGGGAAGGGAACGGCATTAGTTTTGCAGCCTACGCCAGACTTCTTTAGCCAAGAAGATGAGGTGGAGCCTCGTAACAGGGGCTTCGGGGTACTGCTGCAAAACCTACGCCCTTACAAGAAACAATTACTGCTGCTCGTCTTAGGATTGCTAACCATAAGCTTGCTGCAACTGATATTCCCTTTCCTTACTCAGGCTCTAGTAGATGTGGGCGTAAGGGATGGGAACCTGAGCTTCATCACTCTGATATTAGTGGCTCAGCTGATAGTGACGTCTTCGCAGCTGTCGGTAGAGTTCATACGCAGCTGGATTATGCTGCATGTGAATGCCCGCATCAATATCTCACTAATATCGGACTTCCTGATAAAGCTGATGAAACTGCCCCTGCGTTTCTTCGACACGCGGATGATAGGCGACATCATGCAGCGCATAGGTGACCACCGACGCATAGAGAGTTTCCTGACGGGCTCTACCATCAGTACGGTTTTCTCTCTATTCAGTTTCTTTCTATTCGGGCTCATCCTGATCTATTACAAACCACTGATTTTCGGGATATTCGCTTTAGGAAATGTTATCTACGTGGGATGGGTTCTGTTGTTCATGAAATACAGGCGACAGCTTGACATACGGCGCTTCGCACAGGCTTCGGGGGAGCAAAGCAGCCTGATACAGATGGTGACGGCCATGCAGGAGATAAAACTGAATAACTGCGAACGGCAGAAGCGCTGGCAGTGGGAACGCATACAGGTGAAGCTCTTCAGAATCAGTATCAAGGGGTTGGCCTTGGGGCAGGTGCAGCAGGTGGGCGGACTTCTGTTCAACCAGTTCACGAATATCATCATCTCATTCATTGCTGCCAAGTCGGTGGTGGAGGGGCAGATGACACTGGGTATGATGATGTCGCTGACCTATATCATAGGCCAACTGAATGCACCTATCAATGCATTCATCAGCTTTGCCCAGCAACTGCAGGATGCCAAGATCAGTTTAGAGCGATTGAACGAGATACGGACCCGAGAGGATGAAGACGAACATTTGAGCGAGAAGTTGGACCAACTACCACAAGGCAGAGATCTGACATTAGAGCATGTCTATTTCAACTACGACGGGGCGGAGCGTGACTATGTGCTGGAGGATGTAAGCCTATGCATCCCTGCCAGAAAGGTGACGGCCATAGTAGGTGCCAGTGGTAGTGGGAAGACCACATTGATGAAGCTGCTGTTAGGGTTCTACGAGCCTAATAAGGGGCAGTTACGTATAGGCGGTACGCCCTTACACTTGCTGAATCCGCACTTATGGAGGGCAATGAGCGGGGCAGTGATGCAGGATGGCTTCATCTTTTCTGACACCATAGCACACAACATAGCCATCGGTGAGGAGCAGATTGAGGCAGAACGCATGGAACAAGCGGTAACGATAGCGAATATTTGCGACTACATAGAAGAACTACCATTAGGCTACCACACCAAAGTGGGTATGGAGGGCAGTGGCATGAGTCAAGGGCAGAAGCAACGGCTGTTGATAGCACGAGCTGTGTACAAGAATCCGGAATACCTGTTCTTCGATGAGGCTACCAATGCTTTGGATGCCAACAACGAACGCACTATCATGGAACGACTGACTGACTTCTACCGAGGCAAGACGGTGGTGGTGATAGCGCACCGACTGAGTACCGTGCGCCATGCGGACAATATCATCGTACTGGACAAGGGAAGAGTAGCTGAGCAAGGCAAGCATGAGGAGCTGGTGGCAAGGCGAGGTTTGTATTTCGAGCTGGTAAAAAACCAGCTGGAACTAGGAATATAAGAATATGGCAGAGGAAAGACGATATAAGGACTACGAACTGCATACAGACGAAGTGCAGGAGGTGATGGGACGCATACCGTCGTCAGTACAGCGGTATGGGATAAGCACTATCCTTGGCATATTATTGGTATTGGGACTGCTGGGTTTTCTTATTCCCTATCCGCAGACGGTGGAAGCTGATTTTACGCTCATGACACAACCTGCACCTGTTTATATCAGGACACAGGAGGGAGGTAGGATAGAACGGATAAGTGCGGAGAACAACCAACCCGTGTGTCAAAGTGATGTGTTAGGGGTAATGGAAAATGCCGCACGAACGGATGATGTAATGCTGCTGCGTGAACGGATGCAGGACTGGCAAGGCAGGGGTAGTCGCATGGAACTGCTTGGAACTATCTTCTTTCAGAAAATTCCACAATTAGGCAGCACTCAAACGGCCTACGCAACATGCCTATCGGCATGGACTAACTACCTGCAGCACATGAACGAAAGCAGGAACGCCGAGACAGAGATGGTGAATGCCGTGGCAGGACTGAACAATGCCATGACGCAATGGGAAGAGCAATACCTGCTGCAAAGCCCCACTGACGGCAAGGTGGCTTTTCTGCAACCACTTGAAGTGGGACAACTTTTGAGTTCTGGAGAAACCGTGATGGTAGTAGTACCGCAAGGAGTAGTGACTGTAAAGGGAAAGGCAGCGGTGCCAATGGATGGAATTGGAAAAGTGTCTATAGGTCAGAGAGTTATCGTCCATCTGCCAGCTTTTCCAGAACAGGAATACGGCTTTCTGGAAGGTAAGGTCTCGACGATATCACCTGTACCAAATGCCGACAATGTATATATTATAGAGGTGGACTTTCCTAAAGGGCTCCGTACAAGTTATGGCAAGGAACTACCTTTGGTACATACCATGAATGGGAATGCTTCTATAGTGACAAAGGAAATAAATGTATTGAAGAGATTACTGAACTTATAAAAACAGGAATATGAAACATGTTATTATGAGGATGAAACAATATAGGGTTTATACTTGTCTCCTGCTTGCAGGCCTGTTCTCAGCCTGTGGAAGCAGTGCAGATCGCACCACTGAGGAGGATGGCGTGGAGACGGCCTTGCCACAGGAGGAGGCGCAGGTGACAGTGATGACGGTGCATAGGCAGGCGTTCAACCATGAGCTGGTGAGCAATGGCAAGGTAACCTCGCAGCAATATACAGACCTCTATTTCCGTCGTGCGGAGGTGGTGGCGCATGTGTATGTGAAGAATGGCGACTATGTGCGCAAGGGACAGAAGTTGGCAGAGCTGGATCTGTTTCCTTTCGAGAACGAACTGACGCAGCGCAAGAACGGCTTGGAACAGGCCACGCTGGAGATGCAGGACGTGCTGATAGGGCAGGGCTATGCCCCTGACCACATGGAGGCGGTGCCTGCGGAGGTGCTGCAGCTGGCCAGGGTGAAGAGTGGCTACGAGCAGCAGAAGGCGCTCTATGAGGCGGCTCAGCACGACTTGCAGCAGGCCACGCTCACAGCTCCGATGGACGGGCGGGTGGCGAACCTCTTCCAGAAACCCATGAACATGGCGAACACAGGGGAGGCATTCTGTCGCATCGTGAGCACGGGCAGCATGGAGGTGGACTTCAACGTGCTGGAAAGTGAGCTCTCTCTGATAAAGATAGGTGACAAGGTGGAGGTGACGCCATACGCGCAGGGAGCTAACAGCGTGCAGGGCAGCGTGAGCGAGATTAATCCGCTGGTGGATGCCAATGGCATGGTGCGCGTGAGAGCCAGAGTGAGCGGGCGCGATCTCTTCGATGGCATGAACGTGCGCGTGAGTGTGAAGCGGGCTGTGCCAGACCAGTTGGTGGTGCCCAAGACGGCTGTGGTGCTGCGCTCTGACAGGCAGGTGCTCTTCACGCTGGAGAACGGACGGGCTTACTGGAACTACGTGAAGACGGGACTGGAGAACCTCACGGAATATACCATCATCGATGGACTGGAGGAGGGGAAGCAAGTGATTGTGACTGGGAATGTTAACCTCGCTCACGAATCACCAGTAACAATTGACAATTGACAATTCACAATTGACAATTAGGGCTGCGCAATGCCCACTAGTAAGTCAAATAATTGTGAATTGTGAATTTTGAATTGAAAGATGGTAAAGTTTCTGATACAACGACCTATTGCCGTGCTGATGGCATTCTTGGCATGCTTTATTGTGGGGCTGATTACCTACAATCTGCTGCCTGTGTCTATGCTGCCTGACATCGCCATTCCGCAGATCACGGTGCAGGTGACGGGGGAGAATGCCTCTGCCAGGGAGCTGGAGAACACGGTGGTGGCGCCTGTGCGCAGGCAGTTGCTGCAGGTGGCAGGGCTGAAGGAGCTGAGCAGTGAGACACGTGACGGACTGGGACTGATACGGCTGGAGTTCGACTTCGGAACGAACACGGACTTGGCGTTCATAGAGGTGAACGAGAAGATAGATGCTGCCATGAACAGCCTCTCGAAGGAGGTGGCACGCCCCAAGGCCATGAAGGCCAGCGCCACGGACATCCCTGTGCTCTATGTGAACATGACGCTGAAGAACGATGTGGCCTATGAGCCCACTACGGAGAGCCGGTTTCTGGAGATGTGCCAGTTGGCTGAGAACATCGTGAAGCGTCGCATAGAACAGCTGCCTGAGGTGGCCATCGCAGACATCACGGGCATCCCTGGGCAGCAACTGCAGATAGTGCCCGACAAGGACCGTATGGCGATGATGGGCGTCAGCATAGAGGACATAGAGCAGGCGCTGAGCGTGAACAACGTGGAGCCTGGCAGCATGCTGGTGCGCGATGGGTACTATGAGTACAACATCCGTATGGACAACCTGCTGCGTACGCCTGAGGATGTGCAGAACATCTACCTGAGCAAGGCGGGCCGTCTGTTCCAACTGAAGGACTTCTGCCAGATAGGGGTGGTGTCGAAGAAGGAGACGGGACGGAGCCTGAGCTCAGGCAAGCGGGCTGTGACACTGGCCATCATCAAGCAGAGCGACGAGAACATGGACCGCATGAAGGACAAGCTCAGTGAGACGATAGACTATTTCCGCATGAACTACCCACAGATAGACTTCAGCATCAGTCGCAACCAGACGGAGCTGCTGGACTATACCATCTCCAACCTGCAGCAGAACCTGATGCTGGGATTGCTGTTCATCTTCATCGTGAGCATCTTCTTCCTGGGCGACGTGCGCTCGCCGCTGGTGATTGGCATCAGCATGGTGACGAGCATCGTGATCACCTTCTTCCTGTTCTACCTCTTTGGGGTGTCGCTCAACGTGATCTCGCTCTCTGGTCTGATCCTGGCTGTGGGTATGATGATAGACAGCAGCATCATCGTGACGGAGAACATCGCGCAGCACAGGGAGCGAGGCCTCTCGCTGGACGATGCCTGTGCCACTGGTACCACGGAGATGATTACGCCCATGCTGAGCTCCAACCTCACCACGATAGCGGTCTTCGTGCCATTGATCTTTATGAGCGGCATCGCAGGTGCCATCTTCATGGACCAGGCTTTCTCCATCACCGTGGGCTTGGCGGTGTCTTACCTGACGGGCATCATGCTGCTGCCAGTGCTTTACTCGATTTTCTATAAAATGAAGTGGAAGGGCATGGCTACCACGCTAAAACGCCAGCACGCCAACACGCTGCAAAACTTCTACGACAAGGGCATGGCGTGGGTGTTCAGCCATAAGGCACTTACCTTGACACTGACAGCCCTGACCATCCCTGCCTGCATAGTGCTCTTCATCTTCATGCAGAAGGAGCGTATGCCTGAGATAGACCAGAACGAGCTGATAGCCCGCATAGAGTGGAATGAGAACATCCATGTGGAAGAAAACAACAGGCGCGTGAACCAGCTGCTGAAGGAGGTGGAGGGGCAGGTCACAGCGCACGAGGTGTATGTGGGCATACAGGACTATCTGCTAGCCAGCGGTACGGATGAGCTGACTGCCACAGAGGCGGAGGTGTACCTGAAGACGGAGAAGCCCAGTCAGATAGCACAGTTGCAGCAGGCCGTGGCAGCATGGCTCAGGCAGCAATACGGTGGGGCAGTGGTGACTTTCTCACCTCCTGAGACCATCTTCGAGAAGCTCTTCGTGACGGGTGAGCCTGACGTGGTGGCCAAGCTGCGCCTGATGAACCGTAATGCCTCGCCAGCGCCTGAGAACCTGCGGGCGCTGCAGTCGGAGATAGGGAAGCAGACACAACGACAGACGGACGATATACCATGGAGCAGTCAGCTCAACCTGCAGGTGGACCATGAGAAGCTGTTGCTCTACAACGTGGCCTATGCGGAGGTGGACCGTGTGCTGCGTACGGCCTTCAGGGAGAACCAGGCTTCTACGCTGCACTCTTACCAGCAGTACCTCACCATCAGCATCGCTGGTGAGGAGCAGAGCGTGAACAGGGTGCTGGCAGAGACCTTGGTGCAGACCATGCCAGACGCGCAGGGGCGCATCTACCAGATCCCACTGCGAGAGTTGGTCAAGGCGGTGCCTTCAGAGGACCTGAAAAGCATCATCGCTGACGATAATGGCGAGTATGTGCCACTGAACTACTACCTGACGGGTGGGGAACAGCGCCTGATGAACGAGGTGCGCAGTGTGGTGACGCAGCATGCCGACTGGGATGTGGACTTTGGGGGCAGCTTCCTGGACAACAGGGAGATGCTGGGTGAACTGGTCATCATCCTGCTGGTGTCTGTGCTGCTGATGTATTTCATCATGTGCGCCCAGTTTGAGAGCTTCCTGCAGCCGCTCATCGTGCTGGCGGAGATTCCCATTGACACGGCCTTCGCCTTGCTGACGCTGTGGGTATGCGGGCACACGCTGAACCTGATGTCGGCCATTGGCATCATCGTGACCTGTGGTATCGTGGTGAACGACTCCATCCTGAAGTTGGACAGCATCAACGAGCTGCGCAAGAAGGGCATGCCCCTCTATGAGGCCATACATACGGCAGGAAGCCGTCGCCTGCGTCCAATCATCATGACGTCGCTGACCACCATCTTCGCCATGGTGCCGCTGCTCTTCACCTCGGACATGGGGTCGGAGATGCAACAGCCATTGGCCATAGCCATGATAGGGGCGATGGTGATGGGTACGCTGGTGAGTTTGTTTGTGGTGCCGCTGGTGTATTGGGGGATTTATAGGTTTAGAGTTTAGGGTTTAGAGTTTAGAGTTTAGGGTATTATTGAGAATTCACAATTCACAATTCACAATTGAAAATTGAGTATGAAGAAGCTTTGCATCATAGTATTGGGGTTGCTGTTCACTGCGAGTTTGCAGGGGCAGTTGCGACTGACATTGGATAGGGTGATAGAGATGGCAGCAGACAGTTCGCTGACGGCGTTCAGGAACCAGAACATGTATCTGGCGGGGTACTGGGAGCATCGCACGTATCAGGCCAATCGCCTGCCCAGTCTGACGCTGAACCTCACGCCTGCCAGGTACTACCGCTACATCACCCAGCGCTATGACTCTGGGCAGGACATCGACGTGTATCGTGAGCAGCAGATGTTCAGCGCCTCGGGCGGACTGAATATCTCGCAGAACTTCGACCTCACGGGTGGTACGTTCTACATAGATACGGACCTGGACTATATGCGCAACTTCGGGGCACAGACTTACACGCAGTACTCCAGCGTGCCGCTGCGCATAGGCTATCAGCAGAACCTGCTGGGCTATAACCCCTTCCGCTGGGAACGCAAGATAGAGCCGCTGAAATACGAGAAGGTGAAGAAGCAGTTCATCTACAATACGGAGCAGATGGCGGAGGAGGCTGTGGCGTACTTCTTCGAGCTGGCATTGGCACAGGCAGAGCTGGCGCTGGCGCAGGAGAACCTGGTCTCTACGGACACGCTCTACAAGATAGGCGTGCAGCGACAGAAGATAGCCTCCATCTCACAGGCCGACCTGCTGACGCTCCGCCTGGACCATGTGAATGCGCAGAACACCCTGCAGAATGCGGAGATAGCCGTGAAGCGTGCGATGTTCTCCATGGCGACCTTCCTGAACATCGACAAGGATACGGAGATCTTCCTCGACCTGCCTGGCAAGCCTACCAGCAAGACCATCACGGTGGAGGAGGCATTGGCCAAGGCGGAGGAGAACAACCCTACCTATCTGGAGCAGGAGCAGAACGTGCTGGAGGCTGAGCAGAGTCTGGACCGTGCCAGGATGGAGGCTCGCTTCAATGCGAGCGTGAATGCCAGCATAGGCTTCAACCAGGTGGCTGACAAGCTGAGCGAGGCGTATCGACACCCCCTGCGTCAGGACTTGGTGCAGGTGACGCTGAGCATCCCGCTGGTGGACTGGGGCGTGCGTAAGGGTAGGGTGAACATGGCGAAGAACAACCTCAACGTGGTGCGTACCTCGGCTGATCAGGAACGCCAGAGCGTGGAGAAGGAGATCATCGTCACAGTGAGCGACTTCAACATACAGCAACGGCTCATCGCCAGTGCGGAGGAGGCGCTCGACCTGGCCATTCAGGCACACGAGCAGACACGCCAGCGCTTCATCATAGGGCGGGCAGACGTGAACAGCCTGACGCTCTCGCTGAACCGCCAGCAGGAGGCGCAGAAGAACTACATACAGGCATTGCGCAACTACTGGCAGGACTACTACAAGCTAAGACGCCTGACGCTGCACGACTTTGAGAGCGGCTTCTCACTGTCGGCTAAGTTCGACTATGCTGCAGGCATGTACAGATGAAGCATAAGTTCGCCATATCGTCCTTCACGCTTATCGTGGCGTTTGTGGCGCTCTCACTGATAGGTCTGGCTTTGCTGCCCATGTTGCCAGTGAAGCTGAACCCCTCACGCACGCTGCCCTCGCTCACGGTGTCTTTCTCGATGCCAGGCAACTCTTCCAGAGTGGTAGAGGCTGAGGTGACCAGCAAGCTGGAGGGCATGCTGGCAAGGGTGAGTGGCATAGAGAAGGTGGAGTCTGTGTCGGACAATGGCAGTGGGCGCATCACCATGCAGCTGGACAAGCATGCGGACATGGACATGCTGCGCTTCGAGGTCTCCACCATCATCAGGCAGACGTGGCCTGAGCTGCCTGCAGGGGTGAGCTATCCTGTCATCAGCGCCCAGCAGACGGAGGACGAGGCTGCGAGGCCTTTCCTTACCTATACCATCAACGCGCCTGTGGACCCCTACCTGATACAGCAGTGGGCAGAAATGAACATGAAGCCTGTGCTGGGGCAGATAGCGGGCATTTACAGGGTGGATCTCTCTGGGGCTACGCCACAGGAGTGGCGACTGACCTATGACAACAGGCAGCTGGCTCAGCACGACATCAGCGTGGGCGATGTGCAGGCAGCCATCTCTAACCATCTGGGCAGGGAGTTCATGGGCATCGTGGCACTGGAGCGAGGCGATGGCGACAGGGAGTGGATACGGGTGGCGAAGACGGGCAGCGATGAGGACCTGAACCTGAAGGTCATCTTCGTGCGTACAGGGCAGGGGGAGCTCATCTCGCTGGACAAGTTGCTCAGCGTGGCGCATGTGCAGCAGGCACCCAACAGCTACTATCGCATCAACGGTCTGAATTCCGTGTATATGAACCTCACGGCAGAGGAGAGTGCCAACCAGCTGCGCCTGGCCAGTGAGGTGAAGGAGGCCATGGGGCGTCTGGAGGAATTGCTGCCTGTGGGCTATGAGGTGCACATGGGTTACGATGCTACGGAATACATTCAGGAGGAGCTGGACAAGATCTATTTTCGCACTGGGCTCACGGTGCTCATCCTGCTGGTGTTCGTGGCGTTGATCACGCTCAACAGAAAGTATCTTTTCCTCATCGTGTGCAGCCTCACAGTGAATCTCTGCATCGCCTTGATATGCTACTATCTTTTCGGATTGGAGATTCAGATCTATTCACTTGCTGGTATAACTATTTCTCTCAACTTGGTGATAGACAACACTATCGTGATGGCAGACCATCTGATGCGCAAGCGCAACCTGCAGGCGTTCCTCTCCATCTTGGCAGCTACGCTCACCACAATAGGGGCGTTGGTGATCATCTTCTTCATGGACGAGAAGATACGCTTGAACCTGCAGGACTTTGCGGCTGTGGTCATCATCAACCTGGCTGTGTCGCTGCTGGTGGCCCTCTTCTTCGTGCCCTCACTGATGGAGAAGATAGGGCTGGAGAACAGGCAGACACACAGGCTGCACAGTTGGCAGCATCGCTGGGCTGTGCGCCTCACCACTGCCTACCAGTGGTTGATAGGAAAATTGGTGCGTTACAGGGTAGCGGCCTGCCTGCTGCTGGTACTGGCTTTTGGGTTGCCTGTCTTCATGCTGCCTGAGAAGGCAGAGGGAGAGGGCGTCTGGGCGGAGTGGTACAACAAGGTCTTTGGCAGTGAGACCTACAAGCAGTCTGTGAAACCCTATGTGGACACGGCACTGGGCGGCACGCTGCGTCTCTTTGCAGACAAGGTGCGAAGCTTCAGTTACTACAATCGTGGAGTGGGTGAGGTGGTGCTCAGCGTCTATGCCACCCTGCCCAATGGCAGTACGCTGGAACAGATGAACACCCTCATGGGGAAGATGGAGGCCTACCTCAGTGAGTTCAAGGAGATACGCCAGTTCCAGACGTCCATCTACAGTCCTTATCAGGCACGCATGAGCATCTATTTCAAGAAGGCCTACGAGCATGGCGGATTCCCCTATACGCTGAAGTCGGACATCATCAGCAAGGCGCTGACGCTGGGCGGTGGCAGTTGGAGTGTGACTGGTCTGCAGGACCAGGGCTTCAGCAATGATGTGCGTGAGACGGCTGGTTCTATGCACGTCACGATGTATGGCTACAACTACGATGAGCTCTATGCGCAGGCAGAGCGCCTGAAGAGCAAACTGCTGGAGCGCAGGCGCATCCGTGACGTGCTGATCAACTCGGAATATACCTTCTGGAAGAACGACTACAGCGAGTATTACCTGAAGCTGGACAAGGAGGCGATGGCGCAGGAAGGTGTCTCTGCCTTGCAGCTGTTCAC